>OJDV01000543.1_pt1 | contig 13271 bp, 7 predicted proteins | sample 1592911 | NCBI WGS metagenome assembly OJDV01 (sample SAMN05416860, study PRJEB24817) | seawater metagenome | isolation source: Sea water | place: Canada:Atlantic | collected 2013-11 | reverse complement strand
GATTTCTGCCTGTCTCGTGGGCTCGGAGATGTGTATAAGAGACAGAAATTATAGAATACTTTAATCATTGTTTGAGTAATATTTATTACTTATTTAATCCATAAAATACCAGAATTTAGGCTCGGTACCTAAATCTTCTTTAAGTCTAAAAACTTTCTTATTCTCTAAAACCCAGCGTATCGTACTATTTGGGTCTAATAAATTGCCAAAAATTCTTGATCCTGTAGGACAAGCTTCTACACAAGCAGGGTTTTCGCCAGCTCTTGAACGTTGAACACAAAAAGTGCATTTTTCCATGACTCCTTTTTTACGCATTCTATTCCCTAAATAATGCTGGTCTTTATTTACCTCTTCTTCAGGTACCTCAGGAGTACTCCAGTTAAATCGCCTACCATCGTAAGGACAAGCTGCCATACAATAACGGCAACCTACACACCAATCATAATCGATCACTACCAAGCCGTCATCTTCTCTCCAAGTAGCTTGTACTGGACAAACGTCAACACAAGGAGGGTCATCACAATGAAAGCATTGGGTACCCATGTAAAAATGTCCTTCAGCTGGAACCTCATGATAATAGTTGTCATCTGCTTCATTAAAATTAAGACCTTGACCGTCTTTCATCTCATGAATTCGGATGTATTGCATCTGAGAATCTCTATCTTGATTGTTTTCTTCCACACAGGCAGAAACACAATCCATGTAACCTTGACATTTTGAGATGTTAAAAGCATAACCAAAAAGCACATCATCTTCCGCATTTTTGGAGGACATACTTATATTTTTACCAGTGCGTAATTGGTAAGAACGAACTAAACGATCAACTGTTGCAGTTTTTTCTTCATCGGACATTAATTTATAATTTCCTTTAAACTGTTCTTCCCAGTCTATTTGTGCTTTTTCTTTAGATTCCTCACCAGAAGTAACACTACAAGATGTACTGATAGCTCCAGCACCAATCACAAGACTTGCAGTTAGTTTTTTAAAGGCAGTTCGTCGATCCATTTTTACATCAAAAACCTGCTCAAATCCATCTTTAACTCTTTCTTCTCCAATTGATGCATTTATTGCGGCGGCGGCAAAGGCTTCGTCAGTCATTTCTTGAGAATCATTCGAATTTGAATTACAGCCACCAGAATTCTTATCACATCCACAAGAGTCGTTGGTTTGAATTCTATCAGAATTTAAGTTTAATGAAAACCACTTTTTATTACTATCACTCATATTTTAATTTTTTATACCCAAAATAAATTATTATTTCCGTTCGTTTTCATATTCAGTATTGAACCTGTCTGGAAATCTCGTTTCAAAGTGAGGATCATGAGGGTTATGACAATTTACACAAGTATTAGAAAGCCTTGGTGGGGCCCAACTTGCAATTCTTTTTCCATGTGCACCACCTTTCCAATCTTGGAACTCTTTGGAGTGACATTGGCTACAAACCAAATAACTGTTGTTAAAATCAACTTCTGTATTCGTTAATGTTTTTAAGTTATCCATGTCTTCACCATTATGACATGTAGCACAATTCATAGTTAGTTCATTAGCGTGCTTCATATTGATGTCCCAATGCGCTTTTTTACCACTTCGATTGTCGTCTAAATCTTTTAAGGATCCAGTATGACATTCAGCACAAGAGAAAGATTTAATTTGGCTTTTTCGTTCAGGAATTAAAAAAGTATGATCACCTTCAGTTATTTCTATCGTTTTTATCTCGCTTATATAAGCATCTGAAGAAATAGAAGTACCATGATAATCCTTACTTTCTACTTCTATTCTTTCTTGAACACTATGATAATCGTCTTTATGGTCTTTACAGGAAGATACTATCAATGCAATGAAAAATGTGTATCCTATTATTTTTATAGTCTTTCGCATTTTAATTTCCTCTTTTAAAAATTCCGTTAGTATTTGCTTCTATTATAGAAGGAACGTGACACTGTCTACAATTAACCCGCTCTGGATGTGTTACCAAAATTTCTTTAGGAGCACTGGGCCCTGCATGACAGGACAAACAATTCTCTCGCATCTGTATTTGATGTGGTATCATTGGTGGGCTCGTTAATAAAGCCTGATTATTACCAACAGTAGGAGCGATTTTTTTGTAAAATGAATTCTCTTTAAATTCTCCGGTTGTTTTTTGATCTACGTGACATTGTCTGCAATTTACCATTTCTGGATGTGGAGTAACAGGTGCGTAGGCATTCAACTTTTTAACGAAACCACCATTGTCATGACATTTTAAACAATCGTTAGCTCCAATGGTGCCTTCTCTCAGAGTTTCGTGTGGAATACTAGGGGGTGCGCCTGGAAATGCCCTGTTTTTATAATAGTTTGATAAACTCCTTTGGTGTTCCTCATCAATGGGCATTTTTAAGTAGTCATACGCGAATTTCGATCTTTTAAAAACTCCTTCTTCTGAAGGGATTATTAAATTAGAAGTGTCGTAGGTAGTTGGAATGTAGGCTTCTTCCAATCCCTGGTAATAACTATAATTCCATACCGCAATAAATGCTGCAAAAAGAATTACAAATAATGATATGATTCCTAACCTTTTCATAATTACGCTTTTTCAACTTTAACGGCACATTTCTTATAATCTGGTTCTTTAGAAATCGGACAAAAAGCATCTAAAGTTACATCATTAATCATCATGTTTTCATCGAAGAATGGAACAAAAACTTGTCCTTTAGTAGGAAGTCCTCTTTCATTTATAGAAGCAGGTAAAGTACAAGAACCTCTACGAGAAGTAACTTTTACGTTATCTTTATTGGAAATATTCAATCTTTTTGCATCTTCTGGATGAAATTCCACATATGCATTAGGTACTGCTTTATGCAATACAGGAATCCTACGAGTCATAGATCCAGTATGCCAATGTTCAATTACACGACCTGTATTAAGCCAGAAAGGATATTCATTGTCAGGACTTTCAGCAGCAGGTTCGTAAGGACGTTGCCATATGACTGCTTTGCCATCTGGTTTTCCATAAAAATGAAAATCTTCTCCATTACTACAAGCAGGATCGTATTTTGCATTGAATCGCCATTGGGTAGATTTACCATCAACATAAGGCCAAATTGCACCCGATTTTTCTTTTAATACCTCTAATGGAGCCATCCCGTGTTTAGCTCCCTCATGAAATTGTCTGTATTCTTCATAGATTTCTTCAACATGACCTTCCTTAGTATAAGGAAAAAGATCTCCGTACCCCATTCTTTTAGCAACCTCAATAGTCATCCAAGCATCATCTGTCGTATCACCAGGCCCATCTATCATTTTTTCCCAGTATTGAGTTCTTCTTTCTGAATTACCATATAATCCACCCTTTTCTATATGCCAAGATGCTGGTAAAATAACATCAGCTACATCAGAAGTAGGAGTAGGAAATACATCTGAAACCACTACAAAACAAGAATCTTTTTCCATTGCAGGTCTGTACCTACTTGTTTTTGGTAATGAAACCAATGGATTGGTTACTTGAGTCCATATAAACTTGATGTCACCACGATCTACCGCTCTAAACATTTCGGTAGCATGATAGGTTGGTTTAGATGGAATATTTTCTACGGGTACTTTCCATATTTTAGCTGCTAATTCTCTATGCTTAGCATTCATTACCACACCTTTTGGCAATTTATGAGTAAAAGTTCCCACTTCTCTTGCAGTACCACAAGCTGAAGGTTGTCCCGTAAGTGAAAAAGGACCATTTCCAGGTTGAGATATTTTTCCGGTAAGTAAATGAATGTTATAAACTAAGTTATTCATCCAAGTTCCTCTGGTATGTTGGTTCATACCCATACACCAATAAGAAACTACTTTTTTATTTGGGTCTCCATAAATATTAGCTAAATACTTAATATCTTTTACAGATACCTTAGAGTATTTAGCAACTTTTTCAGGTGTATAATCTTCTAAAAAAGTTTTGTATTCATCGAAATCAATTTTCTCAGGCTTATCATTAAATTTAAATTTGTCTTCCATTCCATAACCTATATTAGTAAGTCCTTTACTAAAGTTACAGTGTTTTTCAACAAACGATTTATTAACCCAACCATTATTTATGATTTCATAACAAATGGCATTGGCAACTGCTAAATCGGTTTGAGGTTCAAACAAAATAGCTTTATTTGCTGCCATACTAGATCTGGATGTTCTAGTAGAAAAATCTACAATTTTAGCACCTCTTCTGTTTTTTTGTTCCAACATTCTGGAAAAGAGCACAGGGTGCATTTCTGCCATATTATTACCCCAAGTTATAAAATAATCTGCAGTATCGATATCTTCGTAACAACCCATAGGTTCATCTGCCCCAAAAGTGGTTAAAAAACCAGTAACAGCACTTGCCATACACAATCGAGCATTGCAATCTAAATTATTGGTCCCAATGGCTCCTTTCATTAATTTAGAAGCAGCATAACCTTCAGGTATGGTTGATTGACCAGAAGTATACATAGCTACAGAATCTTTACCATGAGTATCTATGGTGGCTTTCATTTTACTAGCTACTAAATCTAAAGCTTCATCAATAGGAGTTTCAATATACGTACCATTCTTTTTAACTAAAGCGTGAGTTAGTCTGTCTTTAGCTTCAATACACATAATTTGGTGATATCCTTTAACGCATAACAAACCTTTGTTTACAGAACTGTTTGGGTCCCCTTTTACGGCAACAGCTTTACCTTTGTCAACACCAACTAAAATACCACAACCTACACCACAAAAACGGCAAGGTCCTTTTTTCCAATCTAAGTTTTCTCCATTTGGTATATTAGCTTCCTGTTCTGAAGCAAAAATAATCCCAGGAAACATGCTTGCTGCTGCAGTCATTGCAGCTGCAGCAGCCATTTTTTTGATGAAATTTCTTCTACTTGAAAGAACGCTGTTAGATAGTGTGCTTTGCATATTAATTAGTTTTTGGTGTATTAAATCCTGATACTAAAGAAATCATTTTTAAGCTTTCTAAAGCATCAATTGTATCTTTTAAATTTTTGTCTTCTTCTACGGTGAGAGTGTCGGTTATAACAATTAAAACGTCTTCATTTTCTGAAGGAATTACTTCACAATGTTCTAAATTGTTTATTTCTTTAACCAGGGAATCCTTTTTACCATCGAAAGGATAAGCGATATAACTCTTAATCGGCATAAATTCTATATATGTAACAAATGTTACATAAAAGTAATAAAAGAAATATGACTTATGTTAGTTTTTTGAAAATATATCTTTATTCATAATCAATCTAAGAGTATTGAATGAAAATAGGCTATAGATAATCAGAAGGTTATGATTTTTTTTAAGCTGTATTTTTTCTAGAATTTGTGCCCATAAATTTTAATATAAAGATCCATGTATTTTTCTTTAATAATTTTTCTACGAAGTTTCATAGTAGGAGTAAGGTGACCCGCTTCAATACTCCATAAATCTGGAGTAAGTTCAAACCTTTTTACGGTTTCCCACTTTCCAAATTGTTTATTATGGATGTTTACTTCTTTTTGAATACGTTTAAGAAGACGAGCATTTGTAATTATTTCTTCAGGAGTATTTCCTAAATCAATTTCTTTTCTTTCTGCCCAATCTTTTACAAAATCAAAATTTAACTGGATAAAAGCAGCAGGCATTTTTTCGCCATCACCAATCACCATAATTTGTTCAATAAAGAAAGATTCCTTCATGGCATTTTCTACTACTTGCGGAGCCACATATTTACCGCCACTTGTTTTAAACATTTCTTTTTTACGATCGGTAATTTTCAAGAAACCGTCAGCATCTAATTCTCCAATGTCTCCAGTGTGAAAATAGCCATCTATTAATACAGCAGCTGTTAATTCTGGCTCATTATAATAACCCATCATTACTTGAGGACCTTTTACTAATATCTCTCCATCGTCTGCAATTTTTACTTTCGTGTCTTTTATTACTTTTCCAACGGTTCCAATTCTAAAGTGATAATCACGCATGTCGTTAACTGCTACTACTGGAGAAGTTTCAGTTAAACCATAGCCTTCCATTACAGGGATTTCTGCAGCGTTAAACACTTTTGCTAATCTAGTTTGTAATGCAGCACTTCCAGAAGCTACTGCTCTTAACTCACCTCCTAAAGCTTCTTTCCATTTGCTGAAAATTAGCTTTCGAGCTATTTTTAATTGAAATTCATACCACCATCCATTTTCTCCATAGGGTTTGTATTTTAATCCTAATTCTACAGCCCAGAAAAACATCATTCTTTTAATTCCTGTTAAATCGGCTCCTTTTGCATATATTTTATCATATACCTTTTCCAGTAAACGTGGAACAGCTGACATTACATGGGGATTAATTTCTTTTAAGTTTTCACTAATAGTTTCTAAAGATTCTGCAAAATGAATACTTACGCCACAATATTGATACATGTACAAAAGCATTCTTTCATAAATATGACAAACGGGAAGAAAACTCAATGATTTAGATTTACCTAAGTCCATAGGTAATCTATAGGTACTACTTATAGCATTGCTTACAATGTTTTTATGAGATAGCATCACACCTTTTGGTTTTCCGGTTGTACCAGAAGTATAAATGATGGTAGCTAAATCCAATTCACCTACCTCATTTTTTCTTTTCTCAACTTCTTCTTGAATACTTTCATCTTCACCTAGTGTTAGAACTTCTGACCAATGATCACAATTTTTAATAGTATCAAAGCAAAATACTCCTTTAAGGCTAGGTACTTGGTCTTTTATTTTATTTATTTTTTTTAACACAAATTCACAAGAAACAAAACAATAAACACACTGACTGTGGTTTAATATATATGCATAGTCTTCTTTAGAAATAGTTGGATATATGGGTACGTCTTGAGCACCTGTTTGTAAAATCCCGATGTCGCAAATATTCCATTCTGTTCTATTTGTTAGCGAAATAATAGCAACCTTATCATTGGGTTGTACTCCTAATTTTATGAGCCCTCGACTAATTTTATTTGCTTTATCTATATATTCTTGTGTTGATGTCGCTTTCCACTCTCCATTATATTTGGTGACTAAAGATTTTTGAAGATTGTATTTTTCAAGTTGATAGTATGGGAAGTCGAAAAGGCGTTTAACGTCGGTCATAAATAAGCAAAATTTGTATAGAGTGCAAAGTATGAAAATTATTCAAATTTTTGAAATAAAAAAAAGCAACCTCTCGGTTGCTCTTTGAATTAATAGTAAGTATAAATAACTACTCCTTAATAATTTTATATGTTTTTGAGTAGCTGTCTGAAGTTAAAGTCATTAAGTAAATTCCATTTGAATAAGCACTATAATCAATTTTTTGTGACCCAGAATGATTATAAGTATTAATTAACTGTCCTTGTGTATTATAAATGCTGACCTTATAGTTGTTAGCAAGAGTTGAAATATTTATGATATTGCTAACAGGATTTGGATGAATATTAAATTGATTGGTGTCAAAATCAGAAATACTTAAAGTGCCATCATCAATTATGTTAATTGTAAAGTCGTCAAAGTAAAAGCCATCTTGAACTCCAAAATCATTTGTAACTATTTGAAAACGTGCTAAAATGTTTTCACCTAGATAATCGTTTAAATTTATTTCTTCTAAAACCCAATCAGTCATAATCCCATGATATAAAGGTTCTCCTTCAGGTTGAAACCCTAAATCATTACCAATAACAGTATAACTACCACATTGTGGGATCCAAGTAGTACCATTATCTGTAGAAATTAAGAATTGCACATAATCCCAATTGGTGTGAATAGACCATTTAGCATTAAATGTTACTTTAGCATCTTCAGCATTTGTAAGGTCTATTTCTTCAATTACTGTAATGACTTTATTCTCATTGTTTTGATAATTTTCATTTGGAGAATCTGTTATAGAACTTGATGGAGAAACATAAGCTTCATTTGTAACACCCCAACCATTTGAATTAAAATTATCGGTTACACTATCACCCACATCTTCAAGTACCGTCTGATATTCACCAAATTTTTTATGAATTGGAATTACATCTTCAAAATCACCGTTATCTATAATTATTTCATAAAAAATATCATCTCCATTTTCTGTTCCTGCGTTCACAAAATATTGAAAAGACAAATCTGTTTGCTGCAGATTCTCTAAATTGTTTAAAATTACTGGGTTTCCAGTAAATGTGATGTTTGAAGAAATTGGATTAAAACTGATAGTATGGTTATTTTCTGAAAGGCCTAATTTTACAATTGAAAAATTATAATTATTATTCGCTTGATTACCTACATATTCGGGAGATAAGTCTTCGAAATTCATACTGTCATTCGTCATTTTAGCAGCTGTAATGTTTAAATACATCATCTCTTTACAAGTAGGAATAATTTGGTTGGTAGGCAACCAAAAAGAAGAGCCTATTTCAGGAATAAAAGCAATAATTTTTGAATGAGTTCCTACGGTTCCATACATAAAATCATCACTAGTTCCAGCAGCTGGGTAAAGATCTGCAGCTAATTGATTATTATAATCATTTTTAGATACTAATTCTTCTGAAATATTAGAATATAAGCTGTGGTCAGGAGTTGGCATGTTCTCAGTATAGCCGTAAGGGAATAATAATAAATTTCCTGATGAATGGTTATTAAGTGCCATTACAAAATTATGTTGCTCACAGAACCATTTAATTGCTTGGTTTTCAATTTCAGAAAATGGAGCCTCTCCATGATAAATATTACTGGTTGGATCAGATGAGGTTCCTTCTCCTCCCCAGATTCCATTGTTAGGATCCCCGTTTATGTGATAATCATAATTACGATTATTATCTACCCCTAGACCGTCTTTTCTGTTTTTTCTCCAGAAACCTCCACCATTTGGATCTGTTTTTTCATTATATAAATATCCATCTGGATTTACCACAGGTACAAAATACAATTCAGTATGGTCAACAATGCTTTTAATTTCTGGATCCGATTCGTAATTCTCTAATAAATACCACATATAAAAAATTAATTGAGACAAAGAAGTAGGTTCTCTAGCATGATGTATTGCAGTATGCAATATTTGAGCTTCACCTTCAGAAGAATTTTCAGGGTTATCACTTATTTTAACCCATTTTATACCATTACCACCAATAGGAGGTGTGGTAGAATTGTCTGGCTCTCCATCCGTTAAAAATGTGCTTATATTTTCTTTAGTTGTAATTAAATCAGGATATAAAGCCTTCATTTGATCTAATTCATCAAGCATTTCTTGGTAAGTAAGATAACCTCCCATAGAACCTAATTCAAAATTTTCTGGGGTTTGATACCCTTCCTGTATACAAAGCTCATTAATAGGACTATTTGAGATCATACTGTTTTGTTGAAGATAATACTCTTTTGAGTCTTCAATTAACACTTCAACATCAAATCCATCGTTTCGCATTTTTTCAATTTCAGATACTGAAAAATCTGAAATTAGATATTGGTTTTTTTTATGATTTCCATGATCTATAGGAATCCCTAGATTAGTTAATCTTATTAAATCCTCTGAGTTCTGGTAATTAATTTTTGCATACTGATATGTTTCCTGAATGTCTTGAGAAAGAACAATTAGTGTGCTAAATAGCAAGAAAAGTAATGAAGTGATTTTCATAATCAATTTTTTATGAAAAATACAAAAAAAGAGCAACCTATCGATTGCTCTTTTTTATAAATATATAATTGTTTTTTTTTATTAGTTGTTTTCCAACCATTCTCTTGCATTTACAAATGCTTCAAGCCAAGGTGTAACTTCGTCATTTCGATTTTTTGGGTAATTCGCCCAATTCCAAGAAAAAGTTGATCTTTCTAAATGTGGCATCATTACTAAATGTCTACCGGTACTATCCGTTAGCATTGCTGTGTTAAAATCACTTCCGTTTGGATTAGCTGGCAATGCGTCATAGCCGTATTTTGCTACAATATTATAATTGTTTTCCGTTAAAGGAAAGCTGAAATTACCTTCACCGTGAGCAGCCCAAATCCCTAAATTAGTTCCTGCTAAAGATGATAACATTACAGAATTATTTTCTTGGATATCAACTGAAGTAAAAGAACATTCAAACTTAGCTGTTTCGTTATGAAGCATTTTTGGTTTTTCTTCATGTTCAGGGTTTAAAAGTCCTAATTCTATAAATAATTGGCAACCATTACAAACTCCTAGAGATAGTGTATCGTCTTTTGCAAAGAAGTCTTTTAATGCTTTATTGGCTTTTTCGTTGTACAAAAATGCACCTGCCCAACCTTTGGCTGACCCTAATACATCTGAATTTGAAAAACCTCCAACGGCTGCAATAAATTTGATGTCTTCAAGAGTTTCACGACCTTCAATTAAATCGGTCATATGTACATCTTTTACATCAAAGCCAGCTAAATACATAGCGTTGGCCATTTCACGTTCGGAGTTGGACCCTTTTTCACGAATAATGGCTGCTTTTGGTCTAATGTGATTTTTATTAAAAACCGGAAGCTTACCAGTAAAATGATCTGGAAACTTAAAGCTTAAAGGTTGATTGGCATAGTTTTCAAAACGTTCTTTCGCTTTTTCTTCTCCACTTTGTTTTTGATCTAATAAATAAGAAGTATGAGACCAAGCTTTTCTCATTTCAGAAATACTAAACTCTAGATTCTGATCTAAATGTTTGATTTGAAGTGATTCTGTTTCAGTAACCGTTCCTATTTTAATAAAATCAATATTGTTTTTTGAAAGAGCATCTTCAATTAATGTATCATTTTCTGCTTGAAAAACAATTCCATTATTTTCAGAAAACAATATTTTAATAAGGTCTTCTTCACCAAGATCTGTTAAATTTAATTTTGCACCTAAATTGATGTCTGCAAAACACATTTCAAGAAGGGTCGTAATTAAACCTCCTGAAGCTACATCGTGCCCAGCAAGTATTTGATTGTCTGTAATTAATTGTTGAATCGTATTAAATACAGAAACTACATAAGAAGTATCTTTAATAGTTGGAACTTCGTTTCCTATTGCTGAAAGTGTTTGTGCAAATGAAGATCCACCTAATTGATACGCATCTTTTGAAATATTGATGTAATAAATACTTCCTCCGTCTTTTTGAAGCACAGGTTCCACTACTTTTTTAATGTCATTACAATGACCAGCAGCAGATATAATTACCGTACCCGGAGAGATTACTTCTCCGTCTTTATACTTTTGTTTCATTGAAAGTGAATCTTTCCCCGTTGGGACATTGATTCCTAGAGATATTGCAAAATCTGAAATACCTTCAACTGCCTTATACAAACGAGTATCTTCACCTTCATTATTACAAGGCCACATCCAATTGGCAGAAAGTGAAATACTTTTAAGACCTTCTTCAAGAGGAGCCCAAATTATATTTGATAAAGATTCCGCTATCGCATTTCGAGACCCAGCTACTGGATCGATTAAAGCAGAAATGGGAGCGTGCCCAATTGAGGTTGCAATTCCTTCCTTTCCGTTATAATCCAAAGCCATAACACCACAATTGTTTAATGGTATTTGTAATGGACCTACACATTGTTGCTTTGCTACTTTTCCTGTTACACATCGATCTACCTTATTGGTTAACCAATCTTTACTTGCAACAGCTTCCAGAGATAGTGTGTTTAATAAGTATTCTTTTATTTTGGATTGATCGTAAACGGGATTATCATAATCTCGTTGGATAGTAACGTCATTCATTACTGTTTTTGGTGAACTACCAAACATATCCTCCAAATCAAAATCCATAGGTTTTTCACCTGTCTTTTTACTTTCGAATGTAAACCTGTTATTGTCTGTAACCTCTCCAACTTCGTAAAATGGAGAACGTTCCCTTTTTGCAATACGTTTTAACTTTTCAATATCCTCACCACCAATCACTAATCCCATTCTTTCTTGAGATTCGTTTCCAATAATTTCTTTAGCAGAAAGGGTAGGGTCACCAACCGGTAATTTGTCTAAGTTTATTTTTCCACCAGTTTCTTCAACCAACTCACTTAAACAATTTAAATGTCCTCCAGCACCATGGTCATGAATAGATACAATAGTATTTACATCACTTTCAACCATTCCACGAATAGCATTTGCTGCACGTTTTTGCATTTCTGGGTTGGAACGTTGTATGGCATTAAGTTCAATACCGCTTGAAAATTCTCCAGTATCTGCAGAGGAAACAGCAGCACCACCCATACCAATTCTATAGTTTTCACCACCAAGAATTACAATCTTATCTCCATTTTTTGGAGTGTCTTTAATTGCTTGATCTGCTTTTCCATATCCAATACCACCAGCTTGCATGATTACTTTATCATACCCTAATCTTCTGTGGTTGGTTTCGTTTTCGAAAGTTAAAACAGAACCTGTAATAAGGGGTTGTCCAAATTTATTTCCAAAATCTGAAGCTCCATTACTGGCTTTTATTAAAATATCTAAAGGTGTTTGATATAACCATTCTCTTTCGTCCATTGCTTTTTCCCAAGGACGGTTATCCAATAACCTAGAATATGCTGTCATATAAACAGCAGTACCGGCAAGAGGTAAAGAACCTTTTCCGCCAGCTAATCGATCTCTAATTTCTCCACCACTTCCAGTTGCAGCACCGTTAAAAGGTTCTACGGTAGTTGGAAAATTGTGAGTTTCTGCTTTTATGGAAATAACACTGTTAAAATCTTTATTTTCATAAAAATCTGGTTGATCGGGGCTTTTAGGAGCAAATTGCACCACTTTAGGTCCTTCTATAAAAGCAACATTATCTTTATAAGCAGATACAATGGTATTAGGGTTTTCTTTGGAGGTGTTTTTAATTAGCTTAAATAAAGAGGAAGGCATTTCTTCACCATCAATAATAAATTTTCCATTAAAAATTTTATGTCTACAATGTTCACTATTTACTTGACTAAAACCAAATACTTCGCTATCGGTTAATTTTCTGTCAATTTTTTTTGAAAGATTTTCTAAATAGCTTACTTCTTCTTCATTTAATGCTAAACCTTCAGATTGATTAAAAGCAGCGATATCATCTATTTCTAAAACTTTTTCAGGTTGTATATCAATTTTAAAAATATCTTGGGCTAAACTGGAATATTTTTGAGAAATCATCGGATCAAAATCTGAAGAGTTTTCAGAAGTATGATGAAATTCTTCTATTCGAATAATCCCTTCAATTCCCATGTTTTGGGTTATTTCAACAGCATTGGTACTCCAAGGAGTAATCATCGCAGCACGAGGCCCAATAAAAAAATCCGTTATTACGGATTGTTCAATTTTATATCTGTCTCTTATACACATCTCCGAGCCCACGAGACAGGCAGAAATC
>OJDV01000542.1_pt1 | contig 13281 bp, 11 predicted proteins | sample 1592911 | NCBI WGS metagenome assembly OJDV01 (sample SAMN05416860, study PRJEB24817) | seawater metagenome | isolation source: Sea water | place: Canada:Atlantic | collected 2013-11 | reverse complement strand
CTCGTGGGCTCGGAGATGTGTATAAGAGACAGCTTCAATATCTGGATCATCGATACCAACAGCTTTTTTCAAACTAGTAACGATTGCCAACGTGACACTATCTTTTTTGGTTAAAGCATCTTGTAATCTTGATATTTTTAAATCTTTTTCTTTAAGGCTTTCTAAAGATTTTTCAAGGTTTTCAGCACCTTTTTGAGTCAAAGTAGTTAAATTTCCTTTTGTATCAATTAAATCTTGATTTGATTTACGTAAATCAGTTAACTGATCTTTCATAGTTTCAACACGAGCTTGCGCTGCAGCATTGTCAGATAAACAACTGTTTAATTTAACGGTTGCAGAATTCAATAAATCCTGAGTTTTTTTATGTTGATCTTTTAGTGCCATATGTTCTTTCTTTGACACACATGATGTCAAAACAAACATCCCAGCAACACTTAGTAGCATTAGTTTTCTCATAATAAAGTTTAATAATTAGTTGTTGTTAACTTATCAAAATTAGATAAAAGAAAGCACCTTAGCCTCTTCTTTAACTAAACTTTTAACAGTTTTATGAACATTTAATAACTCTTGCGTTGTCTTATGAAGTGTGACCAGACAATAGATTTCGTTTCGTAATAGTTTTTTTTCTTCGGAAGTTGTTTTCGTTCCTTCAAAAGACGATTTAGGTTTGCGTAAAAGCTAAAATGTGCTTTAAAAATGGCTATAAAATGTCCGAACTTTAAACTGAATAGAAATTTCAAACCTGCAATGCCATCTAGAACTAACCTTGTGAATATAATTCCGAGAAGGAAGCCTTCAGCATTTTTAGTAATGGTAAACAAACTATTCCTGAAATTGAGATAGGTCTTCTTTGGGTTTAATACACTTAGCGTTGCACCTCCAACATGATAAACAGTAGATGTGCTAATGTATTTTGTAATAAAACCAGCATTAAAAGCGCGCCAACACAAATCGATTTCTTCAAAATGAGCAAAATAGGATTCGTCAAAACCGTTTAGGGAATGAAAAGTTGATTTTCTGATAAAGAAACAAGCACCAGAAGCCCAGAAAATAGTTTTGATATCATCGTATTGACCTTTGTTTTCTTCAATAGTGTCAAAAATCCGTCCTCTACAAAATGGATACCCATACTTGTCAATAAATCCACCAGCTGCTCCAGCATATTCAAAATGAGATTTCTTTTTGAAGTCCAATATTTTAGGCTGAATAATTGCTGTATTTGAGTTAGACAGAAATTCATCTATAATAGGAGTAAGCCAATTTTGTGTCACTTCTATATCACTGTTAAGTAAACAAAATATATCAGCTTCAATATGTTTTAATGCGTCGTTATAGCCTTTTGCATAACCACCATTTGTTTGGTTTTGAATAACACGTACTTGCGGAAAGTGTTGTTTTAGGAAGTCTACCGAATCATCAGTTGAAGCATTGTCTGCTAGGTAAATATCCGCTTCTTGTGAATGTTTAATAACTGAAGGAACAAACTGCTCAAGCAATTGTTTTCCATTCCAATTTAATATAACAACAGCTATTTTCATTTATAATCTGGAATATCTCTTAAAAACTCATATCGTTCGTTTTCAATATCCATAACACAATAATAATGATTAATTCCGTTAGTGACCATCAAATAACTTGCTTTTAAAGTTAAGTTATATCTGGCAATCTGATCAAAAGTAGTTTGATCTACTTTAATTTTATGTGATTTACATTCTACGATAAGATGTATACTTCCGTCAGGATTAAACACGACAATATCATATCGTTTTGATAAGCCATTAACTTTGAGTTCTTTTTCAACATTAATTAATGATTTTGGATAATTTTTATGCTGAATTAAATACTGAACGCAGTGTTGACGCACCCATTCTTCAGGTTGTAGAATGATGAATTTTTTACGAATCTCATCGAAAATAGAAACTTTATTTTCGTTACTTTTGAAACGGAATTCAAACTTTGGAAAGTTGAGTTCGTGCATATAAATAAGTTCAGTTTTTTTCAAAGTTAACTTACAATACACAAATACCAAAAACCAAACGCATTTTTTGGATTTTGAATCTATAAATTTGGAATTTTACACGCATTGGAAGACGTAAAGCAAATCGTTGCAGACATAAAAAAAGGTCAGATCAAACCCATTTATTTTTTAATGGGAGAGGAGCCTTACTATATTGATGCTATTTCAGATTACATTGAAAAAAATGTACTTTCTGAAGAAGAAAAAGGGTTTAATCAAATGGTATTGTATGGTCGTGATGTTGTTGTTGATGAGATTGTTGCTAATGCGAAACGCTACCCAATGATGGCCGAACGTCAGGTGGTTATTGTTAAAGAAGCTCAAGATTTATCTCGTACGATTGAAAATCTGGTTGATTATGCTAAAAACCCACAACCTACAACCGTTTTAGTTATCAACTACAAGTACAAAAAAATTGACAAACGCAAAGCCTTATACAAGAAGATTAATGAAGTAGGAGTTGTTTTTGAAAGTAAGAAACTTTACGAGAATAAAGTAGGAGACTGGATTCGTCGTGTACTTGCGGGACAGAATTACACGATTTCACCAAAGGCCTCACAAATGTTGGTTGAGTTCTTGGGAACTGATTTAAGTAAAATCAATAATGAGCTAGAAAAACTTAAGATTGTGCTTCCTGAAGGGACTCAAATTACTCCAGAACATATTGAAGAAAATATAGGTATAAGTAAAGATTACAATAATTTTGAATTGCGCAAAGCTATAGGAGAACGCAACAGTTTGAAGGCGTTTAAGATTGTCAACTATTTTGGTAATAACCCAAAGGATAATCCAATGGTCGTGACGGTGTCGTTACTATTTAGTTTCTTTTCTCAGTTATTACATTTACATGGATTGAATGATAAAAATCCAAGAAACGTTGCTTCTGCCATAAAAATCAATCCTTATTTTGTAAATGAATACATTGTTGCAGCTCGAAACTTTCCTATGAGAAAAGTGAGTGGAATAGTCTCAATACTTCGCGAGTTTGATGGTAAAAGTAAAGGTGTTAATTCTAATGCTGTTCCTCAAGGTGATTTACTAAAAGAGCTTTTGGTTAAGATATTGTCATAAACAGTTAGTCTTCAATTTGACACCAAACTGCCAATTCATTTCCTGAAGGATCTAAAAACTGAAATCGTTTTCCACCAGGAAAAGAAAAAATATCAACTGATATTTTACCACCTAGATTAATGATGTTTTGTCTGATCTCTTCTAAATTATCATTTTGTATTACAATTAGAGCTCCATTAGTAATTGTGTCGTCTGTTTGTTCAAACCCACCAAAAACGCCACTATCAGCAAAGGATGTATAGGTTGGTCCATAATCGGTAAACGTCCAATTAAATGCCTTTATATAAAACGCTTTTGTTTTTTCTAAGTCGTTTGCTTTAAACTCGATGTAGTTGATGTGATTGTTTTTGGTATCCATTTTAAGTCTGTTTTTTAGATAAGGCTTAGTTTAGTAAGGTACAGCATATAGCTCGCCATTGTTTCCTGAAGTAACTAGTTTAAATTTTTCCCAATCCCATCCAATTTTTCTTGCCTCTCCGTTATTTTTCCATGTACTTTCTCCATTGTCTCCTATATGTTTAAACCAAAGTAATTCTCCTTTTTTAGTAATAGCATAGATAACACCATTGTTTCCAGCAATCACCTTAGTGAATTTGTTCCAACCCCAACCAATCTGACGAGGTTCACCATTATTAGCCCAACTGCTCTCACCATTATTTCCAAGATATTTAAACCAATACAAGTCGCCTTTAGTTGTAACAGCATATATTACACCGTCATCACCAGCAATTATACTTGAGTATTTGTCCCAGCCCCAACCAATTTTTCTGGCTTCACCATTATTAGCCCATCTGTTTTCTCCATTCCTTCCTATGTGCTTAAACCAGTGCAAGTCTCCTCTAGGTGTAATTGCAAATATTTCACCATCATCTCCTGCAATTAAATTAGAATATTTTTCCCAACCCCAACCAATTTTTTTGGCTGTACCATTATTTCTCCAACTTATTTCTCCATTTCGTCCCGTATGTTGTAACCAGAACATTTCTCCATTAGAATTAACAGCGTATAAAACACCAGTATTACCTGCAGCAATATTTACATAGTTTCCCCAATTCCATCCGATTCTGGTAAAACTTCCACCCATATACCAATTTCCAGACCCACTACTTTCGTTATATTTTGCCCACATTAAATCGCCAGAGTTGCCTTGAAGAAAATTAGATGCCTTATTGTTACTTGTAACAATAACTTCTGTGTAATTTTTTTCAATATTTTGGTTTCCAATAGTTAGAGCAAATAGTATTGAGATTGCAGTAATTCCAGCTATACAGGTTAATTTGATAAGTATTCTGTTTCTAGGATTCAAATTTTTATTCATTTCTTTAAGTTTTTATTAGCCGTTAATTATTTTTATTTCCGCTCAACGAAATACATTTCCATTTCTCCCTTTCCTTTAGCTTCAATTTTTCCTCTGTTTTTAAATGTAAACTCAGAATTGTCTTTAAGCATTTCATAAGTAGCTTCACTGATATTAACCTTCCCAATAACACCTGAACTTTCCATACGACTAGCTGTATTAACTGTATCTCCCCAAATATCATATTGGAATTTCTTTACGCCTACAATTCCTGCTACAACAGGTCCAGTGTGAACACCCAAACGCACTTCGAAGAACGGTTGGTTTGCAGCTGTTTTTTTAGCTTTGGTTCTCTCTATCACTTCGGCCATTTCTAAGGAGGCTTTTACGACATCTTGAGCATGAGTTTTGTTTGGAGAAGGTAAACCACCTGCAGCCATATAGGCATCTCCGATGGTTTTTATTTTCTCAATACCATAATTCTCGCAAATACGGTCGAATTCAGAAAAACAGGCATGTAAATCTGCGACCAACTCATTTGGTGATAACTGTTCACTCAATGCAGTAAAGCCTTTAAAATCTGTAAAAAGAACAGTTACTTGATCAATGAGTTGTGCGTCTGAATGGCCTTTTTCTTTGAGCTCTTCAGCGACTTCTTTGGGTAAGATGTTCATTAATAGTTCTTCACTTCTTTCTTTCTCTTTTCCAATGCGATTTCGTTGACGAAAAACCACAGCAGCAAACAGTAAAACCAACCCAAAACCAGCCATGAAACCATTGCGTTCTAGTTTTTTTTGTTTCAATTCTTGAGCAGAAATAAGATCTTTCTTCTCTTGTTCCATCTCTGTTAAAGCTTCTTGTTTGTCAAACTGATATTGCATTGCTAACTGAGTGAGTTTTTTGGTATTTGCTTGATTAAAAAGACTGTCATTCAAAATCGTCAACCGTTCATGATATTCTAGGGCTTTAATGCTATTTCCTGAATCTTTGTATGCATCATATAAACAAATACAAGCAGCTTTTTGATGACCTAAATATCCGATCTCTTCACTTATGTTTAGTGACTTTTGACATTCAATTATAGCCTCAAAATAGCTACCTTGATTCCCGTAAATTGATCCAATATTGTTTAACGTACCTGCGATTCCTTGTGTATCTCCAAGTTCTTCTTGGATTTTTAAGCTACGTTTATAAAATTCTAGGCCTTTGATGTACTCACCTTGGGAATAAAAAACATTTCCAATATTGTTTAATGAATTAGCCATGCCTTGTTTGTCTCCGACCTCTTCTCCTATTTTTAGGCTACGTTGATAATAATCGAGGGCTTGTGAGTAATCATTTTGGAAATAATATACATTTCCAATATTGTTTAGCGAAGATGCAATACCTGCCTTGTCTCCGAGTTCTTCACTGATTTTCAGGCTACGTAGATGATAATCTAGGGCTTGTGGATATTCGTTTTGGCTGATATAAATATTCCCGATATTGGTTAGCGAACCTGAAATTCCTATTTTATCTCCAATCTCTTCTCTGGTTTTTAGGCTACGTAGATGGTAATCTAGGGCTTTAGGATAATTTCCTTGGTCAGTATATACAAGTCCAATACCACTAAGTGAATTAGCAATTCCTCGATTATCTCCGAGTTCTTCTTGAATTTTCAGACTGCGTTGGAAGTAATCTAGTGCTTTGTGATAATTACCTTGGTTATGATTAATATTTCCAATATTAATTAGCGTCCAAGTAATTCCTCTTTTGTCTCCAATCTCTTCTTGGATTTTTTGGCTGAGTAAGTAATATTCTAGCGCTTTTGCGTAATCGCCTTGATTTTCATGATGGAATCCAATTCTGTTGAATGAATTTGCCATTCCTTTTTTGTCTCCAATCTCTTCTTTAATTTTTAAACTGCGTTCATGATATTCTAAGGCTTGTTTGTAATCACCTTGGTTTTCATAAATTTGACCCATATTATTTAGTGTTGCCGAAATCCCCTTTTTGTCTCCGATTTTTTCTTTGATTTTTAAGCTTCTTTGATAAAAGGTAAGAGCTTGTTGGTATTTTCCTTGATATCCTAAACTTATCCCTTGAAAATTATAAGCTAAAGCCTCTATTTTTGGTAATTGCTTTGTTTTTGCAAAAACTAGCAATTCTTCGGCTAAAATAAATGCGCTATCAGGTTTTTTGGATATATAACCATCCCAAATAAAGGTTTTGTAAGCATTCACTCTTATAGAATCTGCTTGGGTATTGTCTTCCCAAACAATATATAAAGAATCGAGGTTGGTTTGAGCTTGAAGGTTAGTAGCAGATAATACTAAAAGAATTAGGAATGTAGTTTTTTTCATTCAGTTTTATCATTTGTTAGTTATTGATTCTAAATATACCCTAATTCTTCAATCATTAAGCCAAAATCGTACTGTAAATCTTCATGCATTCCTGATACCAATTTTTCTGCTAAAGCCAGTTGCCTGTTATAAATATTGACTAATGTAACATTGTTTCTAATGTTTGGTTTAAAGTCTTTCAACTGTGTACAGAAATAGAGGAGCAATTCAGCTTCTGTTTCTTTCTTTAAGGAATATCTCGCAAACTTTTTAATATTTCTTAAAATCTTACGAACGCTCTTTTTAATGTAAAAATAACTGTTGGTGTTTATCACTTCAAATTGTGCATCTACTTCAGCTTTTACAGTTTCAATATAGCCAGATTCGTCATGAGCTTCAAACAATAAATAGGTGAGGAGCTCTTTGTTTTCTTTCTTGAATTTTGAAAGTCTTAAACAGAGTTGCATAAGTTCGTCAGAAGAACGATGTTGTAACTCTTTTTTTATGGTAACTACGGAAACTGCTTTCAAATTTTATAGTGTTTTCTAATGGTTTGTTTTACTCTTATAAGTCGAATTACTCCAACAATAAGTATAATTGGTGACATAATTAATAAAGCTATCCCGAAAGTTTTCAATTCAGAAAAGAATTCAATCTTCAAAACCGTTAGTCCTGTGCCTAAAAACACTACAAATGTTCTAAAGTATGCTAAAAATGTACGTTCGTTAGCGAGTTTTGTACGCTCGATAGCTAACCAATCTCTTGTGAGTAATGTGTTTTGTTCATCCATAAAATTATAATCCTTTTAAAAGATTGACACTTACTGTTGCTAAATTGCTATCTGGAAATCTTGAGAAATAAATTGGATCTGGATGTAATCCTGCTTCCATGGCCACTTTATTAAATACATCAACTTCTAAAATGTATTGATCACTATAACCATGTGTTGCATCATAAGCTGTTGCTGCTGTTTTTCCTATGTTTTGAGCGACCAATTTTGGACTAACAGTATGCAGTTCGATCATTAGCAAACCAAAACGTCCAACATAAGGTTTCCATTTAGTTAAATGTTCTAATAGTGAATCTTCAACTAAATTATTACTTAAGCGGTTCCCTAGACTTGCATAGGCTCCTGAAGAATTGCTAATTCTATCGGTTTCTGTTTTTGGAGCTTCCCAAATACGGTTATGATCTAAAAAGGTACGAACGTTAAGTAAGTCTTTGAGTTCAATATTGTAGTCTTCTTTTAAATCTTTGGCTAAAACATCAGGTCTTCCAATATCTCCCCAAATGACTTTGGCCCAAATGTCAGCTTTTATCAAATTTGCTCTGGTGACTTTCAATGCTGCCTGATTAAAATCGGCTCCTACCAACAATAATGGATGTTCGTCAAGCATTTTACCACGTTTGGTTTGGTATTCTATCACATCAAATATATGCTGAATAAAAGCACCATTTCCACAACCCATATCTAGAATACCTTTTGGTTGTTCTTCAATTGGCTTATTGAATAATTTTATAATGACCTGATCTATAACTTTAAAATATGTAGAATGTGCACCACCACTTCCCCAAACATTCATTTCACGATGGACATGTTTTTCTGTTTCATCAGGAGAATCGGTTTTTAAAACACATGCGTTTCCAAAAATTAAATCATCCAAATGAATAAAAGTGGGTATATAGGAAACAGTTACTCCATAGGCACTAGCTCGTTTAGCAAAAAATAAACCTTCATTAGTAAATTGATAGGTGTTTTTCTTTTTGTTGAACCATCCTAAATGAGAAAAGAAATCTAATATTTTCTTAAAACTTTCTGGATTTTTGTGATATTCTTCCGCAGTGAAAGAAGCTTCCATAAAATATTTATGGAATAAACCATTCATGCCTAATCTAACAATAATAGGAGCAATGATTACACCTTCAATATGTTTTAATATTTGATATTCTACTGAAGTCTCATCAGAAACATCCATACTATAATTAGCTTCAAAAGACGTGAAGACTTTTTCTAAGGTATGAAATGCGTCAATCCCTATGGGCTCGTTAGATAATTTAACTGTATAATTCAAGAGATTAACAGCCTCTTCGTAATGAGGTACTAATTTAAAAGCATGAGCACTTAAGTCGTTTATTTCATAAGATATCGAATTGTTTTTATTGTCTAAATGCTGATTTAACCAACCTTGTGAGGATAAAATCCGTAATGCGACATTAAGATAGCCTTCATTGGCTTTAAATTTTGAAGTTAATGTATCTAAAGATGCTTGTTTTTGTTCTAATAAATAGGCTAATACGCCTTTTTTGTGAAGCGCAAATGCAGAAGTTGCTGTTGCAATACCATCAAGATGTCTAAAAATTGAACCTCTTAATTTCTGTTTGTCTTGTTTTGAAAGCATAGTTGGTCTGTTTTCTATAAATATAAAAAATCCATCAGTAGTGCGATGGATTTTTAAGATAAAAAACGTTTTGAATTAAGGTTTCAGATTTATTCATTCAAAATTGATCTCAATGTTTTATGTCTTATAGTTTCTAAATCTTTTACTTCGTATGGAATCTCTTTTAGAATATATTCAAAAGCAGTAATTCTGGCACTTGTCTTTCTATTCGCTTTAATGATTTTCCAAGGTGCATGAACCTGAGTTTTCTCAAACATGGCTTCCTTAAACCTTGTGTATTCATCCCAAAGAGACAGCGCTCTTTTGTCCACTTCGCTATATTTCCATTTTTTAATTGTTGAACTAATAATGTCTTTAAAACGGCGTTCTTGTTCTTTTTTGGTAATTGAGAAATATAGTTTTAGTAAATAGATACCTGAATCTTGAATCATTTTTTCAAATTCATTAACCTGACCCATAAAAATGTCATATTCTTTTTTAGTGCAGAATTCATTAACAGGTTCTACTACAGCTCTGTTATACCAACTTCTATCAAAAAATACGATTTCACCATTATTTGGCAAACGATTGATATAGCGTTGAAAATACCATTGGCCTATTTCTGTTTCATTAGGTTTTGGTAAAGCCACTACACGAATTGCACGAGGAGGCAAATGTTGAATGATTCGTCGTATTGCACCACCTTTTCCAGCTGCATCACGACCTTCAAAAAGAATTATAACTTTCTTATTACAATTAGCTACCCATTGTTGAAGAATTAACATTTCTTCCTGAAGTTTTTCCAGACGCTTTTCATATTTGACATTCTGAATTGCTTTATCAGTATCAATATTATTTTGTCTTAATAGCGCTTCAATTCCTTTTTTTGAATTTAATATGTTTAAATCTTTTTCTGTCATAATATTATCTATTGGTCAAGTTGAACAGTGTTTCTAAAATAGCGTTGAACGATATTTGGATCTGGTAAAAGAGCCTTGCAACTATTGCCTTTGTTATCATAATCGAACAGACTTAGTACATATTTAATACTTTCTAGTCTGGCTTGTTTTTTATCATTTGATTTGATGACTACCCAAGGTGAAAAGGAGTTGTGAGTGCGAGAAAACATCTGATTTTTATAAGTCGTAAAATCATCCCAAAGTTCTTGTCCTTTTTCATCGACTGGACTAAATTTCCATTTTTTAAGTGGATTTTTTAATCGTTTTTCAAAGCGAAGTAGTTGTTCTTCTTTAGAGACCGAAAACCAAAATTTAATAATGGTTGTGCCGGATTCGTATAACATATGTTCAAATTCAGGAACCTGAATCATAAATCGGCTATACTGTTGTTTTGTGCAAAACCCCATAACAGGTTCTACTACAGCTCTATTATACCAACTTCTATCAAAAAACACTATTTCACCTGCATTTGGCAATTCTTTAATATATCTATTGAAATACCACTGATTTTTTTCGACTTCTGTTGGTTTGCTTAGGGCTACGATACGCATAGCTCGTGGATTGAGATGTTCTTTGAAACGCTTTATCGTGCCACCTTTACCAGAGGCATCTCGACCTTCAAAAATAATGGCTATTTTTTTGTTTTCCTTTTGAACCCAACGTTGGAAATCTACCAGTTCTGCTTGAAGTGGAAGTAGTTCCTGTTCATATTTGTGCTTTTCTAAAGCAGATTCATAACCTGGATTATCAGCTTTATGAGAGCTTAAGTATTCTATTAAATCTGCATGGGAATTGAATGAATTTAGAAGGTCTTCTGTAAGCATAAATTAAAAATTTATTATAAGTACTAAAGTTAATAAATATTGAAGAATTATTTTATGATAAATGTCATTTTGAAAGAAGATAATATAAAAAAACCTTCCAATTTACTGGAAGGTTTTGAGATTGTATATACGATTGAGTTATCTTAACTTTGGATAATCAATTGGATTTGTTTCGTGCATAACATCATAAATAGCTTCGAAAATATCTTCCGCTGATGGTTTTGAAAAATAATCTCCATCTGTGCCATAAGCAGGTCGATGTGATTTTGCTGCTAAAGTTTTAGGCTGGCAGTCGAGATGTTGAAATGCATTTTGTGTGTTTATTATTTCATTTAAAATATAAGCTGAAGCACCTCCAGGAACATCTTCATCTATTACCATCAAACGATTTGTTTTAGCAACACTTTTTACAATATCATGATTGATATCGAAAGGTAACAATGACTGCACATCAATAACTTCAGCATCGATACCAACCTCAATAAGTTCTTTTGCTACTTGTTCTATAATTCTTAATGTAGAACCATAAGAGACTAATGTAATGTCTGTACCTTCTTTTACAGTTTCAACAACTCCAAGAGGAGTTCTAAATTGACCAATGTTATTTGGTAACGTTTCCTTCAAACGGTAACCATTTAAGCATTCTATAATAAGTGCAGGCTCATCACTTTCTAAAAGCGTGTTATAGAATCCTGCAGCTTTAGTCATGTTTCTAGGAACTAAAACATGGATACCTCTTATAAGATTAATAATTCCTCCTAATTGAGATCCAGAATGCCAGATACCTTCTAATCTGTGTCCTCGAGTTCTAACAATTAATGGTGCTTTTTGTTTTCCTTTGGTTCTATACTGAAGTGTAGCCAAATCATCACTCATGATTTGTAAAGCGTACAAGATATAGTCTAAATATTGTATTTCTGCAATTGGTCTTAAACCACGCATTGCCATACCAATCCCTTGACCAAGTATAGTCGCTTCTCTAATTCCTGCATCAGCAACTCTAAGTTCTCCGTATTTTTCTTGAAGACCTTCTAAGCCTTGATTTACATCACCAATATTTCCAGCATCCTCTCCAAAGACTAAAGCTTCAGGATAGTTGCCGAAAATTGCATCAAAATTTTCTCGTAAAACTAATCTACCATCAACTTGTTCTGCATTACTATCGTAAGTTGGTAACACTTCTTCAATATTAGTTGCAGCTCGTTTTGAAGTACTATGTAAATGAGAGCTGTATTTAGGTTGAACAGTCTCCATATAGGCATTAATCCATGTCTGAACACGATCTTTTTCAACTGAATCTTCCGAAATAACATAGCGTAAGGCCTTTCTAACAGAAGACGCAATATCTCTTCTTGCAGGTTCATCAATGTTTTTGAGTTGATTGACAATTTTATTGATAAAGACTTTATTGCTACTTGATTCTGCTAGCGCAGTTAATAATATGTCAGCTTCTTTTTGTTCTGATTTAATTGGCTCTAAATAGGAGTTCCAAGCTAATTTTTTACCATCGCGAACATTCTTTTTAATAGTTTTGCTTAATGCGTCTAGTTCATCTTGAGTTGCAATATTGTTGCTTAACATCCACTTAGACATTTGAACTACGCAATCAAATTCTTGTTCCCATTCTAGACGTTCTTTACTTTTATAGCGTTCGTGAGAACCAGAAGTAGAGTGTCCTTGAGGTTGTGTTAATTCAATTACATGCAACAATACAGGCACATGTTCTTCACGAGCAACAAACTCAGCTTTTTTAAACGTTTCAATTAACGCAGGATAATCCCAACCTTTAACTTTTAAAATTTCGTACCCATTATTATCTTCATCTCTTTGGAAACCTTTTAAAACTTCTGAGATATTTTCTTTTGTAGTTTGATGTTTTGCATGTACAGAAATCCCATATTCATCATCCCAAATATTAATCACCATTGGTACTTGTAAAACACCAGCAGCATTTATAGTTTCAAAGAATAGACCTTCACTAGTACTTGCATTACCAATAGTTCCCCAAGCAATTTCGTTTCCATTTTTAGAAAAATTTGTAGTATCTATACCTTCAACTTGTCTATATATTTTTGATGCTTGTGCTAATCCTAAAAGTCTTGGCATTTGTCCAGCTGTAGGAGAGATATCTGCACTAGAATTCTTTTGTTCTGTTAGATTTTTCCAGTTACCATTTTCATCAAGACTGTGAGTGCCAAAATGGCCACCCATTTGACGACCACCTGACATTGGTTCTTGGGTAATATCTGTATTGGCATATAAACCAGCGAAAAACTGTTCTATCGTTAATTCACCAATGGCCATCATAAAGGTTTGATCTCTATAATATCCAGATCTAAAATCACCATTTTTAAAGACTTTTGCCCAAGCGAGCTGAGGAATTTCTTTTCCGTCACCGAAAATACCAAATTTAG
>OJDV01000541.1_pt1 | contig 13282 bp, 13 predicted proteins | sample 1592911 | NCBI WGS metagenome assembly OJDV01 (sample SAMN05416860, study PRJEB24817) | seawater metagenome | isolation source: Sea water | place: Canada:Atlantic | collected 2013-11 | reverse complement strand
TGGTCTGAAATTTCATCACGCAAGGTTGCATCATGAACTATCTACAGCATCGCATCGCTTCAGGCATCATAGCGGTCGTTGCCGCATGGGTTTGTTGGATTAGCTTCACACAAAAGCCCGCAGAGGCATTTTTGTTTCCCCGCATCATTGCAGCGTTCTTTTTAATTTTAGCTGTTTGGACATTTGTAAAAGCCCTGATGAAACGGTCAAGAGTTGGCAATGGCCTATCAATGAATGCCGCTAAAAACATGGCGCCAGGCGTAATGATAGCAGGTATTCATATCTTTTGGGCCGCGAAAACTTTAGGGTTTTATGCAGCCTCAACCATTGCGTTCTTTTTGTTGCTGTCCATCTACGACCCAGCGCCAAATAACGTACCAAAAACATGGATGAAACGCGCGATCATAACGGCCGGTTTTATCACAATAATGTATGCACTCTTCGCGGTAGTCCTAAAGGTCTATACCCCGCGCGGAATGTTTATCTAAAGGCCGATAACGGCAAAAAACCAAGGGAGGAGAACCTTATGAAGAAATTAATAACTGCCTTAGCGGTCTCGCTAATGGGATTTTCAGGAGCTGCAGTCGCGGGTGATTACCCAGAGCGTCCTGTGATGATGATGGTATCATATGGCGCAGGTGGCGCCACTGATTTCCAAGCACGCATTGTGACTATGACAGCTGGTAACGAAGATGCTTTGGGCATGCCTATTGCTATAATCAACAAACCAGGTGCGGGTGGCCGTGTTGGTTGGAACTGGTTTGCAGGCGAAGCCGACAATGACGGCTACACATTAGCTGCTTACAATGTCCCACACTTTATCGCGCAATCTATTAAGGGCGGCGTTGACTATAGTACCGACAGCTTTGAACCTATTGCAAACTGGGGTGCTGACCCTGCCGTTTTCGTCGTAGGTAAAGACAGCCCGATGAATTCAATGGCGGATGTTGTGGACTTTGCAAAAGCAAATCCTGGCAAACTGACATTTTCGGGCGCAGGTCTATTTGTTGGTCACCATATTGCAGCATTGCAAATTGAAAAAGCGGCTGGTGTTAAAATGGCCTACATCCCAACAAAAGGTGGCGGATCTGCAGCTATGAAAGCGGTTATCGCAGGCGATGTTATGGGTGGTGTGAACAACCTGTCAGACGCATTTCGCGCAGCCCAAGCTGGTAACATCAAAATTCTTGGTGTCGCTGATCTGGAACGCAATGCATTCTTGCCAGACGTTCCAACCATGAAAGAACAAGGCTTGGACGTAGACAATGCTTCTGTGAACTTTCGCGGTGTGATGGTTCCAAAAGGAACACCACAAGAAATCATCGACAAGCTAGCAGCAACAGTGCCGGCAATGTTCGGCCACAAAAAAGTTGCTGGTAAAATGAAGCAAGGTGGATCACCTATGCACATCATGAACCGTGATGAAGTGATCGCAATGTGGGCTGCACGCCAAACAACACTAGAAGCGCTTCTAGAAGGTCTATAATCACTTCTCAGGGCGGGGATATATCTCGCCCTGCAACCCAACATAGGAAAAATCATGTTGTCTGAAACTGATACCCAAATCGTCGACAAAACCGTAGCCAAAGCCCGCAAAGCGCAAGCAGCGTTTGAGCATGGTGCAAGCCAAGAACGTTATGATCACGCCGCATTGGCCGTTGGCTGGGCAATCATGCAACCTGATCGTAATCTGGAAATGGCAACACTGGCTGTTGAAAGCACAGGTTTAGGTAACGTCGCGGATAAGGTGACCAAAAACCACCGTAAAACACTGGGCCTATTACGCGATATTGCAGCAGTTAAGACCCACGGAATTATTTCAGATGATGCAAAGACTGGTATCACAAAAATTGCACGCCCAATCGGCGTTATTGGCTCCGTAGTGCCGTCCACAAATCCAATAGCAACGCCTGCAAATAACATCATTAACGCCGTTAAATGCGGCAACGCCATCGTTCTTTCCCCCTCACCCAAAGGCGTTGCAGGATGTGAGCGTCTAATCGGCTATATTCATGCTGAATTTGATAAGATCGGCGTCGATCGCGATCTGGTTCAAATGATCCCCGCCCCCGGCACCAAGGATAAAACCCAGCGCATGTTGGAAACAACCGATCTGGTTGTTGTCACAGGCAGCCAAAACAACGTGCGCCGCGCCTATACAAGTGGCACACCCGCCATTGGTGTGGGTGCTGGCAATGTAACGGTTATCATAGACGAGACAGCTGACCTAGCAGCCGCCGCTGCCAAGATTGCAGCGTCAAAAACCTTCGACAATGCAACATCATGCTCGTCAGAAAACTCTTTGATCGTCGTAGATGCCATTTATGATGCGTTTATTGCTGAGCTTGCAAAAGTAGGCGGTGCCACTTTGGGCATTGAAATGGAACAACACATTATCGAACGCCTTTGGAAAAAGGGCCATTTAAGCAAAGGCGCAATCGCCCAAGATGCAGATGTTCTGATCGACGCATTAGACCTAACAGGCAAGGTTCCTGCTGCCACAAATTTCATTTGTATCGAGACTAAAGACATTGGTGCCGATCATCCATTGTCAGGTGAAAAATTGTCACGGGTTGCCGGCATATACCGCGCATCTGATTTTGATGATGCAACCCAAATAGCAGCAACTATGCTTAACCATTACGGTGCAGGTCATTCGGTTGGCATTCACACCAATAAACCAGAACGTGCCACGGGCATGGGCCAAACTTTGCCCACATGTCGTGTGATCGTAAATCAAGCCCATTGTTTTGCCACAGGCGGTTCTTTTAACAACGGTTTACCATTCTCGTTGTCTATGGGGTGCGGTAGTTGGGGCGGCAATTCCATTGACGAAAACCTGCATTGGAAGCACTTCTTGAACATTACCAAGATCGTGCGTGAAATTCCAGTAAATGAACCCAGTGTTGAAAGCGTATTTGCAGATTATTGGGGTGTTGCAGGCCAATGATATTCGACCCGAAAACACCGCCAAAGGGAACTTTGCGCGATTGGATCGATTTTCGGGCTGATACAATGCCAGACGCTGTCAGCCACAACTTTCTAACGGACGGCAGCCATTTAACATGGTCTGAGTTGCGCAAAGAAGCCCGTGATGTGGCCCTGCGATTAACAGCACTAGGTATTGCCAAAGGCGAAAGTGTTGCCATTTGCAAACCCAATAGCCGTAACGCGATTATCTGTTTGTTTGGAATTTTCTACGGTGGGTTTCGTGCAACTCCGCTAAATTTGGCTGCAGGTCCCGCGGCAATGGGCCATGCAATTAGCCATTCGCAATGCAACTATCTGTTTCTGGGTAAAAGCCAAGTTAGCACCTTTGCTGCTGCACTTGACGAAACCGATGCGCATCCCTGTACGATCCCTGCTGATAAGGACATTCTGTTTCCGGGATCGGCAAAACTGCCTACGGTTGACCTGCATGAAATTTCACCGAACGATCATGCACTTCTGATGTACACTTCGGGCACAACGGGCCTACCCAAGGGGGTAATACACACCCAATCCAGCCTGCTTGCAGGTGGTTGGACTACGGCGGTGGCGCACCAGCTGACACCAGAAGATCACGCAATGTGTGTTTTGCCGTTCTTCCACATCAACGGGCTTTGCGTCACGCTAATTGCACCGTTGATTTCCGGCGGCGTAGTTTCCATAGCATCAAAATTTTCGAACAAGGGTTTCTGGGGCGACTGTGAAAAATTAGAAGTTACTTGGTTTTCGATTGTGCCCACAATTATTTCGCATCTTTTACACAGTGACCGCATTCCTAATGATACATGCAAAAACCGTATCCGATTTGGCCGATCCGCATCTGCCCCGCTTGCACCCGAAACTCAAAAAGGTTTCGAAGATAAATTTGCCATTCCCATAGTGGAAACTATGGGCCTGACTGAAACCGCAGCACAAATATTATCTAATCCGTTACCTCCGGCACTGCGCAAAATTGGCTCTCCTGGCGTTGGTTATGGCAATGAAATTGCAATACTGGATCATGAACAAAAGCCTGTGAAAACCGGGATTATTGGTGAGTTGGCCGTGCGCGGGCCAAACGTTCTGTTGGAGTATCTGAATAATGAAAAAGCGACGAATGCGGCTTTCACTAAAGATGGCTGGATGCGCACAGGTGATCTGGGTTATCTGGACAAGGATAGCTATGTTTTCGTCACAGGTCGCTTGAAGGAACTCATTATCAAAGGTGGGGAAAATATAGCACCACGTGAGATTGATGACGCACTTTACGGCCATAAAGACGTGGTTGAGGCCGCAGCATTTGCGCGACCTTGTAAGGTTTATGGTCAAAGGGTAGAGGCGGCAGTCCGTTTATGCGATGGTAGTCATGCTACCAGCGATGAGTTAATTTCACTGTGCCAAAAGAAACTTGGAGCATTTAAATCTCCAGATTTCGTTTACGTTCTTAACGAATTGCCAAAGGGCGCATCAGGTAAGATACAACGGTTAAAGTTGGTGGAATTGGTTTAATGTTAAAGATTTTCCCAACGATAAATTTTCCAACTTAGCTGCCCTCGACCGCAACAAATGTTACGTAATGTTCGAATGCTGCCAACTGAAAACACAATGCAATATGAAGGGCAGCTTTGGGATGTAATCTCTAATGCCTTAAAAAGAGTTCAGTTTTTAATGAGATGCGTCTACCACGTAGGTACACCTCACCAAACTAAGCGCGCATATTTGCACCGTTAGCATCATAAAGCGGGCCAGCCAGAATTACTGCATCATACAACACACCAAGGATTTCAATCTGAAGTTTTGTCCCAGCTTCTGCATGTTCAGTTGCCACATATCCCATCGCCATGGATTGACCCACACGATGCCCAAATCCGCCAGAAGACACATAACCTACGGCTTTGCCATCCAAAAGTATTGCTTCATCGTTGCTGACGTCGATGCCATCTACATCAATGGTCATCGTCACTAGCTTTTGCTTAGTTCCTGTTTGACGTGCCACCAGTGTTGCCTCTTTACCGACAAAGTCTTTCTTCCAGTTAATGAAAACATCCATGCCAGATGTTACGGCGTCAAAATCAGGACGGAACTCAAGGGTCCAGACACCCCAACCTTTCTCCAAACGCATCGACATCAGTGCACGTGCACCATACCAACAATAGCCCAAATTGGCCCCCGCATCCTCGATTGCCTCGGACAAACGTAGTAGATATTGCGGCTTGCAATATATCTCGTAACCTAGTTCACCAGAAAAGCTGATCCGGTTTAATATCACTGGCACACCACCGACAAATGTTTGGCGTAGGTCACGGAATTTGAACGCCTCTGCACTTACGTCGTCGCGGGTGATCTGTTCCAACAGTTCGCGTGATTTTGGGCCAGATAGGGCGATGCCATGCCAATCATCAGATACATTTTCGTAAGCGACATCATCAGGCAGGTCTTTTTCAAACCAACGTCGGTGTGCCTCTTGCATGGCACCAGACCCGAACAGCATGAAATGGTCATCTCCCAAACAAGCCACAGTCAAATCGCCATAAAGCTTACCTTTTGGGGTCAGCATTGGTGTTAAAGTCAAGCGTCCTGACTTTGGAACATAACCCGCAAGGATATTATCAAGGTATTTGCGTGCGCCCGCGCCTTTGAACTCATGTTTAGCAAAATTGGCAATCTCGATACCACCAACGGATTTCCGCACTGCTTTGACTTCACGTGCGACGTAATCGTGACTTCGATTGCGCTCAAACGTTGGCGTTTCATGTGCATCTTCTGGGCTATCTGCGAACCACAATGCATTTTCCAGGCCAAAACTTTGTCCCATTACTGCGCCTTTGGCTTTCAGGCGATCATATAGTGCTGTGGTTTTCTGCATCCTACCTTTTGGCAATGTCTCATTAGGGAAGGTCATCACAAAACGGCGTTCATAATTCTCGGACGATTTGATTGTTCCCCAATCGGGCGTTGCAAATTCTCCAAACCGTGCAACATCCATCGCCCAAACGTCAATGGATGGCTCACCATCGATCATCCATTCCGCCATAGTAAGCCCAACGCCGCCACCTTGGCAAAAGCCCGCCATAACACCGACAGCGACCCAATAGTTCTTCATCCCTGGAACTGGGCCGATCATAGGGTTGCCGTCGGGACCAAAGGTGAAGGGGCCATTGATCATGTCTTTGATGCCAACCTCACCAATCGCGGGGATGCGTTCAAACGACATTTCTAAGCGGTCTGCAATTCGGTCTAGGTCAGGCTGCAACAGCTCGTGACCAAAGTTCCAAGGGGTACCTCCAATTTTCCAAGGGGTGGATTTAGGCTCGTAGGTGCCAAGCAGCATGCCGTGACGTTCCTGTCTGAAATAGATATTCGCCTCATAGTCGATACCAGCAGGCAATCGGCCCGCCTCGCCCATACTGTCCATCCGATCCGAGATCATCTGGATTTTATCCGTAATCAAATAATGATGTTCCATCGGTTGTACAGGTAAATGTACCCCTGACATGTGACCAACTTCGCGCGCCCATAGACCACCACAGTTGACGATTTGTTCGGCATTGATCTGCCCCTTGGGCGTGGTTAAATCCCATGACCCGTCAGGGCGTTGTGATATTGCCGTAACGCCGCAATGAGTGAAGTATTGCGCACCGTGTATGCGAGCAGCCTTGGCAAAGGCATATGTCGCACCTGATGGATCAAGATCGCCGTCTTGATCGTCCCACAACGCGGCGTGATAATGTTTTGGGTCGATCAGCGGATGGCGTTCGGCCAATTCCTTGGGGCTGATAAACTCCTGGTTTAATCCCATATACCGCGCTTTAGACCGTTCGCGTTTCAGATAATCATACCATTCCTTGGTCGATGCAGCATAGAAACCACCCGTGATATGTAAGCCAACAGAATGACCTGACAGTTCTTCGATCTCTTTATAAAGGTCAATGGTATAGGATTGCAGGCGACTAATGTTCGGGTCAGACGAAATCGTATGAATTTGCCCCGCTGCGTGCCAACTGGAACCAGAGGTCAGTTCGTTGCGTTCCAATAAAACAACATCTTTCCAGCCAAATTTTGCGAGATGAAACAGGATTGAACATCCGACCACGCCGCCCCCAATAACGACTACTTTGGCATGGGATGGAAGGGACTTATCAGTACTGGTTTCGTCGTTTTGTATCGCAGGCATGGTAGGTTCCTTTAGTTCAGTGGCAAGTGGTAAAAACGTCTTGGGTTTCACCCAAGCTGTTCAAACCTTCGTTGGTTTCAATCTCAACAATCGTTTTCGACGTTTCTGGATAATGTCCGCCTATCCACCACATCGGTTTTTCCGACGGAATTCTAATCGGCGTGATCCGAAGCTCAGTTATCTTAATACCACGCATCAGGCAGTTCCTCTTTACGCTTTGCGACATAGGCATTCAGCGCTTCTTTGATCGAAGCTTCCATTGGCGGTGCTTTGTAGTCCTTCAACATCTGGTTCCAACGCGCATAAGCACGGGTTCGCATATCTTTCGATCCACCCTCCTCCCAGCTTTCCACATTGTCACTATCTGTCAGTTTTGGATCATAGAATGCGGTTTTGTAATTTCGCATTGTATGGCCACAGCCAAGAAAATGCCCACCCGGTGCTACTTCACTGTAAGCATCGCGTGCCATTTCCTCGTCTGACACATCCAGCCCTTCACCCAGCACCTTTTGGTAGCTCCCCAAACGGTCGGCATCCATAATTAATTTTTCAAACCCAGTACACAACCCACCCTCCAGCCAGCCAGCAGAGTGCAAGACAAAGTTCGCCCCTGCAAGCATGGTAGAATGCATGGAATCCGCGCTTTCATAGGCGGCTTGTGCATCCTCAATTTTCGATGCAGTCAGTGATCCGCCACAACGCAACGGCAATCCGGCGCGCCGCGCAAGTTGCCCAATGGCATAATTTGAAACAATCGGTTCGGGCATACCAAACGTTGGCGCACCGGTTTTCAATGACATTGATGACAGAAAATTCCCCAAAACAAACGGCGCACCTGGGCGTAGCAGTTGCACATAGGCACAAACCATCATTGCTTCTGCCATCGCTTGCGCCACAGAAGCCGCTGTCGAAACCGGCCCCATCGCACCAGACAAGATGAACGGCACAACCACCAAACCTTGGCCGCGTGTTGAATAAACACGCGCAGCTTCGGTCACAACCTTATCCACCAACAGGGGTGAGTTGGTGTTTACGTTCCCCATGATCACGCAGTTTTCTGCCATAACATCGGCACCAAACACGATCTCGGCCATATCAACACTGTCTTGGGCTCGGCTCATCTCCGTTATCGCACCAAGGTGCGGTTTGTCAGACAGAGTCATATGAGAATACAACATATCCAAATGGCGTTTACTGACTGGTACGTCACATGGCTCACATGTTACGAATCCGCCATGATGAAGGTTTTGGTGCATATAAGTTAGCCGCACTAGGTCATTAAAAGCCCTCATATCACCATAGCGCCGACCACCTTCAAGATCGCGCACAAAGGGTGCACCATAGATCGGCGCAAAGACTTGGTTATTTCCGCCGATCACAACTGAACGTTCAGGGTTTCGCGCAAGTTGTTTAAATTCACGCGGCGCCTTAGCGCAAAGCGCACGTATCCAATCAGCAGGAGCGCGGACGATGTCGCCTTCAACCTTAGCGCCTTCCTTCTTCCACAATGTAATTGACTCAGGGTCATCTCGAAAAGCGATGCCCACATCTTGCAATATCCAGTCAACTTGCTCTTCAAGACGGGTCACCTGCTCATCATCCAGCACATCGAAAAAGGGTAGCTGTCGCTGTATATACGGTGAAGCAGCCACGCCAGAGACGACTGCCTCATAGCTTCGGGATGATCGTGTGCGTCGCGCCATAGAATTGTATCCGTGAATTGAAATTAGCATCAACCTAACACATGCGAAAGACACTGTGACGCTTGATAATTATGATGTTTAGGATAAACACAAATTATGCAAGAGCTTTGGAAATTATTGTCATCTCCGCGCCACCTCATGGTTTTTGAGGCTGCGGCTCGCCTTGAATCATTCACTCTTGCAGCTCAAGAGTTAAATGTTCAGCAACCCGCAGTAAGCGCTGCAATTAAGCAGTTAGAGACAACGCTTGGCGTGGCTCTTTTCAACCGTCAGCACCGCAAAGTCAGCTTGACCGCTGCAGGTCTACGTTTATTTACAGACACTGAACGCGTATTTGATCAGTTGTTAGTATCCGCTCAGGCGGTAAAACAACTTACACGTACAGACTACGTCACACTCAGCGCCTCCTCTGCCTTTAATTTCTATTGGATGATGCCCCGACTGGCTGACTTACATGAAAATCACCCCGGCATCGATCTACGCTTACAAGCAAGCGACCGAGAGCCAGACATTGACGCCGAGAACGGGATACATATAGCAAGTAATTATAAGAATTGTGGGATTAATTAGTTTTAGGAGCTTTAATTGTGAAACAAAAAGTAAAAAGTGTGTTGTTGTTTATAGGGTTAACAATAGTGGCCGTATTCTGTTGGGTTGTTGGAGTTGAATTAGGAGTTGAAGGTAAAAACTTCGCAAAAAATTCTATTGCTACAGATGTTCACATTGTAGGGTATGGCGAATTAACAAAAAGGAAAAGAACCTTTTTGGGAGATGGCCGTCGAAGAAATGTAACTTATTATTATCCGTATTTTGGGGGAACTACGGAAAATGGTGCGTCAGTAACGGGCGAAGGTAAAAGCCGCAAAGTTAAAATGTATATTCTAGGCCAAATCATTCAAGGACGATACGACCCAGAGACAAATGTGATCAAAACAAACTTGATGATTAGAGAAGATAAATACTACAGCTGGGCGTTAAAGTTAGCTAGCCTATTAATTATTTTAGGGTTGATTGCGTGGATATTAATTTTAATCCGTCGACCTCGAAGACCAACGCTGTAAGAACTTCTGCGTGATTAATTTTGGCAATCCAATCTTTGTGATTTTATAGCAATAGAGGGCACAACTAGAATGACATTGAGTTACTACTGGTGTGGAATTTTGGGATGTGAAGTGCTCTTCCCAACAAACACAGCTAAGGTTTTGGTGGAAACTGATTTAAAAGATCCATCATCCAAGAAGTATCTTCGTAAATCCGTTTGATATTTTTCTGGATTGATTTACGACCCGAAAACAAAGTACCTACCTTAAATAGATAATAGGTACTAGCGAGTGATATATAAATATTTGTTTTGCTTACACCCAGTGAATAAAAATTTCGACCTAAAGATCTATCTCTGGTAATGTGTCCGATGCCGTCCTTGATGCGATTGATGTCTTTTGTCTCAGAATATATATAATATTCTACGCCAGTGCTTGAGAGCCAATCTGTCTTTATTGGCCAGCGCTTGTCTAAGTTTGAGAAATGGCGGGAGAATAATTTAGTTAATTTACCAGGTTTTTCAATAACCACACACTCTGGTATATTCGTTACATGGTCAAAAGCAACGATTAGCCCCTCAAATAAGATTGGGTTTCTACTGTCAGAGCTATCGAGTATATTTTTTCTGCCTGTTATACGAACATTGCTTGCACAGAAGGTTACTCCAGAAATTTCACCATGCAAATTGTCTTGAAAAACTTCGTCTATGCCCTTTTGAACAACGCTAAGTTCTTCTAATTCTTCGTATTTCAATTCCACTGGGCCGTTCCCTAGGGTATTTTTAAAAATATCAAAGATCATATCTATAAAAATCTCATGGTAAAACATTTTCTTTTGACCGTGCCGCAACACAACATCTTTGGAAATCAAGGGTAGAGCTTCCTTGCGAAAACGGCTTTTAAAATATTCATTCATTCCAATAAAACTAAAGATTGGAATCGTCAAAACAAGCATAATGGAAATTAAAACCGTACTGAAATAAATCGCGATAACGATAGCTGCAAATAATCCAAGAACAGTCAACATCACCATCAGGCCCAACACTTCGTTACGAATTTTTAACAACGGGGTTAAAAGTAATTCTAGCTCATCTTCTGGCAGCTCCATAGCCGTGAGTTTTGAATTGTTTTGCATATCAGTTCCTAATCAATATAAATATGGCACACCTTGAAATATTTATATGCACCCATCGCGGGGAACCTTGCAGATTTAGTGGGCATGTCAAGGTAAGTGCCATATTTAAAAGAAAAAACCACCGCGTGCTGATGCATCACTGGTGGTTGGGGTTCAAAGAGAGCCTTCCTAATTGATAAAATTGTTTTTTGTAACCACGATGTCGGTGAGGGTGTGCCGCAGGATTATAAAGCAGCCGTGAAGTGGTATCGCTTGGCGGCTGAACAGGGCAATGCCTCTGCCCAGTTTAATCTGGGTTTGAGGTACGACAATGGCCAAGGTGTGCCACAGGATTATAAAGAAGCTGTAAAGTGGTATAGATTAGCGGCTGAACAGGGGCTTGCCCCTGCCCAGAGTAATCTGGGTTTGATGTACGACAATGGCGAAGGCGTTCCACAGGATTACATCATTGCCTATATGTGGTATAATCTTGCAGCTGCAAACGGCAGTGAAAATGCACCTAATAATAGAGATACAGTTGCTAAAAAAATGACACAATTTGACCTTGCCAAAGCGCAAGCCATGTCTAGCGCGTGTTTTGCAAAAGAGTACCATGATTGTGGCTTTTAGAAGCATGTTAAATATTTTATCTGAACTTTATCCGGTATGCATAAACCACATCACGGAAATGCAGTAACTGCGTTTGTGGAGCTACATGCTAAACATTATATGAGGCTTATGAAACACGGTCACAATGACCACATCCAAGGATTAGGCCCATGGCAACTACATACTCTACACCTGCCGCACCGTTTGGTTCTATTGCAACATTTCGCGCAATCCACGCCGTTGAGATTGCTTTAAACAACCTTGCGACTTGGAATGCTAACCGTAAAACATTTAATGCGCTTAATGCTCTGCCTTTTCATGTATTGGAAGACATCGGATTGACACGCGGTGATGTTGAAAAACTAAGCAATGGTCGTTTCCACTAAATCGACTAAACACACTTAGGTGCCGAGGTAAGGCCGTCCGTATTCGGGCGGCTTATTTCGTTTGTTATTTGTATAATTCCAATTCAACCACACATCTGAATACAGCCTAGCCATATCACCAATTTCTCGCAGACGCTTTAATGACCATGTACCGAATGTAGCGTGCCCACGGATATATTTCAGCTTACAGAGCGAGGCTTATGTGAAGTCATTACGCTAATGGATTCGTGGTTTATGTGTGACGGCCTTTAAGGATATGGGGCATTGCCTAAAATATGCTAAAATTAACCCATTGGCATGGTAAATTGTCCCCCATATGTCCCCCAGAGAGAAAATAGTAGACGCCCAATAATAGGTTAATTTCATAACTAACTGATATATATGATAACTTTGGCAGGGGCTGAGAGAGATCCTCTATCCCGAAGAAAGCCAACACCCTCTACGCAGGTTGCTGGAGAATAGGGCGAAAGTCAGGGCCAAAGGGTGCTGGGGGTATTGGATGTTGTGGTTGTGGTGGGCTGTGTCACGGTTGTTGTGGTTCTTGGATGTCCGCTTCGAGCCCAAAAAGACATGGAAACTAATAATTGTTTTTGCGTCATTTGCGGATCAAAATTCCCAATCATCGCCAACCCTAAGTTTTCTATCCGCGACAATCTGATTGGTATGGAATCCTAGGTTTCATTCAGGCTGCAATGCGTAATTGCCCAGCTCCCGTCAGGCTGACGGGCAAGAATATTCATCGAGGAGCCGCTGCCAGTGGTTCCTTCACTAAAGCGCGCAATACACCAACCAAGGTCGTCACTATGACCTGCACTTAACACGTTGATTTTCTTGTTCTCTGCACCGTCTTCAACCCATTCTTTGTGTGTCGCCTCGATGGCTTGGCGTCCAATGGCAGGTCGTCCAAAAGGCGAGTACAACTCAGCCTCAAGGCTATACACAGATGCGCAGCCAGCGGCATCGCCTTTGCGATAGAAGGATACGTATTGATCAAGCAATTGCTGACACTCTTCTCGAAAATTCATTACATTCCCCAAGCTGTTTAAACTGAGCATCCTTTTTGGAGAGCATTTGTCAACTGTTGCACCTTGCTCAGGTCACTAAGTCCGCACACCCGCCATTCACCTGACCACAAAGGGTGTCATCTCCTCCAACTAAGATGGCCACTTTCCACCTCTCCGTGATTAAGCCTTACATGACCTAGAAACCCGATACCCACATCACCCCTTTGCCCTGTCCGTCATCAAATAGTTTGAGACAGATGGCAATTTAACTTTGAAGAGTGATTG
>OJDV01000540.1_pt1 | contig 13291 bp, 12 predicted proteins | sample 1592911 | NCBI WGS metagenome assembly OJDV01 (sample SAMN05416860, study PRJEB24817) | seawater metagenome | isolation source: Sea water | place: Canada:Atlantic | collected 2013-11 | reverse complement strand
TGAGTACAGATACTGGAGTTAATTTATTGAGTCCAGGAAAAACACCAATGAGTAATCTTCAGTTTTTAACCTTTTTCATAACCACAATAAAAGCGGTTTATGATAATGAAGAATTATTAAGAGCTGCGATTGCTTCAGCAAGTAATGATCATCGATTAGGTGCAAATGAAGCGCCTCCAGCAATTATTTCTGTGTTTATAGGAGCCCAACTAACCCATACCTTAAATGAGTTAGAAAATGTTACAACTGGTAAATTGTCGCCTCAAGAAAAAACAGATTTAAAACTAAATGTTGTTGGTAAAATACCAGATGTGTTATTAGATAATACTGACAGAAATCGAACTTCTCCTTTTGCATTTACAGGAAATAAATTTGAATTTAGAGCTGTAGGTTCGACAGCAAATTGTGCATATCCAATGACAGTTCTAAATACAATTGTTGCAAAACAATTAGTTGATTTTAAAGAAGAAGTTGAAGGCTTAATCTCTAAAAAAGACATGAAGAAAGATGATGCGATATTTAATGTGCTTAGAGAATATATTAAAAAATCGAAGCACATTCTTTTTGAAGGAAACGGGTATTCTGAAGCTTGGGAAAAAGAAGCTAAAAAGAGAGGTTTAAGTAATAATAAAACAACACCTGAAGCATTAAAAGCTAAAGTATCTAAGAAAGCAATTCGTCTGTTTGAAGAGATGAACGTTATGAACAAAATTGAATCTGAAGCTCGTTATGAAATTGAAGTTGAAGAATACGTATTGAGAATTCAAATAGAAGGACGCGTCTTAGGCGATATTGCTAGAAACCATGTAGTGCCAACAGCAGTGCGTTATCAGAATGTTTTAATTGATAATGTAAAAGGGCTTAAAGAGATTTACGGAACGTCATTTAAAAAATTAGCTAAAGAGCAACTCAAGCTTATTGAGGAAATTTCTAGTCATATTGAAGGTATCAATTCTAATGTTACTAAAATGACTGAAGAACGAAAAAAAGCAAATGCCATTGATAATATAGAAAAGAAAGCCAGTGCTTATTGCGAAATTGTAAAACCACTATTTGAAGATATCAGGTATCATTGTGATAAATTAGAGCTATTAGTTGATGACGAACTTTGGCCATTAACGAAGTATAGAGAACTTCTTTTTACAAAATAAAAATCAGTTTTGATACAAAAATAATGCAAGTATTATTGATTCATATCCAATGGAAATCAATTGATTAAATAGAATAAACATCTATTAAAAATAGCCTTTAAGACATTGAATAACCATTGTTTTGAAGGTTTTTTCATGTTAAAATTATTGGATTATGTACGTATTTCTACCCTAATTGTAGGAAAAAAGTGGTAGTTCAACGACTTATTTTCACAACTAATCGAAAAAATTGTTAACAACTCAAACCTAGCTACATAATTCATTAAGTTTGTAATGCTATTAATCAATTTTTGTAAAAATGAAGAAGTTACTACTTAGTGTAGCTGCTTTAATGTTTGCTACGCTGCTATTCTCTCAAGATGATTCTTCGGATGTCAATGAGAGTCTTACACAAGATGAGGTCGTTAAGACTGAATTAAGTTTGCAGGCAGAATCGTAAACACTTTATCAGTTACAAAAGAAACAGTCAGATAAATTTAATTTATCGACTTGAAAGACAAGCGGAATATAAATATTTCGTTTGTCTTTTTTTTATGTGAATAGGTGAAATTTGAAAAAAGCTAACCTATTGATAATTAATTTTTTATATTACAATCCGATTTTCCCCTAAATCGTGAACTTAAATTCTATTTTGTTATTGATTAACATGTTTAATTAATATTAAAATTGATGATAGCACAACCATTTTATATTAAAACAATAGCATTGCTATGTTTAATTCTTATGCCCTTAACAGCGTTAGCTCAAGAGACAACTTCAGAAGCATCTTCAGAAGAGACTAGCGAAACTAAGATTAAAGACAATTTCAGAACCGAATTTTATGACTTAAGAGGCGCAAACGTATTTGACGTGGCCATTGGGACTTCAGTTATTAATGGAGATTTTGTAGATCCTATGTTTGAGATTTATACTCATTTGGGTTACAAAAGACATATCACTCCTCATTTTGGAATCGATATTGGATATCATAAATTTAATTTGGCGTATATCGATGTTTATAATGAAGGTTTTATGTCATTCGACATCAATCTTGAATTGACCGTTCTACCTCATAATAGATTCTCACCTTTTGTTTTTGCAGGAGCTGGTTTAAATGCGTCTAACCACTTTAGAGAAACAGCAAATAAGATCCAAGGAGGTGGTGGAGTTGAGTATATCGCATCTGATACAATCGGTATTAAACTTTACACAGACTACAACTATGTTTTAAGTGATGAGTTAGATGGTCTTGAAGCTGGAGATTCTGATGATACTTATTTCAGAATGGCTTTAGGTGTTAATTTCTATTTTGGAGGTTCGAAAATGAGATCTAAAAAACTAAAAGAACAAGCTACTGTAATTGATTCTAATCTTTTAAATGATGAATATTACATTAAAAAATAGATAACAATTGTTACTTTTGTGGTCTAATTTTAGGTTATGAGTCAAGACATAAGTAAACGCTACGCGCAACGTGGTGTTTCTGCATCAAAAGAAGATGTTCACAATGCCATTAAAAATATCGATAAAGGATTATTTCCTAAGGCATTCTGTAAAATTGTACCAGATTATTTAACTAATGATGAAGACTACTGTCTTATTATGCACGCTGATGGTGCTGGAACAAAATCGTCTTTGGCATACATGTATTGGAAAGAAACTGGAGATATTTCAGTTTGGAAAGGTATTGCTCAAGATGCACTCATTATGAATATTGATGATTTGTTATGTGTTGGTGCAACAGATAATATCATGCTGTCTTCTACTATTGGTCGTAATAAAAACCTAATTACTGGTGATGTACTGTCTGCTATTATTAATGGAACTGAAGAACTTATCCAAGATTTAAAATCCTTTGGTGTTACTATTCATTCTACAGGAGGTGAAACTGCAGATGTTGGAGATTTAGTAAGAACTATAATCGTAGATTCTACTGTTACTGCTCGAATGAAACGAAGTGATGTAATTGATAATGCCAATATAAAACCTGGTGATGTTATTGTAGGATTAGAAAGTTTCGGACAAGCAACTTACGAAACTGAATATAATGGCGGAATGGGAAGTAACGGCTTAACATCTGCTCGTCATGACGTGTTTCATAAATATTTAGCTGAAAAGTATCCTGAAAGTTTTGACGCTTCTGTTCCAGAAGATTTAGTGTATTCTGGACAAACAAAATTAACTGATCCTGTTCAAGATTCACCTATTGATGCTGGTAAACTGGTATTGTCACCAACGCGAACTTATGCGCCAATTATAAAAGCAATACTTTCAAAATATACAAGTGATAGCCTTCACGGAATGGTACATTGCTCTGGAGGAGCACAAACCAAGATTCTTCATTTTATTGATAATTTACATATTGTAAAAGAGAATATGTTTCCAATTCCACCTTTGTTTAAATTAATTCAAGAGCAATCTAAAACCGATTGGAAAGAAATGTATCAGGTGTTTAATTGTGGACATCGTATGGAATTATATGTGTCTCCTGAAATTGCTGAAGATATCATTGCCATTTCTAAATCGTTTAATGTGAATGCTCAAGTTATTGGTCGTGTAGAAGCTTCAGAATCTAAAAAATTGACGATTACAAGCGAATTTGGAGTGTTTGAGTATTAGATAAACCCTTTAATTAGGAGTAAAAATACGCAAGTTACAAAGCTGTCAAATACAAAAATCACACTGAAGAATTTTAAGTTAGATACACCTCGTATTTTGTAAAAGCGAAGTCGTTGTCGCATTTTTCTGTCGTTCAATGTAAACCACAACACAAAAATCAAACATAACTTAGTGCTGAGTGCTAGAATTAATTCTGGATTTATAACCGTTATGGTTAGAGTCACTAGAAACGACCAAAAAGCCATTGACCTATAATAGTTTAGTATGGATGTAAATTGCTTTCCCATATCACATATAACGTCAAAACTTAAAAAAATATTTTTCTGAGTTGTTAACAATTAATCAACTACTTAAAATCCATAAAATATTGTATTTTTGAAACACAATTTTAAGAGATAGATGTTAGAGAAATTACAGATCATAAAACAACGCTTTGATGAGGTGAGTGATTTAATCATTCAGCCAGATATTATTACAGATCAAAAGCGCTATGTTCAACTTAATAAGGAGTACAAAGACCTAAGGTTGTTAATGGATAAACGTGAAGTATATCTCGAATTAACAGAGAACCTTAAAGAAGCTGAAGAAATCATTGCAGATGGAAGTGATGCCGAAATGGTTGAAATGGCTAAAATGCAATACGACGAAGCTAAAACAGGTATTCCAAAACTTGAAGACGATATTAAATTCTTATTAATTCCAAAAGATCCAGAAGACGCTAAAAATGCTGTAGTAGAATTACGCGCAGGAACTGGTGGAGATGAAGCAAGTATTTTTGCAGGCGATTTATTCAGAATGTATACCAAATATTGTGAAGGTAGAGGTTGGAAAGTTGATGTAGTTGATTACAGTGAAGGAACGAATGGTGGATTTAAAGAAATTCAGTTTGAAGTTAATGGTGATGATGTCTATGGAACCTTAAAGTTTGAAGCTGGTGTGCATCGTGTACAACGTGTGCCACAAACTGAAACTCAAGGTCGTGTGCATACAAGTGCTGCAACCTGTATGGTATTTCCAGAAGCGGAAGAGTTTGATGTAGAAATTAATCCTAAAGACGTAAGAGTTGACTTTTTCTGTTCTTCAGGTCCAGGAGGTCAGTCGGTAAACACGACGTATTCTGCAGTGCGTTTAACGCATGAGCCAACAGGATTGGTTGCTCAATGTCAAGATCAAAAATCTCAACATAAAAATAAAGAGAAAGCATTTAAAGTATTGCGTTCTCGTTTATATGAAATGGAATTGGCTAAAAAGAATGCTGCAGATGCTGAAAAGCGAGGTAGCATGGTAAGCTCAGGAGATAGAAGTGCTAAGATTAGAACATATAACTATTCTCAAGGCCGTGTTACTGATCACAGAATTGGTTTGACATTATACGATTTATCAAATATCGTAAATGGAGATATTCAAAAAATAATTGACGAATTACAACTTGCTGAAAACACTGAAAAACTAAAAGCAAGCGACGAACATATTTAATACTAAGCCTCTTTTTGAGGCTTTTTTTATATCATGACAACACAACAACTCACCGAACAAATTCAAAAAAAGAAATCCTTTCTTTGTATAGGATTGGATGTCGACCTCAATAAAATTCCGAAACATTTATTAGATGATCCAGATCCAATCTTCGCTTTTAATAAAGCTATAATCGATGCAACACATCATTTATGTGTGGCTTATAAACCTAATACCGCGTTTTACGAAGCTTACGGATTAAAAGGCTGGAAAGCCTTAGAGAAAACCATCATGTACCTCAATGTTAAGCATCCTGAAATCTTCACGATTGCAGATGCAAAACGTGGCGATATTGGTAATACAAGTCGTATGTATGCTAAAGCATTTCTTGAAGATTTAGCATTTGATAGTGTGACTGTTGCTCCTTATATGGGAAAAGATTCTGTAGAACCTTTTTTAGAATTCAAAGACAAACATACTATTTTACTAGCGTTAACGTCTAATGCTGGAGCTTTCGATTTTCAAACTAAAGATGTTCAAGGGAAGGAATTATATAAACACGTATTAGAAACTTCTAAAACTTGGGAGAATTCAGAAAATCTAATGTACGTTGTTGGAGCTACAAAAGCGGAATATTTCGCTGACATCAGAAAAATTATCTCTGAAGCTTTTTTATTGGTTCCAGGTGTTGGAGCTCAAGGTGGAAACTTGCAAGATGTTTGTAAATATGGAATGACACCAAATGTAGGTTTATTAGTCAATTCGTCTAGAGGAATTATTTATGCTTCAAATGGTGAAGATTTTGCTCAAGCAGCTGCTCAAAAAGCGGAAGCTTTACAGAAGGAAATGGCTCAAGAATTAAAATGATAATATTAGAACTGTAACTCATGCATAAAATAGATTTTGAGCTTATTGAAATGACCATGGATGTCATGAAATATGCTATCGGTCGAATTTCACATACGAAACAAAAAATAGGAAAGCCTCAAAAAGCAGAAGTATTGAAAGCTTTAGTAGGTGAAACAATCACTGAAGAAGGTATTGGTGGAGAAAAAGCTTTTCAACTATGGAAAGACCATTTAGCAAAGGCTAATGTTCCTGTTGATCATCCTCGTAATTTAGCGTTTGTGCCTGCAGCGCCTACAAGAGCAGCTGTCATGTTTGATTTGGTGACTTCGGTGTCTAGTATTCATGGCGCTTACTGGATGGAAGGTGCTGGTGGTATTTTTTGCGAAAACGAGGCCATGAAATGGATTGTCTCTTTAACTGGTTTACCTGAAGGCGCTTTTGGCGTTTTTACAAGTGGTGGAACTGCTGCTAACTTATCAGCAATTGTAACTGCAAGAGAACATTGGAGGCAAGATGAAACTTATAAAAGAGAAAAAGGATTAATTATTACATCAATTGGAGCACATTCTTCTATAAAAGCCATGGCTAAAGTGGCTGATGTTGATATTCTATTAGTAGATTCTGAAGAAAAATTAACAGGAGATAACCTAAGAGATACCATTGATGGTTTAAATTTCCATCAACGAAAACGTCTTTTCGCTGTAGTAGCTACAGGAGGAACTACAAACGCAGGAATTATTGACGATTTAGCTGGTATTGCAGAAGTTTGTGATAGTGAAAGACTTTGGTTTCATGTAGATGCTGCTTATGGAGGAGGAGCTTTGGTTGCAGATTCTGTTCGTCATTTATTTAATGGAATCGAAAGAGCAGATAGTATCACTGTCGATCCTCATAAATGGATGTTTTCACCTTACGATTGTGGTGCAGTTATTTATAGACGTCCAGAATTAGCAAAAAATGCGCATTCACAACAAGGATCATATCTAGATATTTTTAAAGATGAAGGTGCACACGGATTTAATCCAACCGATTATCAAATACAGTTAACGCGTCGTGTGAGAGGATTGCCTTTATGGTTTTCATTAGCTACTCATGGAACAGATCGTTATAGAGAAGCCGTTGAGCGTGGCATAGAGTTAGCTCAAATAGCTGGTAAGATGATAGAAGATAATCCTAATGTTGAATTGGTTAGAGAACCAAGTTTATCTTGTGTGTTGTATAAAAGAATAGGATGGAAGCCAGAAGAATATACACAATGGACGTATGATAATCATGATAAAGGATTTGCTTTAGTAACACCAACTAAATGGAAAAATGGAGACACATACGAAACAGTTTCAAGGTTTTGTTTTATCAATCCAGATACTACTGAAGAAGATATACAGATGATTTTAGATACCATGGCATAATGCGTTTTTTTATGTTGACAATTTTTTGATAATTGTCAATCAAAAATCTAAAATCCTTGACTAAAATTTAAAATCAATCCTTACTTTTGCACATGCAACACAACAAAGTCCTTATTTTAGATTTCGGATCGCAATACACACAACTCATAGCGCGTCGTGTGAGAGAATTAAACATCTACTGCGAAATTCATCCATATAATAAGATCCCTAACGATTCAGAAACCTTTAAAGCAGTTGTTTTATCTGGTAGTCCAAACTCTGTAAGAGGAGAAGCTGTACTGCATCCAGATTTAACAAGTATTCGTGGAAAAAAACCAATGCTTGCCGTTTGTTATGGTGCTCAATATTTAGCACATTTTTCAGGTGGACAAGTATCAGAATCGAATACGAGAGAATATGGAAGAGCGAATTTAGGGTTTGTGAAATCTGATGAAGACTTCTTCGAAAATATTCACGAAGGCAGCCAAGTTTGGATGAGCCATAGTGATACGATAAAAGAATTACCTACAGGAGGTGTTTTGTTAGCAAGTACAAGCGATGTTGAAAACGCAGCTTATAAAATTGAAGGCGAAGATACGTATGCCATTCAATTTCACCCAGAAGTATATCATACCACTGATGGTCATCAATTATTAAGTAACTTCTTAATCAAAATTGCTAAAGTTGAGCAAGATTGGACACCTCAATCATTCGTAGAAGAAACGGTAGATAGTCTTAAAGCACAAATAGGAAATGATAAAGTCGTTTTAGGTTTGTCTGGAGGCGTAGATTCTTCAGTAGCTGCGATGTTATTGCATAAAGCGATTGGTGAAAATTTATACTGCATATTTGTCAACAACGGATTGCTTCGTAAAAATGAATACGAAGATGTATTACATCAATACGAAGGCATGGGATTCAATGTAAAAGGTGTTGATGCTTCGGCACGCTTTTTGGATGCCTTAGCTGGACAGAGCGATCCAGAGGAAAAACGAAAAACGATAGGTCGCGTGTTTATTGAGGTGTTTGATGATGAAGCGCATCGCATACAAGATGTAAAATGGTTAGCACAAGGAACAATTTATCCTGATGTTATTGAAAGTGTTTCGGTAACTGGTGGACCAAGTGCAACGATTAAAAGTCATCATAATGTTGGAGGATTACCTGACTTTATGAAACTCAAAATAGTTGAGCCACTTAAAACATTGTTTAAAGATGAGGTAAGACGTATTGGAGCTTCTATGAATATGGATTCACAGCTATTAGGTCGTCATCCATTTCCAGGTCCTGGACTTGCAATTCGTATTCTTGGAGATATAACTCCAGAGAAAGTACGTATATTACAAGAGGTAGATGCTGTTTTTATAAATAACTTGAGGTCTTGGAATTTATATGATAAAGTATGGCAAGCAGGAGCAATTTTATTGCCTGTAAATAGTGTAGGAGTAATGGGAGACGAAAGAACCTACGAAAAATGTGTCGCTTTAAGAGCTGTTGAAAGTACAGACGGAATGACGGCAGATTGGGTAAACCTTCCGTATGAATTTTTACAAAAAACCTCTAACGAGATAATAAATAAAGTGAAAGGCGTTAATAGAGTAGTATATGATATTAGCTCAAAACCGCCAGCAACTATTGAATGGGAATAAAATTTAGTGACTTATGCGCTGAATTTGTTTCAAAAGAAAAACGTTCAGTACATAAAATATATTTTTGAATGAAAAAACTCTTAATCATCATTGTTATTTTGCTTTGCAACTTTTCTGCAATAGCTCAAGATTACAAAACGCACAAAGTCAAAAAAGGCGAAACTATTGAACAAATAGCCAAGCTATATCTAGTGACACCTTTTGATATTCTTGCTCTTAATCCTGATGCAAAAAAGGACTTGAAATCAGATACGGTTTTGATTATTCCGACATCTCGTGTGAAAAACGAAGCCATTGCAGAAGATACCAAAGAGCTCATTGACTATAAGACGCATAAGGTGAGACGTAAAGAAACACTATTCAGTATTTCTAAAAAGTATGGTGTAGAAATTGAAGACATCAAGAAAGCAAACACGTCGCTGTATTCAAAGAATTTAAGAAAAGGAGATCGTATAAAGATTCCACGTTTCAAGACTGTTGTTAATAAAGTAAGCTTAAACAATACCATTAAAAAATATGTGGTTGCATCTAAAGAAGGCAAATGGAGAGTGGCTTATAAATTCGGAATTACGGTTCCAGATTTAGAAGCGTTAAATCCAAATATGAATGATGTGTTGCAACCTGGTGACGAACTAAACGTTCCTAATATTAGCAATAACGAAGAGAAAGCAGTTGAAGAAGAATTCAACTACTACACCGTTTTAAAGAGTGAAGGTTTCATGGCTTTAAATCGAAAGTTAGGCGTCACTCAAGACCAATTAGAAGGGTTAAATCCTGAACTTAAAGAAGGTGGATTAAAACTAGGAATGGTTTTAAAAGTGCCTGGAGATATTGAAACGACAAACGTTTTGATGGATGTAGCGAATACAAACTTATCTGCAAATCTTAAAAATTTAAGTGCTAAACGTATTGCTTTAATGTTGCCATTCAGTTTAAATAAAATTGATGTTGATTCAGTTCAAGACGCTAAAAAGATGATTCGTAAGAATGGTTTATTATCTGTGTCTTTAGATTTTCATACTGGTGTGTTGATGGCTTTAGATTCTGCTAAGCAATTAGGTATTTCAACCAACTTAAAAGTGATTGATACCAGAAACCAAATAGCTGAGATTTCTAAGATTTTAGAGGCTAATGATTTTTCTGAATATGACGCTGTTATTGGTCCACTAATGCCAACAAATTTAGATCGTGTGGCTTCAAAATTAAAAAGTGATAATATTCCGGTATTGTCACCTTTAACGATGCCTAAAAACTTGTACTCTAATGTGTTTCAAACCATTCCAACAGATGATTTGTTAGAACAGGCGATTATCAATTATGTAAAGAAAGATTCCTTTCCTAGACATATGGTGATTATTTCAGATTCAAAGCATAAAGCGATCAGCGACAAGTTGAAAGCCGAATTTCCTTCAGCAAAACAAATCCAATCTAGAAAAAACAAGAAAAATAAAGAAGCCTATTTTATATATCAACAAGATTTAGAAAATGTGTTTAAAACGGGAACCAATATCGTGTTTTTAGAAACCGATAATGAAGGATTTGCATCTAACGTGATTAGTATGATTAATGGTTTAAATATGGAAGACCAGAAAATCATTTTAATGACGACCAACAAAAATAAAGCCTTTGAAGGCAAAGAGATTTCAAACTACCATTTGTCTAATTTGAAGTTTCACTATCCTTCGGTAAATAAGACGATTGATGTAGGTTCGAGAAATAGCTTTGTTAAAGCATACATGAATACATATAATGTAAGTCCGAATAAATACGCAGTTCGTGGTTTCGATTTAACCTTAGATTTGTTATTGCGTTTGGCTTCAGGAGATGATTTATACGAAGCGTACTCAAGCGACATAGAAACTGAATATATAGAGAACAAATTCAGATACTCAAAAAAGATGTTTGGTGGTTATTACAACGAAGCAGTTTACGTTGTAAAGTTTGAAGATTTAACAATTGTAGAAGCAAAAGAATGACCTCAAAAGTAATGTATTTAGGCGGTTTAAGAACCGAAAGCACGCATTTAAAATCTGGAGATTCTTTCTATACAGATGCACCAACAGACAATAATGGTAAAGGAGAAGCGTTCTCTCCTACAGACACTGTAGCTACAGGATTAGCAAGTTGTATGATGACCGTTATGGGAATTAAAGCACGCGATATGGGAGTTGACATGACTGGAACAACAGCAAATGTCACCAAAACAATGGCGAGTGATCCAAGACGAATTTCGAAGATTGAAGTGGTTTTAGAGTTTCCGTTTGAAGCTGACAATAAAACCCGTAAAATTTTAGAGCGCATCGCAAATACCTGTCCTGTTCATTACAGTTTGCATCCTGATATCGAAAAAGATATCACCTTTAACTGGAACTAATGTTAACTCGATTTTTTTTAATACTTGCTTTGTTTTTAAATAGCCCAGGAACTGATGGTGAATCGATTGTATGGACTGATGCCAGCAAATTATCATGGAAAGATTTTAAAGGGGCAAAACAAGTCGAGTCTGATGCAGCAGCAGTCACAGCATCTGGAATTACATTTTCGTTTTCTGTAAGAAAAGCAGATGGTCGTATTACTGATTTTGATGCGCAAGCAAGCGCTCATTTTTACACTGAAAGCTCTTGGTTTATTGAAGACCGTTGCAATGATCATATTTTGGCGCACGAGCAACTTCATTTTGATATCACCGAATTACATGTACGTATCTTTCGTTACAGATTAGCACAATTAGAAGTCACTCAAAATATAAAAACACAATTAAAGGACACACATCAAACTATTAATCAAGAACTGGCTGCTATGCAAAACCAATACGATACGCAAAGCCAGAATTCTATTAATAAAGAAGAGCAAGCCAAATGGATTGCATATGTTGCTGAAAACTTAAAGAAGTTTGAAGCATACAAATCTGAAAGTTAATTGTGATACAACCAGATCCTCAATTCTTAATTAAACTCGCACATACCAAAATGCCTTTTGGTAAATACGAAGGCAGATATCTTATTGACTTACCAGAATATTATGTGGTTTGGTATCACAACAAAGGCTTCCCAAAAGGAAAACTAGGCGATATGCTCACGCAAGTGTATGAACTCAAATTAAATGGTTTAGAGTATTTAATTCGTGATATTCAGAAACGGTATCCTAGGTGATTTTTTTTAGTTTGTTTATCGTGTTCGTGTATGGTTAGTTGCGTAGTTAAGTAACTAATTTAGCAAAAATGAAACGAACCAGAGGAAATTCCACGAAGGCTAGAACTAGCAATTGATTATACACGTTGTTAGCAATAGTATTAATTTTCGATTTTCTCAATCATCTCTCTGAATAAGGATAATAAAAATATTAGTTTTCCGGAATCACCTGCAGCGTTAAATTTTTGATTCTCAATTTTTACACCATACCAATCTTGTTTTCCATTCTCATTAAGAATCCAATTTAGATTAACATTAGCTATCGAAGTTTTTGATAAATCAATTTCGACGTCCCATCCTGGATTGTCTAAAGTGGTTATTTGGATACCATCACCATGTTCCCAATTTCCGTCACAATTATCCTTAAACCATTTCTGTATCCAGTCTAAAATTTCCATTTGCATTGAGTTATTAAAAATGAGTGGTTTTTATTATTGCTAGCGTTGAAATATGATCCCTTTTAATTGATCATTTTGGTTGATAAACAAAGTTCGCCTTTTTTTTATTTTATATCAATACGTAGTTCTACTAAATTATTAAAAGTTCTCAACTATTTAACTCAATTAAACCATCATCTATATTTTAACTATTAAACCCAAAAACAATGCCTAGATAACTATTTAAATTTTGTAATTTTGCGGGCGTTTAACAGCGCAACATGACAACTACTAAATACATCTTTGTAACTGGAGGAGTAACATCCTCACTTGGAAAAGGCATCATTGCTGCTTCTTTAGCAAAACTGCTCCAAGCACAAGGTTACAGGACGACCATTCAAAAATTAGATCCTTACATAAACGTAGATCCAGGAACCTTAAATCCTTACGAACATGGTGAATGCTATGTCACAGATGATGGTGCAGAAACCGATTTAGATCTTGGCCACTACGAACGTTTTTTAAACGTACCTACAAGTCAGTCTAATAATGTAACGACTGGTCGCATCTACCAAAGTGTGATTCAAAAAGAACGTCGTGGTGAGTTTTTAGGAAAAACAGTTCAGGTGATTC
>OJDV01000538.1_pt1 | contig 13299 bp, 13 predicted proteins | sample 1592911 | NCBI WGS metagenome assembly OJDV01 (sample SAMN05416860, study PRJEB24817) | seawater metagenome | isolation source: Sea water | place: Canada:Atlantic | collected 2013-11 | reverse complement strand
ACAGAGTAGATCGTCGGCAGCGTCAGATGTGTATAAGAGACAGATATAGAACTTCTCTAGCTAAAAAGTATGCTTCAAAAGCAGTTTACTTGGGTTATAAGGGAGTATACGATTCTGCAATTGTTTATTCTAAAAAATCCATTAACATACTTGAAAAACAGAACAATCAAGATCTTTATTTCAAAGGGAATGTGTACTTACATTTCTATGAATTCACAGCCTATAATGGTGATTGGAATAACGCCTATATTTTTGCGAAAGAAACGCGTGAAATTCTCATAGACACTTTAGTTAGCGATCATGAACTCATAGCGGATGTAGAGTTTGATATCGGGTATGCAGCAAGTGTTTTAGGAGATTATGAAACAGTGCTCAAGCAGTATGTAATTGCTAAGGATAAATACATCTCTTTTAAAGGTGAAAACAATTATGAGGTTGCTAATAAATATGTGCATTTGGCAATTTTGTACTCTAATGTAGGGAATTACAAAAAGGAAATCTCTAGCTATAAGAATGCAGCTAGAATCCTAGAGACTATAAATTATGAAGATAAAAGCTATCTTAATATAGTTTACGGATCCCTATTTACCTGCTATTTACAAAACGGAAACTTTGATATTGCTGAGCAATATTTAGTAAAATCAGAAAAATTAATTGCAGATAAAAATGATGAAAAATGGTTTAATGAAACATTTTTAGGTAGAACAAAACTTGGGGTTTGGTGGAATTATTCTGATTTGTTTTTAGCAAAAACAGATACCACTAACGCTTTATTGTACAATACAAAGATTCTAAATTTTCTTAAGGACTATGACATAAACGATACACGTAATAATCCCAATAATCAGCCCTACATGAAAAGTTGGATAATAGACACCGAAATTCTTGCTTTACGCTTTAATGCATTATTAATTAAAGGAACTAATCCTATAAAAGCAAAAGAGATTTACGAATCTATACTTTTTAAAAAGAAGAAAAATCAATTCTCAATACCTGCACAACCAGACAGACTTCATTTAGCAAGCTTATACATAAATAAAAACGATTATGATAAGGCAAATATCATACTAAATGAAGGTGTATTAATAGGAATTGAGACAAAAAACGATTACGATCTCATTCAGTTTTATGCAAAACAAGCAAACTTATATAAACAACAGCATAATATTGAAAAAATGCATTCTAAATACCAACAGACATTTAGGAAAATGCAAAAGGACTCCACGCAAAACATAGCACTTAATGCATTAAAATATAATGATTTAAAACCTTTAGGAGATAATACCATAATCAGTATATTACTAAATGCTAGTAAAAATTATTATAGGGCATATTCCAATACTAAATCTAAGGATTATTTAAAAATAGCACAACAATTAAGTATCCTAACATCTGTAATGTATACTGATAATTATAATATTTTAGGGTATTCAGATAAAACCCATAATACATTAGCAAAAATAAACGAAGGGATACTCAATGCAACGTTCTTATTGAAAGATGACAATAATATCGATGAGATACTTCAAAAAATTGAAGAGTCTAATTCTAAAATAAGTTGGAAAAAGTTTTTAAACAGCAATCAACGTAAATACATTAATATTCCGGACTCCATACTCGATAAAGAAGATCATCTAAAGTCTAATTTACTGTTTTATAAAAAGAAACTTTTTCTTTCAAACACTAATGAACACGAAAAGAGAAAATTGTGGAAAGAAAAAATATTGGATTTTCAAAAAGAGCTAAACACATTAACAAATTGGTATCAGAAAAATTACAGCTCCTATTTTAATCAAACTCAAAAAACATTCGATTTAAAACAATTAAAATCAAAGCTTAAAAAGAGACAAAAAATAGTCAAATATATTTTCACAGAAAATAAGGTATTCCTATTCGCTATATCTAAAAACAAAACTGAATTGTATTACATAGGAGATAAAAACCATTTATCTAAAACATTAACCCCTTTAATTAAATCTCTTACCAATTATAATAGTACCGATTATAAAAAGTTAGCTGAAGAAGCTTATCGTTTATTACTGCCTTCAGGAGTAATAGATAATACTCATGTAAAAGAGCTGGTTTTTATTCTTGATGATATTTTGCATTATTTGCCTCTTGAGGTTTTAATAGACAGTAACAATTCATATTTAGTAGAAAAATATGCTATTAGTTATTCACCGTCGTTACTACTATGGAACGAACAGAGTCAAGTCAAAAAGGCTAAAAAACCTAAAATAGGCATATTTGCACCTACGTATAAAAAACAATCAAGTAAGAATTCTAACCGAAATGAAAACACCACCCTTTTAGGAGCAAATAATGAAGCCCTTCAAATTGCAAAACTGTTTAATTCAGATGTGTTTACAGGAGACAAAGCAATCAAGCAAGAATTTATTAAAAAAGCTAAAGCCTATACTATTTTGCATTTGGCGATGCATTCAACTATAAATAACACGAATTCTGAATTTTCAAATTTAGCATTTACGTCCACAACTAAAGACAATAAATTATTCATTTCCGAACTTTACACCATGTCATTTAATGCAGATTTAGCGGTATTAAGTGCTTGTAATACTGCGATAGGTAATGAAAAAAAAGGAGAAGGTCTTGTTAATGTGTCGAGCGCTTTTATGTATGCAGGAGTGCCAAGTACAGTGACAAGTTTATGGAAAGTTCCAGATAAAGAAACTGAACAAATAATGGTTGATTTTTATAAGCATTTAAAAGCTGGGAAATCTAAAAATGAAGCTTTACAATTGACAAAATTAAACTACTTATCGTCAAAAAAAGAAGGTTCGTTAATGCATCCCTATTATTGGGCAGGTTTTGTAATATCTGGAGACATTTCTCCCGTTGTTGGTACTTCTTCCTTCGGGAAATATATTTTTGTAAGTTTACTTTTTCTTTTTGGAGTTTACTTTTTTAAAAAAAGAAAGCAAAAATATTATAAGTAATTACAATTGAAATAATCCAAAGTATTTTAAATACTAAAGGGTTTTACATTTTGGAAGCTACTTTTTCTAACTCAGCATACCAATCTTCACCAAATTTTCTAATGAGTGCTTCTTTAACAAATTTGTAAACAGGAACTTGTAATTCTTTTCCAAGTGCACATGCATCATCACAAATTTCCCAGTTATCATAATTAACAGCAGAAAATTCAGAATAATCCTTAACACGAATAGGGTACAAATGACAGGATAAGGGTTTTTTCCATGAAATTTCCCCTTGATTATATGCTTCTTCTATTCCGCAGAGCGCTGTTTTTTTATCATCAAAAATGACATAAGCACAATCGGCTCCATTAATTAAAGGTGTTTCGTTATCTCCAAAAGCCGTGTTAACATGAGTGCCTTGAGCTTCAATAACAGCAATACCTTCTTTTCGTAAAAATGGTTTTACTTTTGGGTAGATATCTTTTAGTATTTTTATCTCTTCAGAATCTAATGGAGCACCAGCATCGCCATCAACACAACAGGCACCTTTGCAGGCCGAAAGATTACAAACAAAATCTTTTTCAATAATGCTTTCTGAAACAATAGTTTTTCCTAGTTGGAACATTCGATTTTAAGCTATAAATAGTAAAGACAAAAATAGTTAAACTTTACCATTATTTAACGTTATAAATCCTTCTTAAAAACTTACTTTTGCCGAAAATTTGGAAGAAATGGATATTCAATTAAATTTTAAAGAAATATTTACTGCATTTATGGTGCTGTTTGCGGTTATTGATATTATTGGAAACATTCCAATTATTATCGATTTACGTAAAAAAGTTGGACATATACAAAGTGAAAAAGCATCGATAATTGCTGGTGTGATTATGATTGTTTTCTTATTCTTAGGAAAGAGTCTTTTGTCATTAATTGGGATAGATGTAAACAGTTTTGCTGTAGCAGGAGCTTTTATACTCTTTTTTATTGCTTTAGAAATGATATTGGGCATCACCTTATATAAGGATGATGGCTCAGGAGCGATGACTGCAACTGTATTTCCATTAGCATTTCCACTTATTGCTGGACCTGGAAGTTTAACAACATTGCTATCATTAAGAGCAGAATTTGCTATTGAAAATATAATTATTGCGGTTATATGTAACGTTATTGTTATCTTTATTGTGCTTAAAACGTCTGCGAAATTGGAACATATTTTAGGTAAAAATGGTATAAATATCATCAGAAAAGTATTTGGTGTTATACTTTTAGCCATTGCTGTAAAACTTTTTGCTCACAATATTAAAGCGCTTTTTGAGCTGGCATAAATTATTTGGGAAATGAAATGAGCTATAACAATTCTTTATACAAACGAATGTTTAATGGCGAATTACATCTGACCAATAAAAAAAAATAAATATTTACAGATGAAACTATTTACAATCATTTTTACTGTTATTGCTATTGCATTAATTGGATTTAATATCACTCAAATTAATTTAGAAAATCCTTTTGAAGGAGAAAGTGTTGTTGCGCTTATTACAATTTTTGCCGCACTTTGTGCTATTGCCTTATTGCAGATTTTAAGATTGTCTAAAAAAGTGGATCAGAAATTAAAAAGAAACAGCTAATGTTTGATGTGCTAATTGTAGGAGGTGGAGCTGCTGGTATGTCTTGCGCTTTGGTTTTAGGATCGGCAAAATCAAAACCATTCGCAGAAGAAAAGCAAATTGGGATTGTGATGCATCAAAGATCTTCTCACTTGCAAAGCGCATTGTTTAATAATGTTTTAGGATTAGTTCCAGGAACTACAGGAGCATCTATTTTAGAAGACGGGAAAGCACAGTTATCTCATTTGTATCCTCATGTAGAACAGATTGAAAATGAAAAAGTAACAGCGATTATTAAATCTTTGGAAGGATTTATCGTTACCACAAATAAAAACGTTTACAAATCAAAATTGGTGGTTGTAGCAGTAGGCTACACAAATTTAGTAGCTATTGAAGGTTTAGAAAATTATTTAGAACCACACCCAAGAGCTGTAGTTGAAAAAGAACGTATCTGGTTAAAGAATGATAATCATTTGGTTGAAGAAAACCTTTATGTAGCTGGCACTATGGCTGGATGGCGAAGTCAATTTGCTATAGCATCAGGAAGTGGAGCACAAGTAGCTACAGATATTTTAACGCTTTGGAATGGAGGTAAACACACAAAAGTTCACGACAAAGTAAAAGCCTAAATTATTCGTCTAACGATTCATTAGCTTTACTCAATAATATGACTTCTTCAATCATCGTGTCAGTTTCATTGATAATTTGTTCAGAAACACTACTATTATATAACTGACTTGCTAATTCTGCTTTTATGAGCAGTTTCATTTGATCTTGATAATTAACAAATGAAATATCAGTTCTTTCTTTTAAATTAAGGAAGTCTTGAAATTTTTCTACAACAGCATCACCTACACTAAAGCTTTCAATAAATTCTGGAGCACTAAAATCTTTATAAATAACTCTGTCTTTATCTAATTCTTCAAACACAAAATTACTAACATAACCTCGACGTTTGATATAATTTAGAGTTTCATTTTGTGAGCTAGTATCCAATGGAACAAAGACATCTGGAATAATGCCACCACCTCCATAAACAACTTTGCCATTGGGAGTCGTGTATTTTAAAGAATCAGAAATTTGCATGTTTTCAGAATTTTCAAACTCCCCATTCCTTAAACGCTTGCGATAATCATTATGATAATCATTATTATTGCCTTTGTCATAAGGCCGTTGAATCGAGCGACCAGTTGGTGTGTAGTATCTTGAAACGGTTAGTCGTACTGCGCTACCATCACCTAGAGACATTTCACGTTGCACTAAGCCTTTACCATAACTTCGTCTACCAATAATAGTACCTTTATCGTTGTCTTGTAAAGCACCAGCAACAATTTCACTTGCTGAAGCCGAGTTTTCATTGATAAGAATATAAACCTCTCCATCTTCAAAATCACCACGTCGGGTAGAAAAGCTTTTTTCAATTTTGCCAGCTTTATTTTTAGTGAATAAAATGAGTTTATCATCTTCTAAAAACTCGTCAACAATCTGTTCGGCAATACCAAGAAAACCACCAGGATTATCACGAAGATCTAATGCTAATTTTGTTGCGCCTTTATCTTGAAGCTTGTCTAAAGCTTTCTTAAATTCTTTATAAGTAGATTCTGCAAAGCGATTAATTTTAATATAACCTAATTCATCTGTCAACATGTATGAAGCATCGACACTTTTAATAGGAATATTAGAATATTTTACTTTAAAAGTTAATAAGTCTTCTTCGCCAGGACGATATATTTTTAGTGTAATCTTACTGTTTTTTTCGCCTTTTAATTTTTTAATGATAGCTTCATTTGTCCAATCTTTTCCGAAGATAGAATCACCATTTGCCATAATAATTCGGTCGCCACCTTTGATACCTGCTTTTTCACTAGGACCACCTTCAATAGGTCTAATAACAGTAACAGTATCCTTATAGGTGTAAAAGCTAACTCCAATACCAACAAAATCTCCTTTCATGTTATCAGTAACACGTTGCATTTCGCTTTTTGGTATGTAGATAGAATGAGGGTCAAGATTATCTAGAATGCTATTAACAGTCACATCAACAATGCTATCTGTATTGATTTGATCTACGTACTCATAATCAATATAATCAATAAGTCTGTTGAGTTTGTCTTTTTTACTATTCTTAGTAAACAAGCGATCAGAAGTGTCTGAGAAATTTAACTTTCCGCCAATAAACACACCTGCAGCAATGGCAAATCCTAATAATAGTGGTATGTATTTTTTTTGAAAGTTCATTTAGGCCTTTATATCTTCAACAAGTTCGAGTGCAATTCCAGCTTTTTTCAGAAACTGAAGCCCTGAGTCATCTTTATAACCTTTATGATATACAACACGAATGATGCCAGCTTGATGTATCAATTTACTACATTCTTTACATGGAGAAAGCGTAATATATAATGTTGCTCCTTTACAAGATTGAGTAGAGGCAGCTACCTTTAGTATCGCATTAGCTTCGGCATGAAGCACATACCATTTAGTACAACCATCATCATCTTCACAATAGTTTTCAAATCCGGTTGGTGTTCCATTAAACCCATCAGAAATAATCATTCTATCTTTTACGATTAATGCGCCAACTTGTTTGCGTTTACAATGCGAGAGTTTTCCCCATTCCTTGGCAATCCTTAAATAGGCTCTATCGTATCGAAGCTGTTTTTCTTTAGACATTTTAATTATTTAGAATATATACAACGCATATTATCGGTTCATATTTTAATTATAATAACATTGAAGATTAGTGTGTTTGACACACTTTTCAAAAGTAGTGATTATAAAAAAGGGACAGACAATAAATTTTGAAGTTTACGTTAAAGTTTTACCAAAAATGAGATCACTTTCTTAATTTTTTAAGAGAAGAGACTACTATTTATGAGCATTGGTAATACAAATCCTAATACAATAGCAGAAATTACCATGACCCAATCTCGTTTAGAAAACCTAAATATAGTTTGACAAAGGAAACTTAAAAAGATAACAATAAAGGCGATGACGAGTTGACCTATTTCCATGCCTAGAGCAATTTCTAGAATAGCTAATAGTTTATTTTCAGAAGCTGATATTAAATTGTTAAGGTCGTTTGCAAAACCGAGTCCGTGAATCAATCCAAAAAAGAGTGTAATAAAAAAGAGCAATCCAAATTTAGTATGGTGTGTTTTTTTTCCGGAAGTAAAAATATTGAATAGAGCAACAATTAAAATGGTAAACGGAATCAATAATGATATGACTTTAATATCAACACTTATAATATTGTAGGTAACTAAACTTAAAGATAAACAATGTCCGACGGTAAAAACAGTTATTAATAATAATATTCGTTTCCAGTCTTTAAAAAGATATGGAAGCATTAAAACAATTAAAAAAAGAATGTGGTCATATGCACTAATGTGAAGCACATGGTACATGCCATCTTGTAGATTTGATATAAAATTATCTATCATTGTTTATGCACTTGGGTTATTTCAAAGTTACATTTTATAATTTATACTTATAATGAAAACCAGAAAGAAAAGTAATTAGTAAGGTTAAGTCAACAGTCTCATAATGTTTTTATTAATTATTTATGTTGAAATATGAAATGCAAAACATTTTATTTAATTTCGTGTATAAGTAGAATTAATCAAGGGACAATAGAACGTTAAACCTTTGTACTCTGATGTAAATTTTATTTTTTAATTACAATTTTTTTATATCTTTAACGCTTAAACTAATAAAATTAAGAACTAGAACGATGAAAAGACTATTTTCTATCTTAGCCATAGCAGGATTAATGGCTTTCACTACTACAGTAAATGCTGCAACAAAAATTGCAACTACTTTACAAGATGCAGAAGTACCAACTGATGATTTATCTTTTACTCAACAAGTAAAAGAACGTTTTATTGAAGGTGGTCCATTCTTTATGGGTATTGTATTACTATGTTTAATCTTAGGATTAGCAATTGCTATTGAAAGAATTATTTATTTAAATCTTGCGACTACAAACACAAAGAAATTAACTCAAGATGTTGAAGATGCTCTTCAATCAGGTGGAGTTGAAGCAGCTAAAGAAGTTTGCAGAAACACAAAAGGACCTGTTGCATCTATTTTTTACCAAGGTTTAGATAGAGCAGATGAAGATATTGATGCTGCTGAAAAAGCTGTTGTAGCTTACGGTGGTGTTCAAATGGGACAATTAGAGAAAAATGTATCATGGATTTCATTATTTATTGCATTAGCTCCAATGCTAGGTTTCATGGGAACTGTACTTGGTATGATTGATGCATTTGATAAAATTCAAGCTGCTGGTGATATGAACCCTTCATTGGTTGCAGGTGGTATTAAAATTGCCTTATTAACAACTGTATTCGGTCTTATCGTAGCAATTATTCTTCAAATATTTTATAATTATATTATTGCAAAAATTGATAGTATCGTTAATGATATGGAAGATTCTTCAATAACTTTAATGGATTTATTGGTAAGACACAAAAAGTAATAATCATTTATTAAATCATACATAATATGAATATTCAAAAAATAATCAAAATTGTTGCTTTAGTAATTGGTCTGATTGCAGTCTACTTCTTAGTAAGAATAATGATGATAGGTGACGAAGCTATTGAAGCTGATGTGGCAAATCAAAGTGTTTTAACTGGTTTTGCAAATTTAGCTTATGTTATTTTGGCAATTGCAGCGATAACTACTTTAGTATTTAGCCTTGTAAATCTAGTTAGTCATCCAGATAAACTTAAGAAAGCATTAATTTCCTTAGGTGTGTTTGCTGTTGTTTTAGCAATAGCATGGTTTGCATCTTCGGGAGAAGAAAGACTATTAGGTGATGGTAAAGTTTTAACTGCTGGAGAATCTCAAATGGTTGAAGCAGGAATCAAAGCATTCTACATTTTAATTATGTTAGCAGCAGGTTTGATGTTGTTTTTCGGAGTTAAAAAGATGTTAAGTAAATAATAACACAAACTAAATTATGGCAAAACGATCAGCACCAGAAGTAAATGCAGGATCTATGGCTGATATAGCATTCTTATTGCTCATATTCTTCCTAGTAACAACGACGATACCTAAGGATTCTGGTATTACTCGTAAGTTGCCTCCAATTGAAGAAAATGACGAGGATGTAATCATTAAAGAGAAGAATATTTTTACCGTATTATTAAATGGTAAAGATCAGCTTTTAGTTGAGGATGAATTAATGGAGATAGAAGATCTTAGACAAGCAGCTATTAAGTTTCTTGATAATGGAGGAGACGGATCATGTTCTTACTGTAAAGGAGCAAAAGATAAAAAATCATCTGATAATCCTGACAAAGCCATTATTTCATTAAAAAATGACAGACAGACGTCTTATGCAGCATATATAACAGTTCAAAATGAATTGGTTGCAGCATATAACGAACTTCGTAATAGAAGAGCTTTAGAAATAGGTTCTAAGAAAGGATTTCCTAAAATGGATTATATAGCTATGGAAAAAGCTTATGACGATGTTAAGTTTCCTGGGAATAGAGAGAAACTAAAAGAAGTAATTGAGCAAATCAAACTTGATATTCCTCAAAAGCTCTCTGAAGTAGAATAAATTAAAACATAAAACATGTCTAAATTTAAAAGTAAAAAAGATAATAGTTTGCCTGCAGTAAATACGGCATCTTTACCAGATATTGTATTTATGTTATTGTTTTTCTTTATGGTAGTAACTGTAATGAGAGAAGATAATCTATTAATCGAAAACAGATTGCCTCAGGCTGATCAAGTTGAAAAACTCGATAAGAAATATCCAATAAGTTATATTTATGCTGGGAAACCTGCAAGAGGTTATGAGAAATTTGGTACAGAAGCTCGATTACAACTCAATGATAAACTAGCTGAAATAGGTGAAATACAAGCATTTATTAATGCTGAAAGAGCTGCTTTACGTGAAGAGTTAATACCGAAGCTTACAGTATCATTAAAAGTTGATAAAGAAGCAAATATGGGTATTGTAGGTGATATTAAGCAAGAGCTTAGAAAAGCTAGTGCATTTAGAATCAATTATACGACTGCAACTGGTGACGCTAAATCAAATCTAGACTAAACCGGTTTACATTACATAATAAAAAGCATCCTAGAATTCTAGGATGCTTTTTTTGTATAAACGCCCTAATATTTTTGTGTCTATTGCGTTATATTTGTACTATGAAAGTTATTGTCTTTTATTTACTTTTTATGGTATTTGGATGTTATGTGTCTAATGCCCAAGACTCAATAAAAACATCAATCGAATCAGATACAACTGCAGTCGTTGATGATAAATACAGAGAAGATCAATTTTATGTGTCTGTTACGTATAATTTATTGGGTAATAAACCTGATGGTGTTTCTCAAAGTGGCTTCTCAAGTGGCTATCATTTAGGGTTTATAAGAGATATGCCAATTAATAAAAGAAGAAATTTAGCGATTGGTGTTGGACTCGGGATTTCAGCAAATTCTTATAATCAAACCTTACAAATTTCAGAGAACAATAATGATATACAATATGCTGTTTTAAATGATAGTGAAACAGAGTATAGTAAAAACAAGTTTACAACGTACTTAGTAGAATGTCCTATTGAGTTTAGATGGCGAACATCCACTGCGACTGACTATGACTTCTGGCGAATATATACAGGAGTGAAATTGGGTTACGTATTGTACAACTCTTCTAAATTCAACAGTATTAATGGTGATATTCAATTGTCTAACATAGATGATTTTAATGCTTTCCAGTATGGGTTTACTTTTAGTGCTGGATATTCAACAATTAGTTTTCATTTATACTATGGTCTCAATGAGATTTTTAATGATGTAACATTGGTTGATGGTGAATCTGTAGATATGAATTCAGTACGAATAGGATTGATGTTTTATATCTTATAAAGATTTTAAATCCAATAATTTAGCAAAATTAATTGAGGCATCAGACCTACAAAAAACCCAATTATTAATTCGATAGGAGTATGGGCTTTTAAATGTAATCTTGATGTTGCAATTGCACCTAAAATAATACACATTAAACCAATAGTTCCGTTTATATTAATTTTAAAATGAATGGCTAATGCAACAGCAAACATAAAAAAACCTGCTGCAGCAATCATATGAATACTTGCCTTAAACTTTGCTACAGCTAATGCAAAGCAAGTTATTGTAGAAATTAAAATGCCAATAAAAAAGAAATATAGCTCTGGAATTTCATTTTGAGGTAGAACTCTTATTAATACCAAAGTAATGATGAGACAATTTAGTAATAAAGGAAGCTTACGTTCATTCGTGGTTTCAAGATATACCGAATCCACCTTCCTCAAGGTCTTTAATAGATAATATAGTAACATTGGAAGTGCCACTGTTAAAATAGTTACAGAAAAAAGTTTTGCTTCAAGGACTGGTTCAGGAATAAAACGAGGAGTTTTTGAAAAATAGAAAATCACTCCCAACAAAGGCATTAGTAATGGATGAAAAATAAACGATATGCTTTTTAAGAGCTGATTTATCATATTTTCTTCCTCAATCTTGCCACAGGAATATCTAATTGTTCACGATATTTAGCAACTGTACGTCGCGCAATTGGATAACCTTTTTCTTTAAGAATAGTTGCTAGTTTTTCGTCAGTGAGAGGTTTTCGCTTGTTTTCTTCTTCAATAACTATTTCTAAAATCTTCTTAATTTCACGAGTAGAAACCTCTTCACCTTGATCATTTGTCATCGATTCTGAGAAAAATTCTTTAATCAATTTTGTTCCATAGGGCGTGTCTACATATTTACTATTTGCTACGCGAGATACCGTTGACACATCCATATCTATTTCATCAGCAATATCTTTAAGAATCATTGGTTTGAGGTTTCGTTCATCACCTGAAAGAAAATACTCTTTTTGATAATTCATTATAGAACTCATCGTCACAAAAAGTGTTTGTTGACGCTGTTTAATGGCTTCAATAAACCATTTGGCTCCATCTAATTTTTGTTTGATGAAAAGCACTGCGTCCTTTTGCGATTTGCTCTTATCTTTTGCTTCCTTGTAACCTTTCATCATGTTGCTATACTCTCTAGAAACATGAAGTTCTGGAGCATTTCGTCCATTTAAGGTGAGATCTAATTTGCCATCAACAATCTTAATTGCAAAATCAGGTACAACATGCTCAGCCCTTTTATTATTCCCAGCGTAAGAACCACCTGGTTTTGGATTAAGTCGTTCAATTTCTTCTATAGCATCTTTGAGTTGCTCTTCAGTAATGTCAAACTTATGAAGTAGTTTTTTGTAATGTTTTTTTGTAAACTGATCGAAGGCTTTATCTATAATATCGCAAGCCAATTCAATGTCTGGATACTTTTCTTTTCTATGTAATTGAATACTCAAACATTCTTGAAGGTTTCTTGCTCCTACACCAGCAGGATCTAATTGATGTACGATCTGAAAGATTTGATTCACTGATTCTTCATCTGTGTAAACACCTTGTGTAAATGCTAAATCATCAACGATATCACCTAAGGAGCGACGGATATATCCACTTTCATCAACACTTCCAACTAAAAACTCAGCGATATTATACTCATCATCGTTAAGCCTAAATGTATTTAATTGATTGGTTAAATGTTGTGTAAAAGAGGTTCCAGCTGCATAAGGCACGTTTTTCTCTTCGTCATCAGGACTATAATTATTTGCTTGAGTGCGATAATCAGGTATTTCATCATCACTTAAATAACTGTCTCTTATACACATCTGACGCTGCCGACGATCTACTCTGTGT
>OJDV01000537.1_pt1 | contig 13337 bp, 7 predicted proteins | sample 1592911 | NCBI WGS metagenome assembly OJDV01 (sample SAMN05416860, study PRJEB24817) | seawater metagenome | isolation source: Sea water | place: Canada:Atlantic | collected 2013-11 | reverse complement strand
GTGGGCTCGGAGATGTGTATAAGAGACAGCTTATATGTAATCAGTCTATTAGGAGAAAAAATTGAAACTTTAGAAGAAAACCTTCTGCTTAACCCTAACCAAAATGTCATCAATGATATCAACAACTATAAACGTGAACTGAATTTTCTTCGCAAAAACATCAAACCTGCTAAAGAAATGATTTTTTCTTTGGCTAAAATGGAATCAGAATTTTTTACCGAGTCTACTAGCATTCATTTTAAAGAGCTTCAAGACAACATTAGCCAAGCAAGTGATTCTTCTGACAGCTATCGTGAAATTTTATCTGATCAATTGAATATTTATCACACCACAATTAGCAGCAAATTAAATGATATAATGAAATTTTTGACTGTTTTTTCAGTCATCTTTATTCCTTTAACTTTTATTGCAGGTATATATGGAACTAACTTTGACAATGTTCCTGAGCTTCATTATGAATACAGTTATTTCATAATGTGGGGAGTTATTGTAGTTATTGCTATTCTTATGTTACTTTATTTCAGAAAGAAAAAATGGCTTTAAAACTAAACACAACAATGTATATAGCGCATTGAAACACGCCATATACTAACCGTTAAGCCCAAGTTAGAATAACATTATAAGAAAAAAATGAAAAAGACAGACAAGCAATTGGGAATGAATAAAGGTATTGCTCGAAGAGATTTCATACAAGCAACTGTTTTGACTTCATTAGGCTTAATGCTTCCAACATCATGTGTTTTCACCTCTAACGACAATGAAGCGCCTTCAAATAATTATCCCCCTTTAAAAACGGGAATGCGTGGTTCACATGAAGGATCATATGAAACAGCACATGCTTTGGCTCGGCAAGGTATTCAATTTGACAATCCTATTGACTCTAGTGAATATTATGACCTTATTGTTGTAGGAGCAGGTATCAGCGGCCTAACCACTGCATATGAATATCGCAAAAGGTTTGGGATTGAATCAAAAATTCTCATTATTGATAACCATGATGATTTTGGTGGGCATGCGAAACGAAATGAGTTCAATCAATCGTCAAGTACACGCTTATCATGGGGTGGTACTATGAATTTAGAATATACCTCTTTTAGCCAATCAGTTCTTGATTTTATAGCTGAATTAGGGATTGAGATAAATGACTTGGAAAAAAAAATTGAGTTTAAATACGGAAACGACAAACCTGCAATTTGGTTTGATGCAGATACTTATGGTAAAAACATCCTCGTTCCTGGGTTTTCTATGTATAGTAGAAATGAAGATGTGCTCGATCAAATAGATAAATTCCCGCTAAGTAAGCAAGGTATAAAAGCTTTGAAGTCCTTTTATAAGAAAGACACTAATGTGCTTGAAGGTTTTTCAGAAAAAGAAATTGAAAAGGTGTTATACAAAACAAGCTACACCGATTTTTTAGAGAAGTACTGCAAACTTCCTAAAGAAGTTATTGAGATATTTATTAAATCTACGGACGGCTATTGGGGAGTTCAGCCTCATAGTTTATCCGTAGCTGAAGCGGTAAGCGCTTGGCTTCCAGGTAGTCATCGATTGGGTGAATCGGCTTCCAAAGTTGTTGGCAATGAAGAGTCGGAAGAAGTAGCAATGTTTCCAGATGGTAATGCTACCATTGCTCGACTTTTGGCTTGTTCATTAATACCTGATATCTGCCCTGAAGCTAATGCGCAAACGATAGCCATGGCAAAGCTTGATTATTCAAGGCTTGATGTATCCAACAACTCTAATAATATTCGTTTATCATCTACGGTGGTTAACGTGAAAAATGAGGATAATAAAGTAGCGGTAACTTATGTTCGAAAAGGAAAAACCATACGCTTACGATCCAAACATAGTATTCTCGCATGCTATCATTCTATTATACCTCATATTTGCCCTGAACTCCCCTCCTATCAGAAGAAAGCGCAACAATACCAAGTAAAACACCCTATGCTTGTGACCAACGTACTTGTTAAAAATAGTAAGGCACTTGATAAACTAGGCATTTCTGGAGCTTACTGCCCTGGACGTATGCATGCGAAAGTATTTATGACAAAAGGGGTTAATACAGCAGGCTACCAACCTGATTACGAAAAAGATGAGGCCGTACCTTTGATGTTTTGGGGTATGATGGAACCGCCTGAAAGAGATATTCATATTCACGATCAGCTTAGAGGAGCAAGAATGATGCTTCTTGAAAAGAAATTCGAAGACTTTGAGAGAGAAGTTAGAACTGTACTCGATGGTCTATTGGGACCCGCGGGGTTTAATGTAACTGAAGATATATTGGCAATAACCGTAAATAGGTGGTCTCACGGTTATTCTTATGGCTACCTCGACCTTTGGGATGAAAAATATAAAGCAGGGGCAGCACCTCATGAAATAGCACGGCAACCCATCGGAAACATAAGTATTGCTAATTGCGATGCTGCTGCTTCGGCCTACAGTCAGTCAGCCATAGAAGAAGCTTTTAGAGCTGTAAATGAACTAAAATAAAATCTGTGCCTAACACTGTATATGAAATCATTGCACCCTGCGGGATGCTACGCTTCATATACTAAACGCTATGCAATAATAAAATTTATTAGTTATCTTAAAAGAAAAATTATGATTAGAAAAATACTGTTAATCAGTTTTATTTTAGCACTTTTTACAAGCTACAATTTTGCTCAATGTCCTGCAGGTCAAGTTGAAATTAGGGTGGATATTTTAACCGACAATTATGGTTACGAAAACTATTGGACCTTATCCTATGAAAGTGGAGGTATCATTATCCAAGGCGGTCAAGGAGGCGTTTATGAAAACTTCACTAACTACACAGAAACTGTTTGTGTTCCTGAAGAAACAAGCGTTGTTTTTGAAATCTATGATGACTACGGAGATGGAATTTTTGCACCAGGTGGATATTGGCTTTATGTTGATAATGTCCTGGTTTCAAGTGGTTCTAATGATATTGGATTTTATGCAACTTACACCACAAATACTCCCTGTGAAACATCGGAAGCTTTAATTGATTTGCAAAATCACATAAACGGTATTGCGACCCTTACTGAATCAGAACTCCTTAATATTAGAGATATTCTCCAGGCACAATCTGAATGTCTTCGTAACGAAGAGGTAATATTGCTTGCAAAAAGTGTAATCGAGGATTATGACAACCAAATAGGTCCGCTTTTCTCTACTCCTAATACCGTAAACGGCTTTTCAAAAGATCCGGTCGTCGCTCCTGGACTTGGAATTGAAAGGGCTATGGTTGCGCTTCAGCAAGGAATACTCGATGCGGCAATTACACCTGAGGGATATTTAGAATATCCAGAACATATTGATGGATGGGTATTCAACACCAGTCACACCTTTCCTGGATACGTAGATCCGCCAATAGATCCAACAGTTAGTCATTCTGTGCTTATCCGAGCAAATTTTGAAGATCCTGATGGAGCCAATCCATACTTCGACATCAACGGGGATAATACGAATCACGCTCTTAGACCAACTGGTCTTTATCTTGCTCCTGGCAGTGTAGCTACCGTTACAGTTCCCAATAGCTTGGTGGGTCAAGATTATTACGTAAGAGTTGGTTCGCATGAATGGGACCTAGGAGTTAGACCAAATTTCTATCGATTGGACAGAATAACGAAGAAATTTCCGATTGATGCTACGACCATTGAGGTTTTCAATCCATTTGGTGGTGCTATCTCCATTCTTGTTCCCTACGAAGCGGATGAAGGGATTGTAGAGGTAAGTGTGACCAATGGTGTGGAGTCCCCTTTCTTTTCGCTAAAGTCATTTTATGAAACACCTGACTTCAATGAAGAACTTACCAAGCCCGGACCTTGGGCTGTCTTTGAAACGGATAATGTTATGTTCACGATACCGTCACATTCTATTGTTCCTGGCCAATTCGACCTCATGCAAGCCATGCTAGACTGGGATACGTCTTTAAAAGGTGTTAATTCTATCATGGCCAGAGATATTGTTTCAGACAAGCACAATATGTATATGATAGCTGATATTACTATTAGATTTAATGCATATTCCATTGGTTATCCAATGTCGAACACACCACTGCGCTTTACCGATGTACCTGGACCTGCTTACTTTATGAACGGACCGGGACCAGATGATGAAGTAAACTTTCATGAATCTGGGCATGCGTTGGCAATGTCTAAATTTCCGGGAGAAGAGGAAGCATTGGTCAATTTCCCATACATCATGGCTATGAATTATGGCTTGGATGAAGAACTCAATGAAGCCGTGAAATATAGTTTTGTTCCTAATACTTTTGATATTGATAGAACAGCAACACATCGAATGGTGTCAAATACTTTTGGTGCGGAGCGGGATATTTCAAATACTACAAATGATGAAGTACGATACCAACATAGAGGATACGGTCACTATTTTGAAATAGTAAATATATTAGACTGGTGCCCACTAAGAAATTTCTGGAAGCAAGAATACATCGACTTCGAAAACGGAATAGACTATGGTATTAATAACCAAGATATTGACAGTAGAACTCTCCGTATGTCTGCCGCTGCGCAAGTGGATTTACGTCCATTATTTCATGTTTTTGGAATTCTTCCACAAGATCCTATCGCATTACAAGAGGCATTGGATCAAATTGACATTGTCCCATCTCAAACCATTTACGATAGACTGCAAGATTATTTTGCCCTGATTCCTGTGGACAACTCTGCATTCGTTGCCTACGCCCTAATCGTATATCCAAATCTATTTACAGATGGACCTACGGCAACTCCTGATTACGGTGTAGGATGGCACTACCAAAAATCGCTGACTTACGATACCGCCGAAGCACAGCAAAGGATTGACATTCTTCAGGACATTATTGAACTGTATTATCCAAATGGTGCACCATCAAATGAAACTCCAGATGTTTGTTGCTTGCTGGATACGTTGAACATCACCATGGTTGGTGGAGAGGTTATAGTAACAGGAGGCGTAGAACCATATGACATTTCAATCGAGATCACTGGTAATGTTCAGACCGTAACTGTAATTGATTTCGATGGCTGTGAAGCCACTGCTGAATTTCCAATCCTTGGTATATCAGAGGAGCTTCTGCAAGGGATAATAATTTACCCCAATCCTGCTTTGACTGAAATCCATATTGATGTGACAGATCATAGTTTTCAAATAGTAACGCTACAAATGATTGCGATAAATGGTCAAGTAATTAAACAGTATCAAAAATCGGATCGTATACTAGATGTAAATGGACTAAGCAACGGTATTTACATACTGAAAATTGAATTGGCTGATGGGGCACAAATGAATAAACGAGTTATTATTTTGAGATAGAAATAGCCAATGGAACTAGAATTGCATTGAACACCGTGTATAATTCATTACTAGAACTCGCCTACTTACGAAATTCCTCGCGGATTTTCTATTCGGTTTGTGTTTGATAAATTACGTGCTTCATTACCACATACCGCTAACCAATGATAAAATTCTTTAAAACAATTCGCTATTGGAAAGATTGTACATGTAGTTATTGGAAAGATTGTACATGTAGTTATTGGATGCTTATTGTCTTAAGTATTAATACTTGGAACGAGGAAAGGAAAAACACCATTAAAGAAACTACCATCTTAAAGGTTATAAAATTAGAATTTGAAACCAATAGAGAAAGATTAGTCATTCTTATGAATAGCCATAAGTATACAACTGAAAGCGGTTTTGTTTTATCCTCTTATTTCAAATAATCTAAAGTTGACCGACTCTATTTAATCAGTTTAGATTTCTAAAAACGCCTAAACCATCAATTCTTTGGCAGTGCTTCTCCTTCCATCCACGGTGCACCCGCCTTTACCAAATCCTTTGCCAACTGCGACAATTTCCTTTGACTCATTTCCAACTGTGACTGCGTTGAATTCAACTGCTCTTTTATCAGCTGCAAAGCATTCTTATGATTCGTCGTGGGGCCATAAGTCGAATGGTCAATCCCAATTTGTAAAGAAAATAATCTTCCGCCAACGGTTGGATTCGTTTTTTCTCCAGGTTCTAATTTCGATTTTTCACCATTGAGTTGTTGATCTATTTTCAGTAATTCCATCCGTACTTCTGTCAAGCGATTATCCAAAATACCCGCTGCCGTAGGCGAATGATCCAATACTTTTTTCATGCGTTCTACACGTGTCAAAGTATTTGCTAAACTCATTTGAATCGCAGAATGTGAACGCACTGCATTTTCATATCGTCGCCAAAATCCTGCAACTTCTACCGATTTAGCTCCATCCAACGCACCTTCGCGTAAAGACACGACATCAAATTCAATCGGCTGCGATAACGCTTTCACTGCTCCATTCACTTGCTGAAAAAGCTCAGCAGAATATTTTCCTGGCGCCACCATCAACGCTTTTGGCCTATCGTCCCACATGGGTGTTGGAGGTTCTTTCATGGAAATAGCATTTGGTGAAGGAAACCTCAAATCCCAAGCTACTCGATGAAAGCCCTTCTTTGATGAACCATTTACACGTCGAACAATAGTACCATTAGAATCCTTGACTTCCAGCCAAATTTTAGGCTCACTTTCCATTCGTTCCCCTTCTAAGGCTTGCCAACCTGGGAAAGCAATATTGTCTTTGTTTTTCTTTTCTTGTGTGGTTCGAGTTTCTTTTTTTGTTTTTAAATCATCTTTCAAATAGTAGGTAAACACTGCTCCAAAAGGAGGATTGTCCGCCACAAAATGGTCTGCGCCTTGATCACCTTTTTTTCCTTCAAAACCGAGATGTCCACGCGGAATATACCACCACGCTTTTCGCGTTGAAAACAAAGTAGCATCATTTTTCAAAACTTCGTCATTTACTTCTCGCAGTACGCTGATATCATCAAAAACATAAAAACTTCGTCCAAAAGAGGCAGCAACCAGATCATTTTCCCGTCGCTGAATCGCCAAGTCCCGAAACGATATAGTAGGAACATTACCTTGGAGTTTTATCCATTTTTGACCCGCATTCGGAGAAAAATAAATTCCAAATTCCGTTCCAGCGAACCATAAATCTTTCTTCACATGGTCTTGGACCAGTCGCCAAACCAAGGTTCGTTCGGGTAAATTATTTTGAATGGGTTTCCAAGTTTTTCCTCGATCCGTACTTCTTAAAATGTAAGGTTGATAGTCACCATACTTGTGATTATCCATTGCCACGTACACCGTGTTCGCATCGTACAAATCGGCTTTAATATCATTGATATAAGGAGTTTTTGGCATCCCTTTTATTGTGCTCACTTCTATTTTTCTCCAAGTTTTCCCGTAATCTTCCGTCACTTGTATCAAACCGTCATCGGTACCGATATATATCAAATTTTCATTCAGCGGTGATTGAGCTATAGAAGTAATCGTGTTATAATTGGACATAGCATTCAAGTCCCATGCATTATCCCAACTTTGTTGTTTTCCCATAATAGGTAATTCCAAACGATTTTGGTCACGTGTTAAATCGCCTGAAAGGGTTCGCCAGTCATCTCCTCGATTATCAGAAACCCAAAGTCTTTGCGAAGCATGAAAAATTCGTTTGGGTGAATGCGGGCTTACAAAAATAGGTGCATCCCAATTATAACGCTCGTAATCTTCGTCTGCCGCTGGTTGTGGTTGAATATCCATCACCTCGCCAGTGATCATATCAATTCTTGATAAAATTCCTTCCTGACGTTGTCCATACATGATATTGGGGTTGCCTGGTTCGGTAGCTGGTTGATGTCCGTCCCAATCTAAGACCACTTTCCAATCTGAATTTTGAATACCATGTATATTATCGGTTCGAGAAGGGCCGCCTTGGGTGGAATTGTCTTGCGTACCTCCAAAGATATTGTAAAAGGGCTCTGCATCATCCACCGCAACTTTATAAAATTGAGTCAAGGGAAGGTTTCCCATAAATCGCCAATTTTCTGCCAAGTCAAAAGTTTCATAAACACCGCCATCTGTTCCCATCAACAAATAATCGGGGTCATCTTTTCTGAAAGCCAAAGCGTGATTATCGGAGTGTTTATATTTTTCAGTCATACGTCGAAACGTTTTTCCACCATCTTCTGAAATCTGCACCCTCACATCCAACAAATACAATCTATCAAATTCATGAGGGGAAGCATACAATTCTTGATAATAATGTGGTCCCGTTGCACCTGAAACAGCATTAGACATTTTTTTCCAAGTCGATCCACGGTCTGTCGAGCGATAGACGCCACCCTTTCGCCTGTCCAATTCAATGGCAGCGTATAACACGTCGGGTTTCTGAGGAGAAATTGCTAACCCTATTTTACCCATATTAGATTCAGGCAAACCCGTTTTGAGTTTTTCCCATGTCTCTCCCCCATCCGAACTTCTATACAATCCTGTTCCAGGGCCTCCGCCCATGTAGGTGGCTACGGTTCGATGTCTATCCCAGGTAGCAGCATACATTTGGTCTGGATTACGAGGGTCAATTGCGATGTCTGTTACACCTGTCCATTCCGAATTCCCTAAAGTCTGCTTCCAATTTTTTCCGCCATCGATAGATTTGTACAATCCTCGTTCACCTCCTTTTGTCCAAAGCGGACCTTGTGAGGCGACCCAAATCACATCGGAGTTTTCGGGGTGAATCACAATTTTAGAAATATGGTTAGAATTTTTCAGGCCCATATTTTTCCATGTCATCCCACCATCATCACTTCTATATACTCCATCTCCAAAAGCCAAATGACGGCCACCAACATTCTCACCTGTACCTACCCAAACCACGTGTGGGTTATTAGGATCAACAGTCACACAACCCGTGGCAAAAGAACCTTCTTTATCAAATATCGGCTTCCAAGTGACTCCAGCATTTTCAGTTTTCCAAACCCCTCCGGAAGCAACTGCAATGTACCAAGTATTATCATCTTCGGGATGAATGGCAATATCTGCAATTCGACCTGACATAAAAGCGGGCCCTATGCTTCGGAATTTTAGACCCTCAAAATTTTTGTCCGACCAAGGTTCGACTTTCTTATCTTGAGCGAAGAGAAAGGTTGACGAGAATAAGCATATCAGAAATGTAAAGAAGATGTTTCTCATTGGTTTGTTTTTTATGAATACAAGAATTATTTGAAAGTTATTAATTCAAATATAAAGAATTTTGAGCAGAATATTTACAGAAGTTAACTTCTCAAAAAAGTGTACTTACTGGATCTGAGTTTTGCATTAAATATGCAAAAGAATTAAAAAATATATTAGATCACTATATTATAGAACACGAATAAATAACGAAAGCACAACACCGTGTATAATTAATTGCTTGGTTATCGGCTACTTACGAACATTCCTGCGGAATATTCTATCTGTGATTTATTTGCTAACTTAGTTGTTTAAACACGCAACTAACCATCCACAAAACCGTTAGCTGCAACCCTAAAATACCTTCCAAAATTATAATAATGTTTGCAAATAATTTCGATATACAAGGTTTAACAAATGAACAGGTTATTCTCGCAAGAGAAAAACATGGTCAAAACACCTTGAAATACAAACAAGAAAACACCCTTTTAGATGCCATAAAAAAATTAATAAAAGAACCAATGATTCTTTTATTGTTAGTTGCGTCTCTCATATATTTTACAAGTGGAAAAACAGGAGATGGAATCTTTCTTTTGACAGCTATAGCAATTGTTTCTGCTATTTCATTATTCCAAGATTCAAGAAGTCGGAATGCTCTACAAAAGATAAAAAACCTTTCACAACCTCATTGTAAAGTTATAAGGAATGGTTTGATAGAAGAAATAAAAAGCGAAGACATCGTAATTGGAGATAGTATGATTGTAGAAGAAGGAACTACAATTCCAGCCGATGGAATTATAGTTTATTCTAATGATTTTTCGGTAAATGAGTCAATTCTCACAGGAGAATCTTTCGCAGTTTTTAAAGATAAATCTAAAAAAGATAATTTCATTTTTAAAGGGACAACTGTAGTTAGTGGTTTAGCTGTTTCAACCATAACAAGCATTGGTAACAAAACTAAATTAGGTGAAATCGGCAAAAGTCTAGAAAGTATAAAAGAAGAAAAAACACCTCTAGAGTTGCAAATAACCAACTTTGTAAAAACAATGGTTTTTGTAGGGACTATTGTTTTTATAGTTGTTTGGATGATTAATTATTTTCATACGCACAACTTACTCGATAGCTTACTCAAAGCACTAACTTTAGCTATGAGCATTTTACCTGAAGAAATTCCAATGGCATTTGCCACTTTTATGGCAATTGGTGCTTGGCGACTAATGAAAATGGGAATTGTGGTTAAGCAAATGAAAACGGTGGAAACATTGGGTTCAGCAACGGTAATTTGTACCGACAAAACAGGAACTATCACTGAAAATAAAATGACTTTAGTAAAAGTATTTTCGCTGAAATCACAAAAAATTACAAATCCTGATAAAGCAGATAAAGATGAAAAAGGGTTAATTAAAATGGCAATGTGGGCAAGTGAACCAATTCCTTTCGACCCAATGGAAATAGCATTACATAAAGCATACATAGATTTACATAGTGAAGATGAACGGCCTACTTTTAAGTTAATTCACGAATATCCATTAGGTGGAAAACCTCCAATGATGACTCATATTTTTGAAAATAATTTGGGTGAAAAAATTATTGCAGCCAAAGGAGCACCTGAAGCTTTAATGAAAATTTCAAATTTATCAAAAGAAGAAATCCACCAAATTGAAAAAGCAATACAAACCATAACATCTGAAGGATACAGGATTTTGGGAGTTGGAAAAAGTTATTTTTCTAATAGTAATTTTCCTAAAACCCAACAGGAATTTCAATTTCAATTTCTAGGAATTGTAGCTTTTTACGATCCTCCTAAAAAAAATATTGAATCTGTTTTGAATCATTTTTACAAGGCTGGTATTTCCGTAAAAATAATTACGGGCGACAATGCTGAAACAACAACCTCTATTGCTAAACAAATAGGATTTAAAGGTTTTGAACATAGTTTAGCAGGAGATGAACTGATGGAGTTATCGGATATAGAATTACAGGAAAAAGTGATGCAGACAAATATTTTCACAAGAATGTTTCCAGAAGCAAAAATGAGAATTATAAATGCCTTAAAAGTAAATAAGCAAATTGTAGCAATGACAGGCGATGGCGTAAATGATGGGCCTGCTTTAAAAGCATCACATATAGGTATTGCAATGGGTAAGAGAGGAACAGAAATAGCAAAACAAGCAGCTTCATTGATTTTATTAGAAGATGATTTATCAAAAATGGTGGATGCTATTGCAATGGGTAGAAAAATATATACGAACCTCAAAAAAGCCATTCAATATATTATATCCATTCACATACCAATTATTCTTACTGTATTTATTCCATTGGCTTTAGGTTGGATTTATCCAAATATATTTTCTCCTATACACATTATCTTTTTGGAATTGATTATGGGACCAACCTGCTCAATTATATTTGAAAATGAACCAATGGAGAAAAACACAATGATTCAAAAACCAAGACCATTTACAACAACTTTTTTCAATTGGAAAGAACTTACTACAAGTATCATACAAGGTATTGCTATAACATTAGGAACTTTATTTGTATATAAATATTCAGTTTATAATGGATTTAATGAAGCACATACAAGAACAATGGTATTTACAGCTTTGATTGCTTCTAATATTTTCCTAACACTTGTAAATCGTTCTTTTTACTTCTCAATATTTAACACATTGAGATACAAAAATAATTTGATTCTATTAATTATTGGTATTACAATTACGATTACAGGTCTATTGTTGTTTGTTCCATCGCTGACAGCCTTCTTTGAATTTGAGTCACTTAATATTTCACAGTTATTTACTTGTATTGGAATAGGCTTTATATCTGTAATCTGGTATGAGTTAGTAAAAATAAAAACAAGACTAAAAAGCAATATAAACTGACAAGGCAGCAGCTAACAATGTTTATAAAAAATAGCGATTTTAGTGCTTTAACGAAAATTAATTTTATTAATTTAAGGTCTGTGTTTAACCGAAAAGTTCGTGCATCCCCCCCTACTTTTCATACACAAGACCGTTATATGTCATTTGAGTAAAATCTTATCAAAGATTGAGCAACATAAAATTATAACTATCTTGAACTGATTGAATGATATAAGACTTATCTGAATTCAAACCTTCTATATCATCTATTTTGTTGAATTCTCGCATATTGCTATTGCCCCACAAACTGAATTCAATGATTATTGGAGTTAAACGAATTCCTTTATCAGTTAATAAATAAATATTCTCTTTTTTATTTTCGGGAGCTTTTGATTTTGAAATTAGCTTATAAGATTCCAACAGTTTTAGTCGTGCAGATAAAATACTTGGTGCAATCTTTTCATCTGAATCGGATATTTCCTTGAAAGTTTTTTTATGATTAATGAGCATATCTCTGATTATTAACAAGGACCATTTATCACCTACAATATCTAATGCAGAAGAGATTGGACAGCCAGAACGAAATTCTTTTTTCATTTTTTTACAGGTTATTACTATCAATTCGAAAGTAATTATTATTTTTGCTTTCAATTCGATAGCAAAAATACAAAAATTAGACAAGAATTATGTTAGCAGGACATTTTACAACCGCATTAATAGCGAAACAAAAGTTCCCAAAAGGAGCCTTACTTTATTTTTTAATTATATCACAATTACAGGATCTGTTGTGGTTTACCTTTCATTATTTAGGACTTGAACCTACTGACCCAAGTGATGCCTTTGATGCAACTTTAAGTAATATGGCAGTTGATATGTTATATAGCCACGATTTACTGCCTCTATTATTTTGGTTAGCTATTGTGTTCTTAATTGGAAAATTCTTATTTAAAAGCACTCAAATAGGATTGGTAAGTATGACTTTAGTCTCGGTCCACTTTTTATTAGATTTCTTTTCTGGTCATATACATCATCTGTTTGGAGCAGATACAATGAAAACTGGTCTTGGCTTATATGCTTCCAGCCCATATTTAGCCATTTTCATAGAAGCTGTATTTAGCTTTGGAGCACTTTGGTATTTCTTTAGAGAAGAAACGAAAAAGGGAATTACTCGAACCACTAAAAATAGAGTTGCTATTATTTCTGTTTTCGCTTATGGAATTATTTTTATGTTACTCATTGCAACGCGTTCTTTTAGAGATTTATTCAGTATTCCTGAATTTGATTTAGGATTTAACACCAATATGCCTACGCTCATTTTCACATATGGAGCAATGCTTTATAGCTTAAATTATTTAGTATCGAAGTTTACGCTTGACAAAAAATAATAAGGTAATGATCTGTCTCTTATACACATCTCCGAGCCCACGAGACAGGCAGAAATC
>OJDV01000536.1_pt1 | contig 13350 bp, 10 predicted proteins | sample 1592911 | NCBI WGS metagenome assembly OJDV01 (sample SAMN05416860, study PRJEB24817) | seawater metagenome | isolation source: Sea water | place: Canada:Atlantic | collected 2013-11 | reverse complement strand
TGTGTATAAGAGACAGGTTCAAAATCCGATTTGAGGATCGCTTTCCCAATGGCCTAAAGGTCAGCAAGCCGCGCAAACATCTCAAAGCAACGTATCGTGCAGCCTCAAGCGAGTTCGAAGGGACTCTCAATCCGACAGCCGATGGCAAACCCGTTCCTGATATCTCCGGATTGCGAAAGCCGGTCGAGATGGCGCAGGAAGTTGCAGATGAAGTCATAGACGACCTTGATAAGCTGAGCCGCTATCTTGGTCGGAACCCTGAGGGCAGGGGAAGCATCGAAGCGCACGCCCTTTTGCCACTAGATCTGTGGACCCTGTTCCCGTCGACAGAAATGGAAGCGCTGAAAGAGTGGGCGAGGGGGATCATGCAGAGCGGCGGACTTATTCCGCTGGCCGACGTGATTGAAAAGCTTGAAGGACAGCGTAGCACGAAGATTGGCAAGCGACAGCTAACAGGGGCGGCAGATGCTTTGGCGCGTCTTGGATTTGGGCTCGCACCTGATCCACGCTTTGCACTGCGTTCACCGAAACCGGAAGAACCCGTTGTTCTGTTTGATCTTGGCGAGCAGATCGAAAAGCTGGAAGATGTTTCGGCAAGCTATCAAACAGCGTTGATGGAGTTGGCTCTTGCCTCGTTTGTTGCCCATGCAGACGGGCGTATCGCCGATGCTGAACGCAAAGCGTTGGAGGCTCAAATCGCATCTGTTGAGGGGCTGAGTGAGCAAGAGCGGCACCGCCTTCAAGCAAATATGGTATGGTTCCTTGCTGTGCCGCCTGACATGACGCTGCTGCGCCGCAAACTCAAAGATGTTGGTGTGGAAGACCAAACTGCGATGCGTGCGGCATTGGTGGGTGCGGCACACGCCGATGGTGTCATCCAATCCGAAGAAGTCGCCAGCATTGAGAAGGTGTACAAGGCATTGGGCCTTGATCCATCACTCGCCTATTCTGACCTTCACGCTGGAGAGGTTGCAGACGCGCCACGCACTGTTCGTGCGGCCCAGCCGGGCAATTCTGGAGAGGCCATTCCTGAACTACAAAAGGCAACCGGGCCAGTGCTGGATGCTTCTAGGATTGCGGCCATCAGATCAGATACGGCGCGAGTGTCTTCTGTCCTTGGACAGATATTTGAGGCCGAGGAAGAAGCAGAAGACGGCAGGGACACCAAGGGTGCAACACTGTTTGCTGGGCTAGATGCAAAACATGGGGCACTGCTGTTGGATTTGGTGGGTCAAGAGAACTGGACCGAGGACGCATTCGAGCAGCTTTGCAGAAAGCATGGATTGATGTCGTCAGGTGCATTGGAGGCTATAAACGAGTGGGCCTTTGAGACCCATGATGAAGCCTTGCTGGACGAGTATGATGGATATGACGTGTCTCCCGAGATTGCGGATGCGGTAAAACAAAAATTAGAAGGAGAGGGGCGTCATGTCTAAATTGAAGCCACGTGAACGCGATGCAATTGTTCAGGCTTTGCGGGCGGGGGTCGTGCCAAAACTGGGCCTGCGTCATATTCAGGTAGGACGCGTTCGCGAGATCGACGAACTTGTGAAGGACATGGAACGCATCGCGGACGGAGGCTCTGCCATCCGTTTCGTGATCGGGGAGTATGGGTCTGGCAAAACCTTCTTTATGAATCTGATCCGTCTGGTAGCTTTGGAAAAAGGGCTTGTGGTGATGTTCGCCGATCTCGCCCCTGACAGGCGTATTCATGCGACTGGAGGTCAGGCACGCGGCCTCTACGCAGAGATGGCGCGCAACCTGTCAACGCGCACAAAGCCCGATGGTGGCGCCTTGGCCAGTGTGGTTGAGCGGTTTGTCAGCCAAGCGCACCGAGATGCCGAGGAAAAAGACGTGCCTACGGGCACCATCATCCGCGAGCGTCTGAGCCATTTTGAGGAACTCACTGGCGGTTTTGAATTTGCAGAGGTCATTCGCCGGTATTGGGAAGGTCATCAAAACGGGGATGACGAACTTAAGTCCGCAGCACTTCGTTGGCTGAGGGGAGAATTCGCAACCCGCACGGATGCGCGCAAAGCACTTGGCGTGCGCACGATTGTCGATGATGCGAGCGTTTACGATCATCTCAAGCTGATGTCGGCATTTGTGTGCGAGGCGGGTTACAAAGGGCTACTTGTCGGCCTTGATGAAATGGTGAACCTGTTCAAGCTGACATCGTCCCAAGCGCGCAATGCGAACTACGAACAAATCCTGCGCATTTTGAACGATGTACTTCAGGGCAGTGCCGAGAACCTTGGCTTCTTAATGGGGGGCACGCCAGAGTTTTTGATGAATACGCGCCGTGGGCTTTATAGCTATGAAGCCTTGCAATCGCGGCTAGCGGAAAACACCTTCGCCCGCGATGGTTTGGTTGATTTGTCGGGGCCGGTTGTGCGGCTGGCTAGCCTGACGCCGGAAGATCTGTTTGTTCTGTTGGCCAATGTCAGACGCGTGATGCAGGACGATGAAACGGCTTTGCCTGATACAGCGCTTGAAGCCTTTATGAACCATTGCTCGGACCGGATTGGAGAGGCCTATTTCAGGACGCCGCGCAATACCGTCACTGCTTTTGTGAACCTGCTGTCAGTGCTGGAGCAAAACCCAGGTGTTGAATGGAGTGACCTAATCGAAAAGATCGACGTCTCAGAAGATCGAGGCGAAGATATGAGCGACGTGGAGGAAACGACTGGTGCTCAGCCAAGTGGTGACGACGATCTGATAAGCTTCAAACTCTGAGCCCTGAGGATGAGTAGCGCCTTTGACCAACTTGCCCGCCCTGTCCAGAAATGGATCAGACAGCAGGGGTGGCGTGAGCTGCGCGATATTCAGGCGCGCGCAATTCGGACCATTTATGAGAGTGAGAACGACCTCATCGTCGCGGCATCGACGGCCGGTGGTAAAACAGAGGCTGCATTTCTTCCATTGATCTCTCAGGTGCTGGATGCACCGGCAGAGGGTGACGGTTTCGATGTGCTCTACATCGGACCACTCAAGGCGCTGATCACCGATCAGGCGGGGCGGCTCGAAGGCATCTGCCAAGAGGCGGAGCTTCCAGTGGTGCCATGGCATGGCGATGTGTCGCAATCGGTCAAAACGCGCGCTATTAAGAACCCCAAAGGGATTTTGCTGATCACGCCAGAGTCGCTTGAGGCGTTGTTCGTCCGTCGGGGCTTGGAGATTTCGCGCTTGTTCGGTGCAACTCGAGCTGTGGTGATCGATGAGTTGCATACTGTGCTCGATAGTGAGCGCGGGGTGCAATTGCGGTCCCATCTGACACGTCTTGAGTTGGCAATCAAAAGGCCCATCCGCCGAATTGGACTATCTGCGACGCTTGGGGATATGGATCTCGCCCGCGCTTATCTGCGGCCTGACAATGCGGAACAGGTCACATTGATCGAGGCAGAGGGCGGAGAAGCGGAACTGAAACTCCAGCTGCGTGGATATCTTTCCGGTGGAGAAGACGACAACACCCCATCTGCCACAGACGCTGTCGCAGCGCATTTGTTCGAGCATCTACGGGGAAGCGATAATCTTGTGTTTGCAGGCGCCCGCCAACGTGTCGAGATCTATGCTGACCGACTGCGTGATCTTTGCGAGCGAGAACATCTTCCCCAAGAGTTTTATCCGCACCATGCCAGCCTTTCACGCGATCACCGCGATTTTGTCGAACGGTGCCTGAAAGATAACAGCAAACCGACCACGGCTGTCTGCACGTCCACTTTAGAGTTGGGTATCGATATCGGTGATGTGACCTGTGTTGCCCAAATCGGCGCACCCTTCACCGTTGCAGCCCTGCGGCAGCGATTGGGACGTTCAGGACGTAGGGAGGGCCAGCCAGCCATCCTTCGACAATACGCGGTAGAAACGAGGCTCTCTTCGGATAGCAGCTTTGTGGATCGTCTGAGATTAGGCTTGATCCGGTCTATTGCGATGATTGATCTGTTGCTGGAGGGCTGGTGCGAACCACCAAAGCCGCAAGCGCTGCATCTGTCGACACTTGTGCATCAGATCCTATCCGTAATCGCACAGCGGGGAGGGGCACCCGCAAATATTCTATACAGCGTGCTGTGTCGCGAAGGTCCGTTTCGGCAGATCACCACAGCAATGTTTACGGATGTGCTGCGCGCGCTCGGTCATCCTGAAACTGGCTTGATAGAGCAAACGGACGGGGGGTTGTTGCTCTTGGGCCAAAACGGAGAGCGGCTAGTCGAGCATTATAGCTTCTATGCGGTGTTCAAGACGCCCGAAGAATACAGGCTGGTTTCAAACGGGCGAGATCTTGGGACATTGCCGATCGACAACATCCTTTCACCTGGGATGATGCTCATCTTTTCCGGACGCCGTTGGCTGGTTCAGGAAATCCATGATAGGGAAAAGGTAATTATGGTCACACCCGCCAAAGCAGGTGTGCCGCCTGTGTTCGGTGGTGACCCGGGCGAGATCCATGACAAGGTGATCGCGCGCATGTTCGATGTGTTGGAAGCTGATACCAAGCCTCTCTACATGGACGCGAATGCGCTTGAAATGCTTGAGGAAGCGCGGTTGAACTATGCGCAGATGGGGTTTGCTAACGCGTCGCTTGTCAATTTGGGCGAAGAAACCTCAATCATCGCAACCCGCGTAGGGACAATGAAAACGACAACCGTGGCGCTTGCGCTGAGAGGGTTTGGATTTTCTGTCGAACAATATGATGGCTTCCTTCAAGTGGAAGCGGGGGACGAAACCCCACCATTAGCCGAGGTTCTCAAGAGGATTGGGGAAGGTGAAGACGTTGATCTATTTGCAGGCGCTGGCAACCTGTTGACCGAAAAGTTTCATCCGTATTTGACTCGCGAATTGTTGGAGTTGGATGCGATTTCGTCTAGGCTCGAGCCGCAGGGCATAGCAAAAATAGTGGAGACCTTTCAGACCTAAGTCTGATAGACCGATGTTGGCCTTGTTTGGCTGCCCTGCGGTCGGTGTCGCATAACCCATGATATTTGCACCACGCATTTTCTCCCATGAAAACTTGGTGATTGAGCTGGTGCACATATCCGGTGCATAATACAACTACATTGTGTAGGATGTTTGTATGCTTATTGGTTACGCTCGGGTGTCCAGCCAGGGACAGTCCCTTGATCGCCAGATCGGCGCGCTCAACACAACCAAAGCCGACAAGATCTTCCGTGAGGTGGCATCTGGGCGGACTGTCAAAGGCCGACCTCAATTGGAACGTGCCATTGATGCTTTGGGGGCAGGGGATGTTCTCGTCATCGCTGAATGGGACAGGGCGACCAGATCGATGATGGATGGGATCAATATCATCCAGCGCGTTGCGGACAGATCAGCGACCGTCAAGGTCTTGGACAAGCCTTGGCTCGATCTGACGACTCCGATGGGCAAAGGGATCCTCGCCTTCCTCTCCGCTCTGGCTGAGGACGAGCGAGAACGTATCACCCGACGTGCCAATGAAGGCCGCCAGATAGCGATTGCAAACGGAACTAGATTTGGACGAAAGCCAAAGCTCACAGAGCACCAACGTCAACTTGCGCGTCGGCGCATGGCAGATGGCGAGACCTGCAGAGCAATTGCAAAAGACCTTGGTGTGGCTCACACAACGATTTCAAGACTGCGCTGACAGCCTCACCCGCAGTTCGGTTTACGGTGAATTTTAGCAACACCGGCCTTAATCCACTACAAGGACCAATAACCGCGCCAAGCTGTTCCGTGATTGGAGAACAAAATGAAGTTTGATCCTTATGAGTATACAGGTGTAATTGTCCCTGGGAGCGTGCTGGTACTGACCTTAGCGCTAATTTTCCCTGATCTTTTACCGAGCATTACTTCCTCGCTCAGCTTGGGCGATCTTGGACTAGTGCTTATCCTAGCTTTCATCGCAGGACATTTTGTCCAGGCGGGTGGAAACCTCTGGGAGACCGTCGTTTGGAAGTGTTTGGGCGGTTGGCCAACAGAATCAGTGATGACCCCCACATCGAAGCTTTTGAATGGACAGCAAAAGGATCGCTTGCGCGAGAAGCTTACGACAGATTTTGGCGACGGCACGGCTTCCGCATTTGGTGAGGGTCGTGGGCAGATGCGAGAGCTATTCGTCCATGTCCGCCAACAAGGAAGTGTCGAACGCATAGAAAAGTTCAACCGCAATTACGGGCTGATGCGAGGGACAGCGGTTGCATTCTTGGTTGCGTCTGGCTTGGTTGTCGGCTTTCAGCCGGACAAAATCGTGATTGCCGCGCTGCTTGTCGTTACTTCGATGGTCTTCACTGTGCGCATGGTCCGGTTTGGTAAGCACTATGCGCGGGAGGTCTTTGCCGAGTATTTGCGCACATCAGCGGCGTCAAAAGGGGACTGACACCTATTCACCCACCGTTGCATCAAGAACATAGATTCTGTCTCCATCAATTCCAGTAATGGCCATGAGGGTTGGTAGCGCCCTCAGCAGGTCTTCGGCAACAAAGCCCTTGACGGTTTTCCAATCTGTTGGCGATGCGATTGGTGGCGAGTTCGGATGTGAATGCCATGTCCCAACAATTCCGAGCCTACCTTGCGTCCTGCGGACAAAGCTCTTTTCCCACGGTGTTTGTCCCCATCGGCCGAGTTGAATAAAGGACGGCGAGGCTTTGGTGTCCGGGGGTTCGGTCGAAGCGGCGACAACGTAAATCTGGGATAGATGTTCGTCAATGCCGCCATAGAGATAACCTCCAGTCTCATGCGGAGCGCATTCAATGCGTAGTTGCTGAAGCATATCAAGAACTGTGTTTGTGATGAGAACTTTCCAGCCCGCTGTCTCCTCGCTCGGCCCAAACACTTTGATTGGCTCGGGGTTCCACTCGATCGCGCCACTTGGCAAGCCATTTTCGTCGATCTTGTTTAGCAGAATTGTCGCTTTGTCTAACACGGCAAAGTTTTTTTGACAGAATGCAAATGAGGCTGAAGCGTGCGCATCCACCCTGTATGCAGGCATTTTGGTGGTCATTGAACTGCAGCCGAAACCAAGGATCAGTTCGTTGTCCAAGAACGATTGGGTTGCCTCATACTTGAGCCAATCTTTGAGAACTTGGTTATGCTCAGCTTGAGCAATAAGTTGGAAGTGCATCATCGTCAGGCTGTGATCAGCGCCAAGTTTCGTGAGATAGGTCACACCGAGACGACCATCGTGGAAAATCTCAGACCTCAATACCGCCGCAGAACTATCCCAACCCAGTGAAAGCCTACGTCTGACTTGGGCATTTGCGGTTGTGTCGATAACAAGCTGCGCCTTTCCAAGCTCGTCGACGATCCTTTCATGACCTGCGCGAAGAAAATCCTCAGCGTGTGGTGTAACGCTAATGCCCTGCGCGCGTTGCGACGCGAGAAGAGCGGCGACGTCAGCTTTTCCAAATCGGATTTGATGCTCGGTGCCACGATGGCGTGCAAGATTGTGCGCCAAAAGCATGTCGTGATCGTAGATCGAAAAAAGCGTTGTTCCGCCGCGCGCGGCGTAATCCACAAATGCGCTTCCAAGTGCGCCTGCACCAATGAGCGTCATTGAGGGTAATGGCTCTTCTCCAGAAACGGATGCGAGGGTTGCTGATATCGGTGGGACCATCCCAATGAATGGTTGAACAGAAGACTTGGTTGCCCAGCTATTTAGATAATCGCTTAGCGGACGCTCAAGATAATAAGCTCGTAGTTCAAGGCGACGCGCTGTTTCGTCCATCGAAAGGCCAACAATTGTAGGATCGACCGGTACTGGTCGCCATATCCCTACAATGAGTATCACTGCGCGATGTCCAGCTTTGTCTGTGTCGCAGTCCGGCCCAAACTTTACGTGGAGGCGGTTCATCGCTTCTGTCAGATGAGGTTCGAGCCGTGCGTCTTTGATACCGTTCACGACGCTATCGATATTCGTCCATGTGTTAAAATAAGGGAATGAGTCAGGTTCAGCGGCGTTACCCCAAAAAAAGATAGCTGGAATATGTGACGTTTCATCGGGCTCAAGCGCATCAAAACAATTTTTGGCTTGCAAGACGTGGGCAGGATCGTTCATGTCGATAATCGGCAGCTCGGCATGAATGAATACACCGTCCAGAGTGTTGCGTCTAATCCGAGCAGGTATGTATGCATGGCCACCTTCAGGATGCGCCGCCGCGTGGTCCTGAAGGGTCGCTGGGTTGATGTATCCGACGATTGGGTCCTCAGGCCACACAACTGGAACCGGTTCCCAGCCATCGGCATGATAGGACTTTGTTTTTGCATCGCGATACCAGTCAATCAGCCTCGCAATGATGCCTTCTACACCCGCATGTTCATAGATCGGCTGAAGGCCCGTCCGTGCCAGGCAGAAGATTGCGGGATCATCCACACCGGATGTGATGAGGTGCTGCAAATCGCGAGGGAAATTGGGTCGACCGCTGGAAACATAGGGAGCAGCACGTCCCACAAGTTTTGCGTTTGGATACCGAAAGACTACAGGCTCAACATCATGAATATTGGTGGGCTGATCATCTAACAAAAGGTCCGTTTCGATCTGAAACGAGATATCGAACTGACCGTCACTTCTCTGCTCAGTCTGCAAACTGCCCTTGATGACAGGTCCCGACCGGCCAATGCGAGACAATTCCCATAATACGTTTCTTGGATGTTCTCGCTGGCTAGAAGAGTCTGCGGTCATCCGTAGCCGCCGCCACCTGCGGAGGCTGGCGTAGCCGGCGAGCCGATCACGGGAGCGGCAAGGGTTGTTGCAAGGGTCATGCCGCTGGATGTAAAATTAAAGACGACATCTTTGGCTTTTTCACCTTGCGCCCCAGCCGTGCATTTGAAGCGATCTCGCACAGATTGTGTGATCTCGCCGCCTTGTGCGAGTATTTTGCGATATTTATCTCGGGCCTCTGGGTGAGGGGGGTGTTTGTCTCCAAACTTCCGGCAACTCGCCACTACGTGGGACTTTCCGCTCTTTGGGTGATCCATGCCAGCATATGCGCCATCCGACCAGTCGAATCCTTCGACACCATTCTTCATCGTTTTACGGCCAAGTGAGTGCCGCGAGGCATGATGTGGTGCCAGCAGAACATCCCACTCAAGCTGGGTGTCGGTCATGGCCGAGTTCATCCGTTCCCAGATATCAACTGTCGAGTCGCCAGCCAAGAGTACAACAGATTTCCGCCCACGTACTGAGATAGACCACTGAATAACTAGACTCGCGGGATTGGAAGAATTTTTTGGCTCATCGTCTTTGGCTTTCGGGATGTCGCCCTCTGTCGACGTTGGAGCCAGAAGGCGCCATTCAATACCTGCACAGAGCGTGTTGGTTGCACCGGTTGTTGCGGTCATCACCTTCAGACGATTGCCAGCAGCGTCACCAGAGGCGGTGCCTTGCAGCGCCTTCCTGCGCGCAATTTCATCCAAAAGGGGCTTTGACTTCGAAGTTGTGTAATTCGGATTGGCGGAGTATTCACTGCACCAGATTTCATCAACACGGATGAGAACATCTCCTTCATCTGGATCGTTTTCACGGTCCTCGGGTTTGCCAAGATGAAAAACGTCGCCGAAACCACCTAGATGATCTTCATCTGGATGTGTCAGAACAAAAATATCAAGTTTATCGTCGTTGCACGCCTTCCGAACCTTTGGAGCAAAGTCCAATGCGTCGCCGTTTTTGTCAGCTGCGTCGGCGCGATAATTTATGTCAGTCATGATTACTTTGCCGTGAGCCTCAATCAGTGAGGCGTCGCCATTATCGCAAGAGAAGAATGAGATCTTATTGGCTGACATACTGCGCCCCTATCGTGATGGTCGTGTTTTTTGACATTTGTGTTTTGAAGGTTTGAACTTCAAGTACCATATCTGGTATTTTTAAACTCCAAATACTCGAAAGAACCGATATGTAGTATTTTGGCCGGTCGAGATCTAGCGTGCTTTATTTGATTGGGAGAGCACTGTTCCCGCCAGTGACTTTGTGTCGTCGCTATATTTTGCGCTCTGAAGAACCTTTGATGCTTTGTCCTCCATTGCCGCTCCAGTTTGCTTGCCTGTACCGGATTGCGCGAGAGCAGACGCGGCCAAACTTTTGGCCGTAGCCGATGCATTTGGATCGCTAAGCGTTGCGGCTGCCTGAGCGGCAACCTTTGCCGAAGTGCGTTTGGTGTTCTTGGCCATTGTTTGGTTCCACTGAATGATTCTGTTCATGATTTGTTTTACATATTACCCATGTAGCGGCAAGGAATTTCGTTACGTTTATTTCACTTATTACATTTATTTCCCTTGATGAGAGCCTGCTTAGGGTGCAACTAGGAACCTCAAGCGGGAGAAAAAAATGCCAAAACTAGCTGAAAAAATAGAGCATACTGGACTGATGGAGAGGCCTCCGACGCCAGAGGAGATCGACAGCGCGGCCCATGCGGCCACAGCGATTGCAGTGGCTATGGAGTTGGACGGCGGTTTGAAGGTGTCCGGAGAGAACGGCGGCCCGGTAAAGATCGCACCCGCAGTCGGCAAACTCATCATCGAGCTCCTTGGTCACGTGAGCAACGGTAACATGGTGACCTTGGTGCCAATTGGGACAATGTTGACGACGCAAGAGGCAGCAGACATGCTGAATGTGTCGCGTCCTCATCTGACAAAACTTCTCAAAGAAGGTCATATTCGATTTGAAGAGGTTGGTAAGCACCGCCGTGTGCCATTGGCTGCACTAATGGAATATCGCGAGGCAAAAGCGGCAAGCCAAGAACAGGCGATGCGAGACCTTGCGCGTCTCGGTCAGGAATTTGAGAAAGGATGAGTTTTGTAGCCAACCCGTTTGTGGTGGTCTTAGATGCCAATGTCCTGTTCCCATTTCGAGTCCGGGACGTTTTGCTAACTTTTGCGCAAGATGGCCTTTTTAGGGCCCGCATCACAGATGATATTCTTGATGAATGGACGCGGAGCCTAATTCGTTTGAAACCTCATTTGGAGAAAAGTGTGCGTCAGCAGGAAACGGCAATTAGGTCAAATTTCGACGAATGTATCGTTTCCGGATATCAACCCTTGATAGAGGGGCTAGAACTGCCAGATTTGAATGATCGCCATGTACTAGCCGCTGCAATCCGCTGTTCCGCCCAAGTTATTGTGACGGAAAACCACAAAGACTTTCCGTCAGGAGTTCTTGAGGAGTATGGCATTGAAACACTTGGTGCCGATGACATGCTAGCAAACACTTATGATCTGTTTCCTGCCGGAGGCGCGCGCGCTTTGAGAAAGGTTCGGAGCCGCTATGATGATCCACCAATGCGGCCTTCAGAGTTCCTTCTTGATCTCACCCGATGCGGGTTGTCGAAACTGGCTGCCGCCGCTCGTTCTGATATCGAGTACATTTGATGACCGCTCTTAAAATGTCCATTTTGGTAAAGCGCCATCGCGGCGATTACGGCCTGATAAGTGGCAGTACAGACCAATAAAGCTAGCCAATCGTAGCGAGCTGAAATACTATCATGACTGTTGAGCCCTTCCATTCAGCTTAGCCACCGTGACCTCACAACAGTCTTTAAACGCGTTAGGAGAGCGGGGGAAATTCCGATTTAGTTTTCGGGAGGATTGAATGCTGCCATCCAACTAGGTGTCATGAGATGGTTTGTCACAGAATAAAATCTCTCTTCAGATGCTTGTGACGCACCTCCTACATGATGGTGAATAGCTCCGCGCAGACTATCCGTTAGCATTTTCCCGTGAGTATGTTCGAACGCCACAGCTATAAGACCGTTGCCAGGAATAAAGTTGACGATCGGTGGTAAGACATCCGGCATTCCACAAGCTGCCCACTCTGGCTTCGCGCGTTTCCGTGGTACATTGTAGAGCGAAGAAAAAATCTGTTGGCGCGCAGTCCGTGCGGCATTCACGAGGTCATCGCGTTTCAACGCGGTTACCTCTGTAATAGCGGTATCGACCAAAGCAGGATCGATATCGTCAAAGACTTGTTTTAGATGACTTGATTGCGCGAAAGAGTGCTCCACGTCGTTTAGAGGCGTGAAAACTTCGCTGACACGAGTCACACCGTTGCGCTGCCTCTCAGCCGCCGCTGTGGCGATTTCAAACTGCATTTCGGGTTCTGTCCGAAAGTCGCGGTCCCGATGGATAATTATCCGCACGTCGGGCCGAATATCGGCAATCATGTTCGCGAGGAGTCTGGCCGCTGGAAGATTTCCACACCCGTTGTATGAAAGCACCGCCAAGTTGTCAGGCGCGCCGTTGGCTCTGGCCAAAACAGCAACCGGGCGGGTCAGCTTGTCCTCAGTCATAAGAATTACAGGACGAGCAGGATCGAATGCCTCGGCACCAGCTGATAGTGCTCCAAGGGTCATGAGAATAGGGATTGCCGGACGCTGGGCATCGTCAACTGGAACCTTTTCTCCCTCACTCATCCACGCAAGAGCGGCGTCTACGTCAAACATAAGACGCTGTATTAGCTGAGGAGAATGACTGGCAAACAAAATGCGTGTGTGTGTTTCGGTCGCTACTCCTCTTAGTGCTTCGTAAAGGCGCGACTGGCTGTCCGCGTGTAGGTGCGCATCAGGTTCATCTAGAAGCAGCAGAGGTGGGGCGTAAAAACATGCATAAGCGACAATCTGAATGACCTGCAACATCCCGGTCGACGCCATGTCGATAGTGACACGTGAATCCGGGCTTTCAACATCGACACTCACGTAGCGATCATTTTTTTGGTCGTGATTAACAATCACGCGAGCCCCAGGATAGCACACGTCAAGAAGAGAAGAGAATGTCTTCCATCCACTCTCAGGCAGAACCCCAATCTCACGTCCTTGGCGCCACGCCTCCATAGCCGCTTCATCTAAATCTCGAGCAAATAAGTGGTCGAGCACGGTACGGAGGTAGTGGTTTGCATCTCCGTGCATAATGGCTGCATCCATTGCTCCCTTCGTTCGCCACTCCTCGCGCATTGGAATGCCTGACAGTCCCGGTGTCAAAATAGAGAATGGTCTATCGCCGTTTGCGAGAGCCGCAGCAAAATTGTCGTCTCCGGTTCGTGTTATCGCAATATTTGCATTTTTGCCGCGTCGGATGTCGATCTTTACCTCCCGCTCTTCTCCGGCGTCGAGGTCGAAGCCGCAATATGCAATTGAATATCCCACGTTCTGAGTTGCCCCACCGCCACGCCGAAGGTTAAGGAGGTGCTCCGTTGGACGAAAGAGCACTGCGTCGTTGGAGACGGTTCCTGCAAAGACGGGAGTGCCATCGGGAAATTCTTCGGTAGGGTTGTTACGGAACCCACGAAATGCTGCTTGCAAGATCGACACGCCCAGTTGCGCCGCTTGCAAAGCGCTGCTCTTTCCGCTGGTGTTGCCGCCGACGAGGGCGGTCAAAGGCTCTGTCTCTTATACA
>OJDV01000534.1_pt1 | contig 13406 bp, 16 predicted proteins | sample 1592911 | NCBI WGS metagenome assembly OJDV01 (sample SAMN05416860, study PRJEB24817) | seawater metagenome | isolation source: Sea water | place: Canada:Atlantic | collected 2013-11 | reverse complement strand
AGATTTCTGCCTGTCTCGTGGGCTCGGAGATGTGTATAAGAGACAGGTATATAAATATACATACCTAGTGTTCGCGAATGACACCCAAATAAAAACATTAAAAATCAGCAAGGAAACTGAGAAAAGAAGCAAAAACAGAGCGAAAAACACCAAGTAAATAAAAAACCAAACCGGAAGTAACTACATTTTAATAATCTGATAACCATAAAAACCCTTTATATACAGACACTTACAACCACAGCAAACCGGAAGACATAATATTTATATAAAAGTTTTACTTTGCGCATTTACGTAAATGCGTTTTTGTGTTTTTATTAGCATGCAAAACAAAAAAGACAGGGGGTGGCAACAAGGCCATCACCCAAAACAAAAGGGAAAGAAAATGACAGCAACGGTAATTGCAGTTCTAAACCAAAAAGGTGGCGCTGGTAAAACGACCACAGCAATCCCATTAGCAACAATGCTTGCTGATATGGGGAATAGAGTCGAACTAATAAACCAAGACCCTCAGGGATCATCACTAGACTGGGCTGAAGCACGGGCCATCAATCGGCCTGAAACTATCAGTTTTAGAATGAGCACAATGGGCACCAGCATTCAGCAGGAAATAAGCAGTATCAAAGCCTACAATGATTTCGTAATCATTGACGGTGCACCACAAGCAACAAAACTCACTATTGCAGCAATAAAAGCAGCAGACATAGTAATCATACCTGTACAGCCAACCCAGCTGGACACATGGTCTACAGACAGCATCGTTGACTTTATAAACGAGATACACGACATGCGCGGAAAGGAAGACCCTGTAACATTCTTTCTACCCACTCGCGTACTGAAAGGTACCAAAGTTGGCCGATCATTCTCAGACAAGCTAAGCCTGGCTTACGGCCACCCCGCACTAAAGTCAAAAATTACACAGCGACTGGCGTTTCAGGAGATATTTGAAGGGGGCGGCTCAATACTAGACCTAAGCCCTGACAATCCAGCGCGCCATGAAATAAAAATGCTAACCAAAGAAATAATTGAAATCGCACAAGGCATCAAATAATGGAAATAAACAGCAAGCGAAAAAACCGCGATCGTGCAGATATTATAAAAACGCTCAGCGATGAGGCAGCTATAAACGACAGCATTGAAAAATACTTCTCTGAGGACAAAATTGACCGCCTTAACACTATGCTACCAGGCAAGATCAAGCGAGATCTGATTGAACTAAACGCCTGCATCGACACAAAGGGCAGTGGCGCACGTAATTCATCAAACCGACTACTAACTGAGGCGCTGGTGGATTTATTCAAAAAATACAATAAAGGGAATGGTGAATTTAAACTAAATCAAGAGCCGTTTTTCAGGGGCGACTATTCAATAAAAAACTAAACATCAGGCACAAAAAAAGCCCCGATGCAGTTCTGCATCGGGGCTTTTTCTTATAGCCAATCAACTACCACTCATCATTAGAACCTGCAACAGTGCCAGCGCCACCTGTCCTCAAATACAACTCAAAATCAGCTGCCAATTCTTTCATGCTCACATTTAATGGACGCACAAATAACGCCATCTGAGGGTTAGTGCCGTAATCCACATGCGTATAATCACCAAGCTGAATACGAGCCCTGCCAGCCTTTACATCAATAATCATCGAATAAGAATATCTGGCATACGTATTAACTAACCCCCCGCTATCAACTTCAATCGTCGTAATCCCACGACCAATGATCCGGCCTGTTTTTAAATTCTTCTCCTGAACAACATCCTTCCCTGATACGTAATTGATAGCAATCCACTCACTCGCCCTATCAAACAACAACTGTCTATCAGCACCACTCACCTCAACTACCTGTTTGTGCCCATGCTCCTCTAACGGCACCACGGCATAACGAGGCCCGCCACACGCCATCAAAAAAAACGACGCCGCCAATAATAAAAATACATTCTTCATAATTTCGCCTTTAATTCCCTTTTTTATCATCCTGCCGATACTGGCAGGACAACATTGCAACAAAAACGCACCTAAACTGGCGCAAGCGCTTCATCATATAAATAAACCCGATCATCATCATTGATCGCAGTTAAATTAACACGATCTGTGCCCACTGGCTTTATATCTTTGATCAATACTCGCTCACACCAGCTATCAGCCGTGCCGAACATGTAAAACGGCGGCTCCTGTCTGCCATTGATCACTGGCGTAAAGTCCAAATCACTTGCAATCACTATTTCATTGCTAGCTGGGCCCTGAGTGCAAACATAAGGGCCGCTGGCTGTGCCATCTGGCTTGCGCAGGGTTATATAATGCGTGCCTGATGCAAATTCCACATCTTCACTTAGCACCAAAGACCGGCCACTAAACGAAAGCAATGCACCAGTCTGACTGTACGATGGCATCTCAATACCTAATCCATCACAGCTTAAATAATTTGAATTAAGACCATCCATTTCAGTTGAGAATTTATATTGCTTACGACGATAACGTATCGCTGAACGCTTTCGCATACCAAACTGATAGGCTTTATCGCGATCAGTTATACCATACGCACGAATTTTCTCAGCTTTCATCCCAGCTTCACCTGGTAAAGTACATAAGACAATTTCAGGCTTCCAAGTGCCGCCGGTGCCATCCATATACTCAACTTCAACACCATCAGGCTCACTCGCATCAAATAAAGTCGCGTTCATCTTCCAGCTATTAGGCAATGTATTTTGAGGGCCGTACATATAACGAATAGAATCACGCTTCTCATCTCGAATAGGAATTAGCTTACCGTAATCTAGTGTTGGTTCAGTAAAGCCGACGGCAAGCACACGCTTAAGCGCCTCCCAAACCGTAGTTTCATTATCAAACACTGCCGAAAAAGTATCGCCGCGGGATTTCCATATTTGATGCAGACGCCAAAGCTCAGCCATATCAACGGGTAACTCAGCAGCATCAGCTAAATATTTAACCACTGGGGCGATATCATCCGTGGGCTGTGCAACACCAAACACACCTGCATCATTAAAAGTTGGCAAAATACGCTTAGCAATTAAATTAATCTTGTTCTCAGCAGTAGCCGCTAAAACATTTGTGCCCTTTATTTTTATACCCATGGTAGTAACACCAGCATAATTAGACACAGCAGCCAAATCAGATTCTAATCGATACCATTCAAGCTTGTCTTTTACTTGAATATCATCATCTAAGGTATTGAAGTTCGCGACCATGACTTGCGGCCGAGTGCCTGCTGCCACGGTTATTTCTTCAGTGAAAATCAACTCATCTAATGTTGAAGCTGTGTACTCTTTCACTAATTGATTCCATGCGCCCGCAGCAGCACCCTCAGCTTTCCATAAAATACCAACGGTCACTTTTTTTGAATTAACGTTAGCGCCATCAAGCTGTGCCAACCCTTCGGGAAATCGTAATAACACCCTAAACCTTTGAACTGAAGTGCCAACCGGACAAGCATAAAAAGGCCCTGCGTAATCACCACCAGCACCCTCTCGAAAAATCCTAATTAAAGCATTTGTGAATGTGTTGTAAGGAACGCTACTAAAATCAAATGCAGGTAAAGGCTCCTTAGTAGCATAATCTAAGGGGCCATCGATACCACTGATACCATCCAAGTTAACAGGCCCTGTCCCCCAAAATTCTCGATATGTATCAGGCTCAAAAGCAGGTAATTTAGGCTCAAACCACCCATTACTTACCCAGCGACGCAAATTGTAAGATTTAGGCCCAGAAGGCGGGTCCATAGACGCGTTAAAGGGGCCAATACGAAACTGATACTGATCATCCCCTGTTCCCGTTCCTTTCTCAAAATACGCACCAAACTCAGATGGCAAAAGCTCAAGCCCGCCAGATGAAGTCGCGCCCACCTCTTTGCTCACATAAATATTTTTAGATGCATCATGCGAAGTTACATTCTGACCAGGTGCAAATATTTGATAATCAATATCTGAGCCATAACTTCCAACAGGGGTATCACCTATTTTTATGAGACTTGGATCAATCACATAACTATTCACACCCACACACAACATCAAATACAGGTACTCTTCATTATTCACATAAGAGCGACGCAACTGATTTAGATGATCTGGATATAATTTATGAGTACCAAAAGATTCAGTTAAAACACCCATTAGGCGCGGCTGATTACCTTGAGCATTCACATTATAAATCGAAGAGCCATTTGGCACGGTTGAATTATAAGTATCGGGTATCGGCTGATTCGCGTAATAAATAGCAGCCGCTGCGCTCACCACAGCAATCACAACCAACGTGGCAGTCACCGGATCTTTAGGCTCTACGAAGCACTCTAAAAGGTTACCTTCTTTAAGCACGCAAATTGGCCAGAACTCAGCCCCAACATCCATGCCATCCAATAACACGCTAAACGGCGGCTCGGCCATTTTTTTATACGCTGGCACTGTTTTGACAAGCCACTGTTCAATAGTCATCCCCGCTTCGCATTGCAGCTCTTCAAACACTTCAGTGTTTAATTTGTTCGGATACACACGAATATTAACCGTCATTTTTTACCAACGTATTCAAAGAATTTAACAACATAAGCTAAGCGCTTAAACGCCCTGATCGATGATATGTAAGGGCCTTTGTTTGAACTGGTATGCAATACATCGGCATCACTAATGCACACACCCACATGATGAAAAATATCCATGTCATTGCCACGGTAAAAACAGCACGCAACTGCACCGGCTTTAGGGGCGCACTCTTGAAAGTCTGGCGATGATTGCTCAAACCCTTTTGTCATCATTACCGGCACAGTTCGATTAACACCACCGAATGATTCCAGTAAAGGCAGGCCAAACTCATGATGCAGTATATGGCGAGCCATACCCCAGCAATCTAAGCCCACAGTAATATCCCTGCTGCCATCGACATATTGCACAGTTAAGTAATTTTCAATATTCATGGGAATCACTTAGAGATATTTAAGACCAGGTGCGAATTCAGCTGTATAACGTGCAGACGGCCATGCTTTATTTAAAAAATCATGAAAATCAGCAATCACCTGAACCGATTTATAATCAGCACTCATGCTTGTGGCTGTCATGAAAATTGGCTGCTCAGCAGGCTCGGATTTATCAGAATCTAAATACACGCGATAAACCACTTTGATTTTATCGCCAGCATCTAACGCTTTATTCAAATGCTGAAGCGCTTCGCCGGTAATATTATCAAGCTGAAATTGCAGATCCTGATTACCACGCAGGGACTTGTCAGGCAATGAAACACCAAACGGCAATGCTTTATACAAAACAATGCCGCCGTTATTTTCAAGCCCCATGCTTTCATCTTCACTACCCTGCACCCAACGTAAAACGCCGCTTGGCAAGGACGGCGCTTCAAGTGTGAGTGTGTGTATTGGGATTTGATTAGATGGCGCTGATGCGTAAACGGTTTGGAGTATTTTGGACATAAAAACCTTAGTACTTATCTCTCTCAATATAATTATTGATATTAGTCACATAAGCCTCGTTAATTACAATCTTTGTATTATCAATAAGCAACCGCTCAAGAACATCAGACCTAAACACACTATTGCTACCAAAATCACAGTCTCTCAGTGACACGGCAGCACCTACACTCTCAAACCGAACCGATGTACCCGAGTACAAATCAACACGCTCAAGCACGCACTTATCGAACGACCTGATTTGAAAGCTCTCATTACCATCTGGAATGACCAAATCATGAATATATAGACTATTAATCCTACCTCGCGCCACATTGAGATCATCTTCAATTTGTTCGATACTTCGATAAATAGAAGTGTTTATACCTGAGTAATCAATGCGCTCAAAAATATCGGCTAGCATCAACCTAATATCACTATTATCAACTCTGATAAACCTTGTTTTTGATGCCTCTCCTAGTTGCGATGTTAAATCCAAATCCAAATACAAACTTGCGTGCCCTATGCAATCTTTAAAAACGATACTATCTACATATATTCTATCAACCGGAATCTCTTGATAATTACCTGCGTAACGAAACTTTACTCCACGTTCAAAAGTGACATCTTGAAATGAATATTTATACGCTTTTGGGTCCTGGCTTACATGGAAGTAACAATAATCCGTCCCTTGATCGTTATTAGACGAAATACTACCTCCTCGCACCGTCACTCTTCCTGCCAGTTTAATTCCTTTGATATGACAACCCGTCAAATCTGAATCCCAACTGTTCGCGTGCTGTGAAAACCCATAAGACCCATTTGCAGAAACGCACGAAACATTACGCAGCGAAGTACGATAACAAGGCTCATTGCCACCAGTATCCAATCCCACAATATCACCCTCGTAAGCACCACCACGTACACGAACACCTGTGGTACTCCTTAAAACACAGCCGTAATTTATACAGTCTCTGGTTCTAACTGAGGTTAAATCAACATCCACACATCTTCGAATAGACAGACCTTCCTCTGCCGAGGCTATATTCAAACGCTGGATACTTACATCAGAACAACCTTCAATATAAATAAGATCAACTCCAGTCTGTTTGATACCCGTTACGCTGAAGTCTTTCAAAACAACACTTTTACGCGAATAGTAATACACACCAGTAGTAGATGTTGAATCGAGCAAAGTGGATTTCAATAAATCAAACGGAAGAACATCTTGAAGTGTCAACTGCGATTCATTAAGAATATTTATTTTTGTGTTTATCCCCTTGTAATAATAACTGCGCTCATTATTGAAAAGATCTGTTGAGCGTATTGAAATCACCCCACCACTTTCCATAACCGCGACTGAATCTGGTGTAACATTTAAAATCAAATCCCCAGCCAATATATCTTGTGTAACCTCAACAAATAAAGACGGTCTATCCAATCTAATTAATCCGCTTGGGGCAAAAAAAGAACAACCTCGCCCATAAAACTCTGATAATGATGTTATTAATTCGGTGCAGGTATAAGACTCCCCAACATGGCCAAACAACGGCAACCCCATCACTTCTGAATAACGAAACGCCTCAATTAGTCTTTGCGTGGCATCCATACCATCTAGAACACCAAACTGCCTCAGATTCAAAGATGCGGCTGGTAATAGCTTTAACTGCAAGCCGTTATCCATATCAATGACACTTCCAAAGCCACTCACTTCACCTGTAACAACCAAATATTCGCCGTTGCCACCATCAGACTTTTGATAGTGACCGCCAGCCGCCACCTTCTGACCCAGCTCTAAATCCAGTTCGACCGCATTGTTAACTTGCCCTCCCATGGAAACAGGCATTACAGAATCAACCGTCACCACAGTATCTCTAGATGATGGCAGTGCAGCACCTTTTCTCCCCACAGACCTATAAGCACCCTCAGCAATATCAGCATCCGTCAAACCCTGCAAAACCGTAAACAATCCCGCATCAATGTCCGCTTGAATATCAACTAAACCAGCCGTGTATGGAATCACCACAGGGTTATAAGCAATGCCGTTATGAATAAAATAGATTTTCTTTTCGGTATACGTTTGACCAGCCACCCATGTTTCTTCTTTAAAATGTGCAATGCGGGCAATGGCTGCATCCGCTTCTTGCTGTAACTGACCAATCGGTTTAACTGGGCCTTTTGGCGTATTGAATTCAACTGTGGCGCTTGCATCTGCAAATTTTTCAGCAATATCCGAGCTGTCTTCAATTTTAGTTACGGCTGTTTCTACGCGATCACTTAACGTACTCATAATTCCATCGCCTCACTGATTACGGCCGATTTTTGAATCTCGGTCCAACCATATTCATTCAACAAACTGTATTCTTCATTTGAGATAACAGCTCTATTCTTTATCGCCAACGAAAACTCACGCATCCATAAGCTCTGCGATAGTGGCTTAATTGCTTTTAGTGGCGGCTTGAAATGAACGTAATGATCAATCACGCCAGCAGGGGTTTTAATTGGCATAACAAACCAATCAGCACCACTGGCAATGTCATTTTCAAACCAGTCATTAAAGACTTGTGATTGCTCAGAATTGACAATCAACTTAATTACTAAGTCATCTTGAACAAAGCTAAATCTGCGGCGCTGATTCGGCACACCATTCGATGTACTTGAAACCAAAACATCATCACCTGGTGTATAGCCATGGCCTTTTAAAAGCGGCATTGGTAACGCCAAGGGCCAACGAGAAAAATCACCCATATCAAGCCGCCTTTAGCTCAAAGTTCAGTTGTATTCTCCAAAGCCTATTACCAACACCCGATCGCTTTTTTTGCTTAGCCTTAATGCGAGCTACACGCTCTAAGGTGCCCAACGGGGTTTTAACTGGCATCAAAAACCACTTTTCGCCATCCGCGGCTGCATGTTTAAACCAGCCCTCAAAAAATGCTGCCTGATCATTTGTCATTAAAAAACTTGCAGAAAGTGAATCTAAATTTGCATAAGATTTTCCTCTAAAGCGACTAATACCGGATTCCATTTTTACTTCACTAAACTTGGTATCAGGTGTATACCCATGTCCTTTTAACAAGGGCAAAGGCAAACTATCAGGCCATTTAATTAGCGCCATTTATCGCCCCACCCTAGACAGTCCGTAGGTGCCTTCAAGCTGCTGTGCAGCCGAACCGCCCTCACGAATATTTGCCACAAATACATCAATCATTTGCTCACCATTTGCGCCTTGGGATTCACTGACTTGGCCTGCTCTTGCATTGTCTTCGACAACATTCACAACAACCGGGCTTGCTGATGATTTACCTGCATTAAAATTGCTTGCCATTTTTTGAACTTCAGCATTTTGCTTAGGCGATAAAACACCCTCGCCTTTTTGTAGCAGATATGTACTTTCTTCTGGAATATAACCCATGCCACCGTGCGCAATACCAGCGATACTCTGACCAGCAACAACACCAACTGAGGCATAACCCATTGCTTTAACCGCTAAAGCCGCAGGCGGGCCTACAACTGGGCCAAGCTTTAATGCAGCCGCTGCACCTTCTTCGGTATTAGCTATCATGCTTGGAATCGCCGCGGCTTTTTGAGCCGCAAACATTACTTTATAAAGAGCAGACTTCTTTTTGCCCGCCCCTTCTAGTGCAGTAAGAAACTGGGCAGTTGACTGCCCAAGGGCGTTATAAGCAGCACGCTGCTCTGCCTTCTCCGCTGCCAGACGCTTTTTATCCTGGTCGATTTTTGCGTTGGTTTTTTTCTCTTCAGCTTCAAGCTCTCTCTGCTCAATTTTCAACAAATCAGCATCAAGCTGCTCATAAGCTAAATCACGGTAATACTGCTGAAGCTCAGCCATGGTTTCAAAGCCGCGGGTTTTTATCTCTTGTTCGCTAACCTGCCAAGCAGCAATGCGATCAAGATTTTTCTGAAAGTTTATCTCGGCTTTTTCTTCTGCGGATGCAAATTGAACATCCATCGCAAGCAGCTCGGCTGCATTCTTCTCATGAATGCGAGCCAGCGCTTTATCGTCACGGGCTTTCTTATCTTCTTGAAGCTGCTTTTCGCGCTCAGCACTTTTTTGGGCGGCCGCTTCTGCAGCAGCTTGCTCTTCAAGTATTCTTTGTTTTTGTCGATCTTGAATCTCAGCCATTTCTTTTGTGACTGCATCAAGTGAACGAGAAACATTTAAAAATTCAGAATTAGTGCCGATCAAACGAGAAATAAAGCCCGTATGATCACCGCTTCCCAAAGCCGTTAATTCAGCCTTCAATTCCATCCTTTGGGCTGCAAGCTCTTGCATGCGGCGATCGTCATCAGGCCATAAATCCTGATTAACCTTCGCCAAACCATCACTAATGGCACTGAAAAAACCAGCTGCAGCCGTAGCAGCACCTGAGCTATCAGCCACATTGATTTTCATTTCTTGCCAATGCTGACTCATAGAATCAATAGCACCAACCACCGTGCCATCACCTTCAGCGGAACCAGCCCCGCCTATCTGTGCCCGCAATGTATCCAGAATATAAGTCTGAGCATCAGCAACACGACCGGCATCCTCCATTGCAGCGATCATTTCGCGCTCTGCTTTGGTAAAAGAAACGCCCGATCGCTTTAATGCTGTTATGCCCTGGGTAGGACTTTCAAGCGCCTTGCCAAGCTGTAATGCTGCTGACTTTGAGTCAGTACCCATTACTGCTGCCATATCCTGAGAAAGCTCAATCGCACTCTTAAAAACGTCTCTTGATACGCCTTTGAATGTCAGTAAAACATTCTGAGAATCCTTAATGCCTTCAACGCTGGCTAAAGTATTAAGCGCAACTGATTTAGCCATCAAATCCAATTGCGATGCCGTGAATCCACTGGCATAACCGGTGGCCTTTAATAGCGCCTCAGTTTTTTTGTTGCGTAAATTAAACTCATCATGAGCCTTAACTGCGCTCACCATCATCAATGATGCACCTGCAACTGCGGCACCCATTAAAGCAATCGATCCAGCCGTACCAGTGGCCAAGCTACTCAATGCAGTAAAACGACCAGTAATACCATTCAGCGGACCATTGATCGCAGTTAAGCCTTTGCTCATGCCAGTTACTGAATCATTAAACTTGGCATTATTAGCAGCTGACTGCTTCATGGCCTTGTCATAATTAGTATTCTGACCCTTAAGCCGCATTGTGAAATCGTAAACATTAGCCGCCACTGAGGGCTCCTTCGATAGCTGCCATTAAATCATCAACCGATTGACGCTCTTTTTTGGCTTTAAAAGTGACTAGGAAATCAGACGGGGAATATGCAGACTGCTTTGAATCGCGGTTTATATTAGCCAGTACAGCGCAGATATTGCCAAAGCGAAGCTCTTCAACCTGAGCACCAAATGGCTCAACCTGATAAAACTGCTCCCACTCATACATCTGCAAACCCGTTAGGCCATGCAACATCTCATCGACATTGGCATGGCCCAAGTGAGCAGCTAATCTAAGGGCAAATAATCTGGCTGACTGGCTTACGAGGGGTTTGGATCTTTTTCCTGCTCTTCAGGAAAATCCAATCCATCATCCTCTTCATCAATAATCTTATGAGCTTCAGCTTTTACGGATTCGGGCTTATTTTCTGGCTCAATAACCAAATAATCTAAACCTGATAACCGACAAGCCACATTATAAGCCTCATCAAGCAGCTCGACGGGATAACTCATTAATTTATAAAGATGATTTTGATTAGCTGGATCAAACAGAATATAACCAAGACGATTACGCACACAGGTAGCAATGATCTGCATTTGATGATTCATAAACTGATGGGTTCGCTCTGGCGAGGGCTCTTGGCTTAAAATTTGATTAGCAACATCAATTAAGCGGGCACGCTGCAGGGCGCTCATGCCTTTTACTACCCAAGGCCCAACCGATTCATGAGCTCCGTACTTCATCATGCGATCGGTACCCATTAAGGTACCAAACCCAAACATTGTAGGAATCGCATGAATCGCCAAGCTAATTAACCCCTTAGCGATCAAACCAATCATGACAATGGACCAATATCAGGTTTTCCGGTCACCTTCATTGTGAAGGTACGCTCTTTAATCGCGCCTTTTTCTGTGCCGTATTCAACTGATGTAACTATCACATCAAGAATAAAGCGCTTGTTATAAGCAGCAGGAAATAAGATTTTTACTTTTTCTTGAGTACCTGAAAAATGAGATGCCTCAAGTGCATCTGCTTGAGCATTGCCTGCCGCATATCGAATACCTATCGAAAGCTCACCGCCATCCATCATGGCCGCTTCAAAAGTACTCCAATTTTCAGCGTCTTCTGCGTATTCAGTTGAGTCAACAACCTCAGCAGCCGTCTTTAGACCACTAAAGGCAACAACACGGCCGATTTTATCAAACTTATCAGTCTCTAAGCTCGCTTCATCGAAGCGAAAAATACCGATCTGATGACCTAATTTTGACATTTTCAATCCTCATCTTCATAAGTAATGGCATACGATAATGCCAAGGAATTAACCAGTGATTCAGGATCTGGATCGTATGCAAACCCAGTCCGGCGAACATTTTCTATTAAACCATTGAGTGATTCATCCAACCCAAACTGGCTATTAATTTGCGAAGCTATTTGATCAAGCTGGGTATCCAGGTCGCCGCGGCCATACACGATCAACTCAATCATCAAAATACTGGATGCCATGTATTCTTCTTGATCAAAATCAGGATCAATATCACCCGCCTCAATCCATACTTTTGCCGCGGGCAGATCATCTACTTCAAACGAAAAATTTTGATAAGGAACCGACGTGGTAACAAAAGCCGCTACCAAGTCTGAGACGGCTTTTCTAATCAATGAACGCTCAGACATTATTTACCCAGCCCCTTCAAAACCTGCTTTTTATACTCAGCCAGCAAGTGCCGACGCATATCGTTTCTCATGGCTCTATGTGCCTCTTGTCGAGCCAATGGATCAAGCACCCGTTTAACATTTACCCCTTGAGCTTGCACAGGGTAAGCTGAGTCACCCTTACGCAAAAAAACCTGACTCTTACCGACCAAATAAGATGAGGGGGCTTTTCTGCCCTTTCTTCGCTGTTTTGGAGTATTTGTAGCAGTGGCAATGAATGCACCAGGCAATAAGTACTTGCCTGCCTGAACACCACCATCCACTTCTTTTGCTTTAAGTTTTATAAGCGGTACATCACTGGTACCACCCCAAACTTTGGCCGTTAAATTTTTAACCTTCGCACCGGTAACCTTTACCCTTGGCCGCAAATGCTTTTGTGATATGGATAATTTTGCGGCCGACTTTCTTACCGCTACTGGCTTAATACCTCGTGCTGTCAATGTCAGTGCACGAGAATGAGCCCGTCTAACAGCAGGACTAGATAACTGGGCAAAAACCTTATCTATTTCGCGCTGTAATTGATCGCCAGTATTTGAAAAACTCATATGATTTGACCGACATAAACCCTAAGAGGCTCTAGCACATCCGATAACTGGGTAATATTTACCGTTGTTTCTACTTGACCGTTTTCATCAAATAACTCAACTGAGTCACCGGACCTTAAACGATCATCAGGATGAACTGAGATATCATACTTTGTAGCCCTTACTGAGCCGCCTGCCGACTGGTCCAGCGAAGGGCGTGCAATGCACCGGCCAAGCTCAGGCTCACCCAGTGCGCGCACAAATCGACAATCCTGCCCTTGCAGTGCAAGGACATTATTCACCGCGATTTTTGCCAAATGATTCACGAATTAAAAACCAGACATTAAACGAATCTTAACGAAATCACTTGGATTCGCTGCCGCTTCAACCACATGACCCGCAACCGGATTAGTATTCGTTGCATTAACGCCGCCATCGCTTTTTGCATAAGCAATAGCACCCACGGCAAAGGCCAGTGCTGAGGTTTTTGGTACCTCATAAACACCAGCTAAATCAAGCTGATATGTTTCACCAATTGCTGCATCATTTAGTGCTACACCAACCAATTTACCTACAGTAACCAGATCGCCACTTTT
>OJDV01000533.1_pt1 | contig 13419 bp, 12 predicted proteins | sample 1592911 | NCBI WGS metagenome assembly OJDV01 (sample SAMN05416860, study PRJEB24817) | seawater metagenome | isolation source: Sea water | place: Canada:Atlantic | collected 2013-11 | reverse complement strand
ACACAGAGTAGATCGTCGGCAGCGTCAGATGTGTATAAGAGACAGGTATTGAAAATTTAGTTTTCAAATAATTAATACGTTAAATTCACATAAATCGTGCCATATAATTGGTATAATCTCGCATTATTTTTAACAACTACAATTAAGGAGTATTAAATATGGGCTTTGAACTACCAGCTCTACCGTATGCACAAGATGCATTAGAACCACATATTTCGGCAGAAACATTGAGTTTCCATCATGGAAAACACCACAATGCTTATGTCAAAAATTTAAATAAAATGGTAAAAGACACAGATTTCGAAGGGAAAACATTAGAAGAAATTATTATGTCATCTGATGGTGGGGTTTTTAATAACGCTGCACAAATCTGGAATCATACTTTCTACTTTAATGGTTTATCACCAAATGGTGGCGGAGAAGCCACTGGAACCTTGGCTGATAAGATCAATGCAAAATTTGGTTCTTTCGATGAGTTTGTTGCAAAATTCACTGCACTTGGATTGGCTACCTTTGGATCTGGATGGGTTTGGTTAGTACAAGATGACAATGGTGACTTAGATTTGGTCAACACATTTAATGCGGGTACACCCATGACTGAAGGATACCATGCGCTGTTGACCTGTGATGTATGGGAACACGCTTATTATGTTGATACCCGTAATGACCGTGGTGGTTATTTGAAAAATTTCTGGAATTTAGTAGATTGGGACAAAGCTGCTTCATTACTTAAATAAATCCTTTTTAGGTCTGATACTAATCTCCATAGCGTTTATTCTAAATGTTATGGAGTTTGTATTGAATATAAAACACAACAAAGTATGTTTTTCTAAATGTGCTTAAAAACCCCAAACAAATTAACACACAATTCTATTAGTTAAAGTATATTCAAACAATATCACTTTGTTTATTACTAGAGTATATTTAGTATTGAGATTTAATTTTTCATAAAACGTCAGATGCATCACAGAATAAAATCATAAAATAAGTAATAATTACGCAATCATTACATAATCTTCATGTTTTTCTTATGATAGACGCGTAAAGTTAAGGCATTAAACATATTAGGGGAAACACTTTGTTAAATAAAATCATAATATCTTTACTATTAATATCTGTTTTTAATATTTCCATTGCTGGAACTCAGTTAACTAACCCAGTTATCTTTGTCACACAGTTTCCTATTGCTAATGATTTTACCACGATTGGGTCTACTTTTGGAAATCATTCAGGACGGATTGATAAGGTGGGACGTGGCGGTGATTTATATATTCGATATACCAATGGAACATTAAGAAACCTGACCCGAGAAGCTGGATTTGGGAATACTGGATTACAGGGCGCAAATGCCATTGCGGTTCGAGATCCATCCATTCATTGGAGTGCAAACAAAGCCTTGTTTAGTATGGTGATTGGAGCACCAGATGAATTTGAACAAAATCAATATTTTTGGCAAATTTATGAAATAACTGGATTTGGACTTGGACAAACCATAAATATAACAAAAGTTGTAAACCAACCTAACAACTACAACAATATTTCTCCTATTTATGGGTCAGATGGCAATATTATATTTACCACGGATATGCCACGAACTAAAAATGCATTCAATTATCCACAATTAGACGAATATGAATCAGATGATACCAATACGGGTTTATGGAAACTCAATGTCACAACTGGCTCAGTTAATTTACTGCAACATTCTCCATCGGGTTCATTTTCACCGTTTATTGACAGCGCTGGTAGGGTGATATTTACCCGTTGGGACCATTTGCAACGAGATCAGCAAGCAGATGACCCACAAACATATCAACCTTTTAATTATTCTAATGAAAATGTAGGTGCACAAGCCTTGAATGATCATACAGAAGTATTTCCAGAATCAAGGCACGCAGAAGGAAACTTAGAAGGACTCAGAATGAATCATTTTTTTCCTTGGCAACTGAATCAAGACGGAACCGAGGAGGAGACCATCAATCATGTGGGCAGACATGAGTTTCATGATTATTTTAATCGCAGTATTAATGATGATCCAAATATAGTAGAGTTTGCTGGAGATAGTGCCACTGAGGTTTTTAATTTTTTCCACTTACATGAAGACCCAAATGTGGCTGGACACTTTATCGGCATTGATGCTCCAGAATTTCAAACCCACTCTGGAGGCCAAATTATTGGTTTCAATTTGCCTGTTGGATTCAGTCCTGATTTGGTCACTACCCAATACCTAACCCATAAACTGACCAGTGATGTAACCGGTGAAGTGGGGACTCCGCCGGTTGAACACATTGGATTTTCGCGCAATCCAATCATATTAAAAAATGGCACAATTGTTGCATCCCACACCAATGAGACCAGGGGCAATAACAACGAAGGCACACGTGCAAACCCAGATCCTAGATATGACTTTAGGTTGAAAACCTATGCCATGAATGGTTCTGGATTCCTAGAACCCAGTGGTAATTTGGTGTCATTAGGCAATGCCAATATTTCGTATTATGATCCTGATGTATTGGTGACATACAATGGCCCGCTATGGGAGCTACACGCGGTAGAAGTGGTGGCCAAACCCCAACCACCAATGACAACAGAAACCATGCAAACACCAGAATTACAAATTTTCGCTGAAGAAAGTGTCGATGTTAATCAGTTTAAAGCCTTTTTAAAAGTGCGAGATTTAGCTGTTGTTGTAATGCGAGATTTGACAGCACGAGATGCGGCTGATAAACAACAACCTTACAATATTAAAGTGGCTGATTCTGATCACCAAACCATTAGTCAAACAAACCCAACTGGTACTTTATATGAAGTATCACACGTACAATTTTTCCAAGGAGACCAAATTCGAGGTTATGGAAATATTGCAAACCCTGACCTTGGTCAAAGGGTATTGGCACAGTATCAACATGATTTGAATGCTCAATCTAATAACATCAATTTTACCAATGCACCAGTTGGCAGTACAGAAATCTTCCCAGATGGTTCTGCTGCCTATTTTGTTCCTGCAAAACGCGCCATGGCCTGGCAAAGTTTAGATCCTCAAGGCACACCTGTTGTCCGCGAAAGATTTTGGATTACTTTTCAACCAGGAGAGATACGTGCTTGTGGCGGTTGCCATGGAGTAAATGATCGAGATCAATCAGGAGCATTGCCCTCAATTGAGAAAGCAGAAGCCTTTCGTGCACTGTTACAAAATTGGCAACAAAACTTTCCTGATTTAATTTTTGAAAATGGTTTTGAATCTTAAAAACCATTGAAATATTGATATGGAGACTCAACCCTATTGAGTCTCCATTATATTGACTTATTCAAAACCCGATTCAAAGATCAAATCTTGACTTGGGACCAGTGTTAAAGCTTGTAACGTGGCGTTTTCTGGAAGGACTAATTCATTTGCATGTGCTGCATTGATGGTGATGTTTCCAGGTGTTGGTGGTAAATCTGTTGTAAATGAAAAACTAAACATCATGCCCCAATCTTGTTCGTTTTGAGCGTTACCAGTCACTGAAACATTTGAAGAATCAACAGAGAAAACCCAATTGTTTCCATCATCTTGATCGGGATCTGAAAAATGTGTATTGGTGAATAAATCAATTGAGGAAAATGGAATTTGGTATTGAATAAACCGTGGATCAAATTCAAAATTTTCAATGGCATAATTGTATCTGTATAATCCACCACCTAAATCAATGACTTTAACTGCCACGGTGAATTGACCTTCACCTGTTTCTACAGTTTGTATGTATTCATTAGGACCAATATTATCCGGATCAACATAGCCGAATATGGCAGCCCCATTTTGAAAATTATTAACCGATTCTGGGTTCATAATCCATGTTGTGTTTATTAGAGTGGGACTAAATTTTCTATATCCCATTGAATTAAAAATATCTATGTCATCTCTTATTAAGTACCACGCTTGCATGTACAAATTAGGCACTATTTCGGCAGGAGATAAAGACAATCTGTGTTGACCAGATCCTGACGAGAAATTTTGTTGGGATCCAGCACAAGGAATTGGGTCAAAAAATGTGCCACAATTCTCCCAAACACCTGTATCTGCTTCAATTTCATCTCTGGGTCCAAGTGCGCTATCAGAATCATTATTGAAAGAACTATAAACATCGCCACAACCCACGCCCAAAATATTACCACCAGGACAACTACAATTTATGTTGGTTGAGAAGAAAGCATGTTTTACACCTGAAATACCAATTTGTTCAAACCGATTATCAATTTCTCGATAAACAGACCAAGTTAAGAACGGGTGTTGGTCATTATTATAAGGAGGCGAATCCGCGGTATATTTTACATACCAAGGAACATCTGCCTGCCCAACATTTTCGAGTTCTGCTGAGGGAGAGATTATTACATTGTCGGTTCCAGATACTAAGCCTTTCCAATCAATGTCAGCAATGGTAACTAATCTCACATCGACCCCAACGCCATTATTAAAATTTGGGTTAGTCAAACAGCTTCCGCCTGCAAGGTTAAATAGCGCCTCATCAGGGATGTCCAGAATACTGTAAGTACTGACAGTGCCAATGCCTTGTTGAGACAATTCAGGCATATTTAATATATTTGCTAACTCAGATGTGGCGAATAAGTCCATGTTTTCTAATTTGAGTAGTTTTCTATCGGTACTATATTTAATGTGTACATTATTTGTGGTAAATAAATGTTGGCCTTTCTGGTCTGTTATATTGAATACCACAATGTCATAATCACCATCATCTTTTTCTTGAGGGATAAAATTTAATTGAGATATGTGTATGATATTGCCATGATGTTGTAATGAAATATCAGTATTTGATTGTAAACTGCCTGCAGTGGCTTTTTTAATGCTGCCATATGGCACAAATAATTCTAAAGTTTGATCTTGGTTAATTGGAAAAACCAAATGGTTAGATTCCCAAGACTTATTTGGAAACTCTGGGAATGGTGTAATATTTAGTTCCATAATTTCTAACTTTTTATAAGCAAATTGAATGTCCATTTCGCCACCAGATGCACGCCACCTTAAATCTAATTGTTGTGCTTTATCAGGTGATTGAACGTTATCAATCCAAGAGTTTTTGGCGATAGAGTCAGGGCTCAGTAGGAGTGTTAATAGAATGACAATAGTTTTCATGGGTTCCTCTTTTAGTTTAGAGCGTAAGATCAACTCTCTTAATCTATTTTTATAACAATTTGGAAATTAAGTTTTGGTATATTTTTTCTAAGGTTTCAACATCTTCAATTTTAACACACTCATCAATTTGATGAATGGTCTTGTTGATAACACCTAATTCAACTACGTCTACACCACTGGGCGCAACAAATCTGCCATCAGATGTGCCGCCAGCTGTATTGAATGTTGGCTGGATTTGAGTGAAATCAAAAATACTGTCATTTAATGCTTTCTTTAACGATTTATTTTTACTGTGAAATGGTAACCCTGATAAGGACCAATCTAAAGTAAATGTGAGATTATTCTTTTTTAATAATTGTTCTAATTGAGTTTTTAAACTGCTTTCAGATGATTCAGGTGAATACCTGAAATTTGCTTGAATCTTTAGACTTTCTGGAATGATATTAGAGGTGTTACTGGATGTTTTAACAGATGAAATTTGGAAGCTGGTCGGAGGGAAATCCTCATTGCCATCATCCCATAAAAATTCAGATAAGTCTTGGATAAAATTGGCAGACAAAAAAATCGGGTTTTGGGCATTTTGTGGGTAAGCCACATGACCTTGTTTGCCATGAATGGTGATATTAACATGCAATGATCCACGCCTACCGATGCGTACGACATCTCCTAATTTTTCAGAACTACTGGGTTCACCAACAATACAATAATCAAAATCGTGGTTTTGTGAGACATAAGGCATCATTTTTTTGACACCATCATGGGCAATGCCTTCTTCATCACTGGTCACCATTAAGGATATTTTGCCGTTGTGATCGGGATTTTCTTTGACGTAATCAATCATCGCTAGTGTAAAAGCAGCAACTGCAGCTTTCATATCGGCTGAGCCACGGCCATAAAGATAATCAGTATCAATTTCTGCAGAGAATGGAGGGTGTTTCCACAACGAATCATCACCGGTGGGCACCACATCAGTATGGCCAAGAAACATTAAGCTTTTGCCTTCTTTGTCTCCATGCCATGCAAACAGGTTGTCGACATCTCCAAATCTTTTGTGTACACAAGTAAAACCAGCATCCATAAGCAGGGTGGACAATATCTTTTGACAGCCTTTATCATCTGGTGTGATCGATTCTTTTTGAATCAATTCACGGCTGAGTTGTATGACAGGGCTTAAGTCCATTTTTCAGGAAAATAGCCTATGTGAAATATGCCATCTATTTCAACAATCGGTCTTTTTAATAATGTTGGGTTAGCTAGGATGATCGCATTGTTAACATTTGCTTTTTCGGCATCGCTAAGTTGACGCCATGTGGTACTGCGTTTATTGACCAATTCAGAAACATCATGCTGCTTTAAAAATGATTCAAGTAGTTCTTCATCAATGCCATCGACGCGGTAATCATGAAAATGACACATGCGTTGATTTTGTGCGCACCAAAGAACGGTTTTTTTTATTTTGTCGCAATTTTTAATCCCAAATATCTTCATCGGCTCTACTCAAGTGTTTGGCTATGTGTTGGTTTAGATCGGTTAAACCTGTTCTGGCAATCGAAGAAATGGTGAAAACTGGTCCTTTCCATTTCAGTGCTTTGGTGTATTCTTTGACTTTTAGTTTGACTTCATCTTTTGTCATAATATCCGCTTTGGTAAAGACTAACCAACGGTCTTTGCCTTGCAATTCATTGGAAAACTTTTCTAACTCATGCTCTAGCGCTATAAATTGTTCAACAGGATCAGCCATGCCTTCATAAGCAGGCAATTCAACCATATGTAACAATAATCCTGTGCGTTGTAAATGTTTTAAAAATTGAATTCCAAGTCCTGCACCTTCGGCCGCTCCTTCGATTAATCCAGGAATATCTGCCACTACAAATGATGTTTCAGAATCAATGCTAACAACACCCAGTGCAGGGTATAAGGTTGTAAATGGATAGTCGGCAATTTTTGGTTTTGCATGTGATACAGCATCAACATAGGTTGACTTTCCAGCGTTAGGAAAACCCAATAAGCCCACATCAGCTAAAACCTTAAGCTCTAACTGCAATTGTCTGATTTGTCCTTCTTCTCCAGATGTGAATTGTTGAGGTGCACGGTTTCTTGAACTTTTGAAGTGCAAGTTCCCCAAGCCACCTTTGCCACCATGGGCGACAATTAATTCTTGCTTGTGCTCAGTAATGTCACCCACCTTAATGTCCATTTCTAAATCATAGACTTCGGTGCCTACAGGTACTTTGATGATTAAATCATCTCCTTGCTTACCATACATTTGTCGGCCTCTACCACTGACACCTCGTTGTGCATCAAAACTTTTTTTATGGCGAAAATCAATCAGGGTATTTAAACCTTCATCCCCGACCAATATGATGTCTCCACCTTTGCCACCGTCGCCACCATCAGGTCCGCCCATTGGTACATATTTTTCACGACGGAAACTGGCAGATCCACTGCCACCATGTCCGGCTCTTACGACTATTTTTGCTTCATCTACGAATTTCATTTCGGCATTTTACTATATATCACACTCTCAATCTCTTCTTATGTCATTATTTCTTCTCAACTATTCTAAAAATCATATATTTATTAAATGAAAATTAAATCGTTGATCAAAACATACTTTCAATAGGGTGCTTTTTAGTCTCATTATCATGAATTGTTGGTGTTGAAAATTTAGAGTGAATATGAGATAATAATAGTAGAGAGATATTGTAATTCTCTCTATTAAATAATAGGAAAAAATTATGACTATAAGAATAGCAATTAATGGCTATGGCCGTGTAGGACGGCTCGTTTTAAAAGCGATATATGAAAAAAATCGTGAAGAAGAAATACAAATTGTAGCAATTAACGATTTGTCGGATTTAACCACAAGTATGCATTTGACCAAATATGATACTGTCCATGGGCGTTTCAATGCAGATGTTTCAGTTGATGATCAATCACTGGTTGTTAATAGCAATTCCATTCCATACTTGTCAATCAGAGACCCTGAGCAATTACCCTGGGCAGAACTTAATGTAGATGTTGTGATGGACTGTACTGGTATATTCAAGAGTAGAGAATTGGCTGGAAAACACATTACAGCGGGTGCCAAAAAAGTATTGATTTCTGCTCCAGGCAAGGGCGAAATCGATGCAACCATAGTGTATGGCGTAAATGATGATGTACTTAAAGCCAGCGATACAATAGTTTCAAATGCTTCATGTACGACCAATTGTTTGGCACCTTTGGTAAAACCCTTAAATGATGCGATTGGCATTGAGTCAGGATTAATGACTTCAATACATGCCTATACCAATACCCAAGTCTTATCTGATACTGCACACTCTGATTTACGTCGAGCACGTTCAGCTGTCTTGAGCCAAATCCCAACCAGTACTGGGGCTGCCAAAGCAGTTGGGTTGGTATTACCTGAATTAAATGGGAAATTAGATGGATTTGCGATGCGAATTCCCACCATCAATGTTTCAATCGTTGATTTGGTTTTTACCGCGTCACGTTCGACCTCAGTTGAAGAAGTTAACGCCATCATGCTTGATGCCAGTAAAGGCATGAAAGGTGTATTGGGTTATAACACAGAGCCTTTGGTATCAATTGATTTTAACCATTGTTCAGATTCATCAACTTTTGATGCCACATTAACCAATGTCATGAATGGCAATTTGGTTCAAGTTTTTTCTTGGTATGATAATGAATGGGGTTTTTCAAATCGCATGCTTGATACTGCATTGGTAATGATGCAAACAAAATAATAATTCTTAATTGTTGATCATCGATAAATCTTCAATTTTAACTTTTTTATTCTTTTTTGGTAGTCAATTATGTCTGGATGTTTGTGATCAAACTTGTTGACATAGCGGCTACCAAACAATTCATCAATGATTTCTTGTGCATATTCAATGTGTGCACTGGCTAATTGCTTTTTGGTTTTATGACTAGAGTTAATTTCGCTTTCCGCTCTGTCTAAATACATGTTGATTGATTTGACTAAATCAGTTACTTGTTCATTAAGTGGCTCGCTGGCCAATGTGATGGTTTGAATACACATTATTAATAATAAACTGATTATCTTCATTTGGTTCCCCTGATTATTTCTATTGTTGTTTTAATATACAATTTCTAATCAAGAATGGGACAGTTTATAAAATATTGTTATTAACGGTTGTGTATCTAATTGAAATAGTTACAAAGGAGAACAGTATTTTGAGATTTTAAAAAATTCCGATATTAATTTGTTTTTGGAATTCTATTTTTTTCTAAATATTAAATTAAAATTTATTTCAGGTGTTGTTTTTATCACTTGTCTTGTGGTTGCGTTAATCACTTCAGCATACAAAGTATGTGGTCCTTCATTTGTGTCACCAATCAATTGAGTAGATGATTTTACCCTGCCACGCTGGATACCATCTAAATAAAATTTAATTCTATAATCAGGTGATAAATCCTTGTTGAGGTTAACCATGACCAGTAAGTTGCCATCAGTAATAGTGAAGTTACTGTTGTTACGTGGTGTGGCAATGAAAAAATCTTCAAAATTAGAGGCTTGTTGTTTCCTTATGTGGTCAGCTCTTTTCCAATTGGACTTGGGGTTAATTTTATCTGATTCAATAATGGTTAATGTGTCAATTTGCTCATCGGGAATATCTGCATCGGGTTTTTTGTCACTGTAATAAGTGGTGCCATTTTTATCTACATATTTGTATATATCAGCGGCAAAACTTAATGTGGAAAAAAACCCAATAAAAGCGGATAAGAAAATTTTATAAATCATAACTACTTAGAAAATAATAAACTTTCTCTGTTATACAATTTTATCGCTGCAAGTGCAAGCAACAAGCCAATAAATAATGAGCCTATTATTGTAACAATAATAGACATTGTAGCAACCTGTTCACCTCGAATAATTTGGTTGATGATTAAGTTTTGGCTCAGAACAGGAATAGACATCATCCATAACTTTTCCTTAACAGGTAAGAACATTAGAGCCATGCTTGGTATCATAGGCACAATAATTAAGATACCTACATAGGTTTGGGCTTCTTTAAAAGATTTACTAAAGGTCGCAACAATGGTTTGTAATGAGGCTGCCAATACTGCCAAAGGTGCTAGTACCAATGCTAAAATAGTTAAGTTTTTAACCCCCAAGTCTATAGTCATGCCCATTTTTTCAAAGGGCATTAACGGCATCACCATTTTAAATACTATTAAAGTGATTACCATTGTCATCAAACCAAAAGAGATAGTTGCCAATAGTTTGCCAATGAGTAAATGTGAACGTTTAATTGGATTGAGTAATAGTGATTCTAATGAATTTCTTTCCTTTTCACCAGCCATAGTATCAATAGCAAGATACATACTACCCATGAATAGTCCCAATATTAATGCATAAGGTAAGATCATAAGAAATTGAGCACCTTTTGCTTGAGAAGTGGAAACATCGTGATCTTCAACAATCACAGCACGCATCAGAATAGGGCTTATGCCACGCAATTGAAGGCGGGTCATACCAATGGTTTGAGAGTACTCTTGTATCACTGATTTTATTCGCCTTTGTGTCACATTTGTTGCCCCTTTAGCAGTGGCATCATAATAGACTTCAATCTTAGCAGGCAGACCCTTTGAAAATTTTTCGCCAAATGATTTTGGAATGATGATGACTGCTTCTTCTGCTTTGCTTTCAATTGCTTTTTTAGGATCTCCATTAAATGGTTTGATTTTGATCCCTTTTGATTTGACAAAGCTCATAAAACTTTGTGCATTTTCACTGCCTGTAATGGCAATTTCTAATTGAGCTTCGGCTTTGTCTTTTTGAGTATTAATCATGAAATTTATAAATATTACAAAAAATATGGGCATGAATACTGCTCCCATAAAAATTGAAGATATTAAAGATTTTTTGTCGCGCACATTGTCTTTTATTTCTTTTTTAGTGACAGTGAGTATTTGTTTATTCATGACCTTCTCCATTAGTAACTATATGCACGAAAGCATCTTCTAAATTACTTTGTCCAGATTGTTGTTGTAACTCAGCTTCAGAACCTGATGCACAGACAATGCCATCGTGAACCACTAATATCTCATCACTGACTGCTGAGACTTCTTGCATAACATGTGATGAAAATAATATGCACTTACCTCGTTCCTTTTCCTTGTTAAGAAACTTTCTTACGCCTCTCGTACTCATAACATCTAATCCATTGGTTGGTTCATCTAATATAATGTTTTTTGGATCATGGATCAATGCTCTTGCAATAGCTACCTTAACTCTTTGGCCCTGAGAAAAACCTTCTGTTTTACGGTCTATAAAATCTTCCATACGCAAATCTTTGACCAGAGAATCTGTTCTGGTTTTTATGTCAGCTTCATTCATTCCGTGCAACTCGCCAAAATAAGTGATATTTTCTCTGGCTGTTAAACGCAAATATAAACCTCTTGTATCTGGTAAAACCCCCAATAATTTACGCGCTTCTTCAGGTTGTTTCTTTGGATCAATTCCATCTATTAATACTTGTCCAGAATCAGGTGATATTAATGAATAAATCATTCTTAAACTCGTTGTTTTACCGGCACCATTAGCACCGAGTAATGCAGTAACTTGATTGTTCGGGGCTGTGAATGTCACTTCTTTGACGGCTTGAACATCGCCAAAACTTTTGCTAATTGCTTTTACTTCTATCATTGTTTTGGTCCCATCATGTTTATGAAAAATGGTGTGTAATTAAAATCGCCCATACATTCGATATCAAGTTCTTGTTCAGGGTCTTCAAAAAAATCAGTAATAATGTCTGGCATACAACCCAAAGGAAATACATTGTGGCCCTGTCCTTTGGCTACTAAATGTTGTGCGTTTGATAATGTTTGCATGGCTGTATCTGCAAATTCAGGTGGTGTAACCGGATCTAATTCACCAGATAATAACAATACCGGTAAGTCGGATTTAACTGGATCTTTAAAACTGGAATCGGCTCTCATGTGTGGCCAGTATTCGCATGTTTTTTTGACTCTATCAATAAACCCTTCTCCAAATATAGTTTGCTTGTTTGTACTAATTGTATCTGAATAAAATGGCGCGTCTTCAGCACACAATATCGAAAATTCAACATTAGTCATGCTTTGTTGCATCATGCTACTTATCATGTTGGCTTGTGATGCAATGGTTTCTAGTTGTCCATTATTGGCTTTATTTATCATCAATGGCAAAAGATTCATGCTGCTGGCAGAATAGGAAAACATTCTAATTGCAATAGCTATCGACTCCTTATTTAAAGTAATCTCTTCGTATTCTCCTGAACTAAAATTTTGTAATCTAATCACAGGTTGTTTTTCTTCAACGGTCTCCATTAAATTCCACATTTGAGACTCTACATCTCCAAAAGCTTCATTACATGATGGTTGTTGATCACACTGGTCGAATTGTTTTCTTAATGCGTTAATAAGGTTGGTTTCATGGCTGGCAGCTAAGGCTTCTTGTTGCGGTACAACCCCATCAAGAATCACTGAACGTACTGAATCTGGAAACATCTTTATATAAGTTAAGGCTTTACGTGTTCCATAAGAAATGCCTATTAAGTTCCACTTTTCAATTTTCAATGCTTTTCGAACATCTTCTAAATCTTTAATAGATTCTGTGGTGGTATAGTAGCGTGTATCAGCATCTAAGTTTTTTACACATTTTTCTAGTTCAGGATAAATCAAGTCATTGTCTTTAAGTATTTCTTTTTGAACACTCTCATCAAACTCACACTTGAGTGGATTGGATTTGCCTGTGCCGCGTTGATCTACTAGAACCACATCGCGATTTTTTAATATACCTCTAAAAGCATGAGACACACCAATATATGATTCAACAGCTGATTGCCCCGGACCGCCTGCTAACATAATGACTGGGTCGGCTTGCTTTTTTGTGGATTTAGTGCGAATGATTGCAATGTTTAGGTCTATCATTCGATTGGTGTTTTCTCTGTTTTCAGCGACAGAAAATGTAGCACATTCGGCTTTTAGTTTTTCTCCGCCATTATCAGATCCAATTCTGCACTCGTTAAATTCGACGGCAGAAGCATGGAAACTGATAAATGCCAGACAAGCAATTAATCGTTGGTTGATAGTTTTCATTTTACCCCTAATATTTTTTTATTGTTGGTTATTATGCACTAAATTATTTTTTGAAATAGTGCCTTTAGTCATAATAGTAATCTAAGATTGTGAAATTAATTATTGATACTGTTTTGATTTTTACTTATATTAAATTGTATACATATTAATCTGTCTCTTATACACATCTGACGCTGCCG
>OJDV01000532.1_pt1 | contig 13422 bp, 9 predicted proteins | sample 1592911 | NCBI WGS metagenome assembly OJDV01 (sample SAMN05416860, study PRJEB24817) | seawater metagenome | isolation source: Sea water | place: Canada:Atlantic | collected 2013-11 | reverse complement strand
CGTGGGCTCGGAGATGTGTATAAGAGACAGGTGTGCGCGAGCGACGACGAGTACGAGAAGAACGGCGACTTCGCGCACACGATCTACGCCACGCAGGGGTCGGTGCCGGCCGGGTGCACCCAGCGGCTGAGCGGGGAGGTCGACAGGTTCGCCGAGGCGAGCATCGTGGGGAAGGTGTGCCGCAGCGACTTCCGCGGCGACGCCTACGCGATCGCGTGGCAGCAGTGCGGCGCCGTCGCGTACACGATAAGGGCCGAACTCGAGATCACCACGCCGTGCCCCGAAGACCTCTACGAGGTCACGTTCAGGGAGGACAACTGCGACACGGGCTTCTTCGTGTGCGACCTCGAAGAGGTCGCGCCGGGGCACTGGATCTGGTCGGTCACGCTGCCCAAGAACTCCGACTCGGGGCTGAGCAACAACCTCGTCATAGACATCGAACCCAAGACCGGCGCGCGGATCGGCCTGGACTACACCCTCGACGTCACCACCACACAGCTCACCGAGTGATCATCATGCGCGTTCGACTCCTCCTCGCGTCTCTTGCGCTCTTCTCGTTCGGTTGCCTGAGCGCGGGGATCCCCTGCGACACCGAGTCCCAGTGCTACACCGACCAGGTGTGCTCCGACGGCTTCTGCGTGACCCCCGGCGGAGGGGGCGGTGGCGGTGGCGGCGGGAGCGCCGGGCCGTGCGAGGCGGTCGCCGCGGGGTTGTGCCAAGACGTCTACGAGGGGGACGACGAGAGCGAGCGGAACGACCGCCGCATCGACGCCGAGATCTTCCGCCCGAACGACCTGAGGCGCGTGGGCTGTGACAACGACGAGATCCTGATCCCCGCCGACGGTTCGCGTGACGGCGCGCTGTGCGCGGGCGACGCGGACTTCTTCACGGTCCAGTACATCGAGTGTCGGGATCAGGACTTCGAGCTCACTGCGAAGCTCACGATCGACCCGGTCTGCGCAGAGGGCGTCGTCGTGCTCAACGCGTACTTCAACGGGGCCAAGCTCGTGTGCGGGTTCAACGAGAACGTCTCGTTCACGGTCGACTGCGATCCGGCGCCCGACGGCTCCCCGCAGCGCCGCCTCGTGCTCCCCAGGAGCGGCCGCCCGAGCGTGAACTCGCTCTACTTCGAGGTCTCGACCGCGGAGGGCGTCGACGCCGGGTTCGAGTACGTGCTCTCGCTGACGTCCGAGCCCATCGACCTCATGGAAGGCCAGTGAGGCGCGCGCTGCTCATGGCGTGCGTCGCGCTGGGCGCGCTCGCGTCGTGTGGCCCGAGCGCGCGCCCGTGCGTCGAGGACGAGGAGTGCTTCGGGGGGGAGTTCTGCACTGAGGCGGGCGTGTGCGCGGTGTACGACGGGAGGCGGCGCGTGGGTCCTGTCCCTGGCGCGGACTCGGGCCGGGTCCGCATCCCCGACTCCGGCAACCCGTTCACGCCGAACGAGCCGGACGCGTCCTCCTGGGACGGCGGCTCGCTCCGAGACGGCGGCGAGCCGAGGCCCGGCGAGCCCGACATGTGAGCCTGGCTCAGAACGTCGTGATCGTCCCGTCGGCGGCGACCTCCGCGGCGATCCACGCGGACCCGACCTCGCGGAGCGTGAACGTGCGAGAGGTCTGGGTCCCCTGCGCCGTGCCCGACGCGAGGTCCGTGGTGCTCACGGCGACCGTGGCGTCGAACGTGCGCGCGTTGCTCGCCGGGCGCGTCAGGATACCCACGATCTGGTAGGCGCGGCCCTGCTCGAGCTTCATCACGATCGCGGACTCCGGGCCGAAGCCGTCGGTGTCGTCGCCGAGGTGGAAGCCGTCGTCGGAGACGTCGTCCTCGACGCCCCAGTCGCGGTGGAGCTCGTCGTAGTACAGGTCGCCCTCGTCGGTCAGTGAGGGGAACGAGCCGTCGCGGCGAGCGCGCAGGACGTGGAGGTCCATGTCGTGGGCGGCGTCCCAGCTCAGCGTGGCCTGGAGTGCGGGCTCGTCCGCCACGGCGTAGATGACGATCTCCTCGGTGTCGCAGTCGCCGGGCTGGCCGTTGGCGTCGTACGCCTCGACCTCGATGACGTACTCGCCCGGGACGTCGGGCTCGAAGAAGGTTGCGCCGCCGACGCCGTCGACCTGGCTGGTCGAGCCCGCGGGCGCCTCGTCCACCTTCCAGTCGAAGGCCGCCGCGCCCGAGGGCGCCGTGGAGCTCGACGCGTCCAGGCGCACCTGCGCGCCGACGCGCGTGACCACGACCTCACGGGGCAGGTCCGGGCCGAAGACGTCCGAGTCGTCCTCGGCGATGACCACGGTCTCGCCGCAACGCTCCGAGCTGCCCAGCAGCTCGACGCGTGAGCGGGGTGAGACCGTCGAGCTGTTCTGGAAGACGACCTGTCCGTCGAAGTCGTCGGCAGAGGTGGGTGAGAACTGGACGGCGACCTCGGCGGTGTCGCCGGGGGAGAGGTCGAACGGGGTGGAGAAGGGCGTGAGGGAGAAGGCGCCGTCGTCGTCGATGTCGATCCTGTCGAGCGTCACCGTCGAGTTCGACGAGCAGTTGCCGACCGTGATCAGGCGCTCGTCGGTCTCGCCGATGCCGGCGAAGCCGAAGTCGAGCACGTCGGGGGAGGAGAAGAGGCAGGGCTCGTCGAAGAGCTCGAAGCTCTCGCCCTCCAGCGCGACGACGAACTCGGCGGCGTTGGTCGCGTCGGTCCGCACGATCACGCGGTTGCCGTAGCCGCCCAGCTGGGTCGGCTGGAACGTGACGTTCGCGGTGAGCGTCTGGCCGGGCTCCAGCGTGATCCCGTCGGCCTCCGAGATCGGGTTGGAGACGGAGAACCCGCTCGAGGCCGACTCGAGGTCGAGCGAGAGGACCCGCAGGTCTCCGTCGCCGCCGTTGCGAACGGTGAGGAGCCCGACCACGGCGACGTCGAGCGGGACGCGCCCGTAGTCGAAGTTGCTCGGTGAGATCACGGCGAACGCTTCGCCGGCGGGGTCGACGGGGACGCACTGGCCGTCCTCACAGGTCGTGTCGAATGGGCAGAGCTCGAAATCGAAGCCGCCGTCCACGCAGACCTGGACGGTGTTGCCGTCGGCGCACAGCGGCGGCGTGCCGGGCGGGCACCCCGGGAGCGGGCCGTTGTTGTCGTTGTTCGCGGTGCCGTTGTTGTCGTTGTTCGCGGTGTTGTTGTCGTTGTTCGAGGTGCTGTTGTTGGCGGTGTTGTTGAGCGGGTCGTTGTTGAGGCTGACGTTGTTGAGGGTGTCGTCGGCGTCGACGCACGAGCCCGATGCCGAGCAGACGCGACCTGCGCGGCAGTCCCGGTCGGACTGGCAGCCTTCGAGGCGTGTGTCGTCTGCGCAGCCACCGAGTTGGAGGAGCGCGGCGGTGAGGAGCGCGGCGCCCCCGAGGTGGTGTCTGAATGTGATCATCGCGCTTCTCCTGTGTGGCGTGGCGAGGCGCGCATCATAGGTGGGAGCGTGAGCGCGCCGCAAGATCCGCGCTCACGGCGTGGTCAGCGCGCCGTTGGTGTCGACCTCGGCGATGAGCGCGGCGTCACCAGGGACCGCGAGCGTGACCGTGGACGTGACGACCGAGGGAGGCGCCCCGGCGCCGAGTGACGCGGCCAGCTCGACGTCGAAGGTCGCTGGGGTGGAGGCGTTCGCGCGCTTCATGACCGCGTAGACTCGATAGGCGCGGCCCGCCTCGCGCGCAGCGAGGATGGCGGACTCGGTGGTGGCGCGCGTGCCGTCGCCCAGGTGAAACCCGTCGTCGGTGTGGTCGCTGGCGGCGCCCCAATCCGCGCGGGGTCGCGCTGGAGAGAGCGACGTCTCGGGGTCGAAGGCCGTGAACGTCCCGTCGGCCTCGGCGCGGACGACGTGGAGGTCGAGGTCGTGCGCGGTCTCCCAGCTCAGCGAGAGCGCCGCCCAGGGGGCGCTGCTCAGCGCGTAGACGTCGACGCTCGTGTCTGGGCATGCGCCCGGCTCGGCGCCGTTGTTGTGGTAGACGCTGAACGCGACGGTGTAGACGCCAGGTGCGCCTGGCTCGAACGTCTGTGTTTCGAGGCTGTTGAGGAAGGGAGGGTCAGCGGGAGAGGCGGTGAACTCCCAGCGTCTCCCCAGGTAGAACTTCGGGTCCAGCGTGCGCCGCGAGTCGATCTCGACGTTCGCGCCGACGCGGGCCACGGCGATCGCGCCAGGGTGGTTCACGCCGAGCGTGCCGTCGAGGTCGCGCGCGGTGAGGGCCGGAGGGATGCAGGTCGACGGGATGCTGGAGGAGCCCGCGACGCGCAGCGGCGCGTTGAGCGAGCGCTTGGCGTCGTGTGTGACGTCGACGGCGCCGCCCTGGATCTCAGCTGCGCGCGTGAAGGTGACCTCGACCTCGCGCGTCTCACCGGCCGCCAGCGTGAAGGGTAGCGCGCCGGGTTCGAGCAGGAACGCGCCGGTGCCCTCGAAGTCGATCGACGAGACGGTCACGGGCTCGGTCGCCGAGCAGTTTCCTACCGTGAAGGTGCGCGCCTCGGTGTCTCCGCTGCCTCCGATGACGCCGAAGCGAAGCTCTCGGGGAGACGTGAACAGGCACGACTCGACGAGTGGTTCGATGGCGTCTGCGTAGAAGCGAACCTCCTCGGATCTCGAGCTGTCCGAACCGGGCGCGCCGTACCCGTGGTAGGCGCGCGAGGCGAAGTCGTACGCGTTCACCGCCAACATGGTGGGGGTGACGGAGGCGCGGGCGCCGACGCTCTCGCCCGGGGCGAGGGTGACGCCGTTGCCCCCGTCGTACTCGTCGAACGAGAACGGCTCCATCGGAGGGCGCACGGACACGAAGGCGGGGACCTGCCCGATGTTGTGGAGCCAGGAGCGGGTCGCGGCGGTGACACCGATGGGGACCTGGCCCATGTACGTCTCGAAGTTCGCGTCGTAGACGCGCACGGTGGTGTCGGGCAGCTCGGGAGGCACGCGCCGCCCTCACACCGCCACCCGTCGGTGCAGAAGGAGCGCTCGAAGGCGCCGTCGACGCAGGCGAGTACGACGCCGTCGCCCTCGCAGGTCACCCCATCTCCGACACACTCTGGCGGGGATGTGTTGTTGGTGGCGTTGTTGGTCGCGTTGTTCGTGGCGTTGTTGGTCGAGTTGTTCGTCGAGTTGTTCGATCCGCTGGTGTTGTTGGCGCCCGGGTCGGCCTCGACGCAGCGCGAGTCGGCCGCGCAGATCCTGCCCTCGCGGCAATCTTCGCTCGACGAGCACGCCTCCTCGTCGCCGGGGCAGCCGACGTGGAGAGAGGCCAGGGCTGCGGTGACGGCGAGTGCTCGGCGCATGGTGTCCATCCTGGTTGGGTGCTCGGGAGGGGAATCTAACCGAGGGCAGGTGCGCGTATCAAGAAACGAACGAGGCGACCCGGGGTGGGTCGCCTCTTCAATCGTTCATGCCGAAGGCGCCGTACTCAGAAGTACGTGTCCACGAGGAACTTCGAGTAGGTGATGGTGTTCTCGACGTCCTCGAAGTTGAGAAGCCCGCCGGACCAGTAGGTGCGGTTGCGGCTCTGGAGGAGGTGGAGGTCGTCGTAGAAGCCGGCGCGCAGAGCGTCCGGTGAGACGTGCGGGAAGTAGGCCCACTCGTAGGTCGCCTTGACGTCGATGTCGGAGCCGCCCATGCGCGTGATGGAGGCCTTCATGCGCTCGAGGATGTCGGCCTCCGTGGTCGGGGTCGACGCGTAGCAGTACATCACGAGGGTGTCGGTCTCCTCGAAGTGGCGGATGAAGGAGACGGGGTCGCCGTCCTCGGGCAGGCCGTAGGTGCCGTCCTGGAGGAGGATGTAGAGCTCCTCGGCGGTGAAGCCTGAGGCGTCGACGGCGACGGTGAAGTACTGGTCGTGGACGACCTGGTCGAAGAGGGCGCGCTCCTCGTCGGTGAGCTCGAGGAAGGGCTCGAGGAGCGCGGTCTCCTGGGCGACGGTGACGATGACCTCGTCGAACTCCTCGGAGTGGGACTCGCCGTCGCGGGTGAAGGTCACGGTGACGCCGTCGGGTCGGCGGTCGATCGCGAGGTCGGAGACGCCGGTGCGCACGTCCGGGAGCGCGCCCGCGATGCGCTCGAAGAGGAGCTGGAACCCGCCGGTCAGCGAGCGCGGCCAGACGGGGTCGAGGCCGAGCTGCTCGCGGAGCAGGACGGAGACGAGCGCCTCGAAGTTGTACTTCTTCATGTACTTGAGGCCGTAGCCGGCGGCGTAGTTGTCGATGTCGCCGTAGCCGTAGCAGAAGGTCGCGGGCATGAACGCGACCTTGAGCGCGTCCATGCCGTGGTCGGTGAGCCACTGCCCGAACGGGGCGGTGAGCTCCTCGGGGATGCCGCGCATGTCGGGCTGGTGGAGCCAGCGGTGGAACTCGATGAGCTTGGCGCCGTACTTGAGCGCGGCGGCGGCGGTGGCGACCTTGTCGAAGAAGCCAGGGGTGAGCTCGGTGAGCGGGGAGACCTCACCGGTCTGGCCGTCGATGAGCTTGAGCGGTTGGATGGCGTAGGACTCGACCTGGAAGCGCTCCATGAGGTCGAGGGTGTTGACGTACTCCTTGGTGACCTCGAGCGCGCCCATGTCGTAGGCGCGGCCGCCGCCGTCGACGTAGGAGTGGACCTTGCCGCCGACCCAGCCGTTCTTCTCGAGCACGGTGACGTGGTCGTAGCCCTTCTCCTTGAGGTATAGGGCGGCGGAGAGCCCGGCGGGGCCTGCGCCCACGACGCACACGCGCCGCGGGTCGACCTCGGCCCAGGAGGCCTCGGAGAACCTCGTCTCGATGAGGTTCGCGGCGTTGTGGAGCGTGGACTCGACGATCTCGAAGTTGTAGAGGCCGCCAGCCCAGTACGTGTCGTGCTCGCCCTGCATGAGCGCGACGTCGGTGTAGAAGCCCTCGCCCATCCGCTCGGCGCTCACGTGCGGGAAGAACTCCCACTTGTTCCACGAGGGGTTCCCGTCGTCGGTCTCGGGGAAGGTGGGCGGGTCCATGCCCATGCGCTCGAAGGCCGCGAGGATGTTCGCGCGCATCTCGTCGATGGTGGTGTCGGGCTCGCTGTAGGCGTTGACGACGAAGACGTCGCTCTCGGCGTGGTTGCACACGTAGGAGACGGGGTCTCCGGTCTCCGGGAGCGCGCGCTCGCCGCCGCGCATGAGCACGATCTGGTTCTCGCGCTTGAGGTCGGGGTGGCGGATGAGGACCGACCAGTAGTGGTTGACCTTCACGTCGGAGAAGAGCGCGCGCTCATGGTCGGTGAGGTCGAGGTACTGGTCGATCTCGTCGGGCTTTGGCAGCGCGGTCATGATCAGGCGATCGAAGCCCTCGGTGCGTGTGTCGCCCAGGCCGTCCTCGTAGGTGACCACGACGGGGTGCTCACCGGGCTGGTCTCGCGCGATGGAGGTCACGCGCACGTTCAGGCGGAGGTCGCGGATGTCGGCGCCGACCTGGCGGAAGAGGCGCTGGAAGCCGCCGTCGATCGAGCGCGGCCAGTTGGGCTCCTGGCCGATGAGCTCGGTGCCGAACATCCCGAGCACGGTCAGGAAGTTCTGCCAGTGCATGAACTTGAGGGCGTAGGCGGCCGGGAGCTCGGTCTGCTTGCCGTAGCCGAACGTGAACAGGACGCCCTCGAAGACCCAGCGGAGCTCGGCGAGGCCGTTCGTCTCGAGCCACTCGGAGAACGGGACGGCGAGCTCGTGGGGGAGGCCCTCGAAGTCGGGGCCGTTGGCGAACCGGACGTGCTCGATGACCGCCTTGAGGTACTCGAGCGACTCGACGACCGCGGCCGCCTTGTCCTTGAGCGACGGCGCGAGGTCGAGCATCGGGTAGACGTCGCCGTTGGCTTCGTCGATGAGCTCGATGAGCTCGATGTGGACGTCTTCGACGTTGAAGCGCTTCATCAGGTCGATGGTGTACGTGTCCGTCCTGTTGTACTCGAGCGCGCCCATGTCGAAGGGGAGGCCGTCGACGAACGCGGTGTGCGCCTTGCCGCCGGGGAGCGGCTCACGCTCGAGCACGGTCACGTGCCTGTAGCCCATGTCCTGGAGGTAGGTCGCGCAGCCGAGGCCGGACACGCCGCCGCCGAGCACGCAGATCTTCTTGTCGAACACGTCTGTCATTCTGGCTCCTGTGGGTCTGTTCTGGTCTCGGTTCGTCGGCACCCCCCAGGCAGCCTCGTCTTCATGTCGGCGCGAGGCCACCAGCGCCGCCCGCTGGTGGCCGTGTGTCCCTAGAGAGGTCGCAGGAGGCGGATCCCGAGGAACCCGTACCGGTACGTGGCGATGAAGCGGAAGCGCCACGCGGACTGGCAGAACTTGGGCGGGAAGAACCACGCCCCGCCGCGGCCGACGCGTGGGATGGTCGGGTCGTCCGCGCCCGGGGCGCCCTCGGGCGCGACGAGCAGGTCGCCCTCGGGGGCGTCCAGTGAGAACGGGTTGAGGCACCACGTCGTCACGTTGCCGGCCACGCCGCGGACGCCGTACGGGCTGACGTCGATGGGGAACGAGTCGATGACGTCGGCGTGGGGCTGACCGGGCCGCGAGTCCTGCATGCAGGACCAGGACGGGTCATGGGTCTGGCCCCAGGGGAACGCGCGGCCGTCGACGCCGCGCGCGGCCTTCTCCCACTCCCACTCGGTGGGCAGCCGCCAGGGCTGCCCGGTGCGCTCGGCGAACCACTGGGCGTAGGCGTAGGCGCCGTGCCAGTCGATGTTGGTCGCGGGCCAGTCGGGGTCGACGGCGCGGCCGCGTCGGGCGGCGTCGGCGTGGAGCGTGAAGCGCCCGTCGCCGTCGCGCTCGTAGAGCATCGAGCCTTGCTCGCCCGCGCCCGCGGCGCGCTCACGCGGCGCGATCTGGAGCGCGACCTCCTCCTGGTCCGAGTCGATGAGTTCGTTGAGGAAGACGAGGAACTCGGCGTTGGTCACCGGGAACCGCTGGACCGCGAAGTCGTCGCACCAGTAGCGCCTGGAGTCGAAGCCCCCGGCGGTCGTGGGCTCACCGCCGGCGACGAACCAGCCGGCGGGGACGAAGACCTCGTTCTCGCCGAGCTCGCCCTCGTCGGGCAGGCGCACCTTCGCCGCGGCCTGCTCGCCGGGGCGGGTCGTATCCCAGGTCCGCTGCCGCTCGATGTGTACGGGGTAGCGCGTGGTGTGCTTCCCCGGCGCGCTCAGCTCGACGACGTAGCTCCCGGGCGCGAGCGCGTGGTCGCGCACGGGCGCCTCGCCCAGGTCGATCGGCTCACCGGCGATCAGGCGCCTGTGCACCCGCTCGTAGCGGCTGATCGTGGCGCGCGCGCCGGGCGCGTCGGCCTCGAGCGAGAGCGCGCCGGTCCCTTCGAGGTAGCGCTCGTGGGACCTGCGCATCGGGTTGGCAGCGGAGAGCGAGGCGAGGTGTGTGCGGAGCTTGGCCTCGTGTGTGGCGGCGGCGTCGGCGTCGGCGTCGGCCTCGTCGAGCTCGTGGAGCTCGCGGTGGTGCATCGCGAGCGCCTCGATCGCCTCGCTCAGGTCCGGCGCGATACGGAGCGCCGACTCGAGGCGTTGCTCGGTCTCGAGCGCGACGAGTGAGGCCTCGCGGCGTCGCTCGATCGCCTCGTCGCCCAGCCTCCAGCCCTCGTACTTCGCCTCCTCGCCGGCGAACGGCGGCACCGTCTGGAGCGCGCGCGCGGCCTGCGCCTGGAGCGCGCGCGCCTGGGCGCGCAGCTCGGACGCGCTCGCGTCGAGCTCGCGCGCCTCCGCGACGACCTCGAGCGCGCGCTCTCTGCGCTGGACGCCCTCGAGCCAACCGTAGAGCGCCTCGGCGAGCTCTCCGGCGTCCGCGTAGCGGCCCGACACGTCGTGGGACATCGCCTTCTGGCAGATCGCCACGAGCCCGGAGGGCAGCGGCAGGTCGGTCTGCTCGATGGGCGAGGCTGGGGCGCCCTTCGAGATCCGAAGGAAGATCGCCATCGGGTTCGTGTAGCCGTAGGGCGGCGCGCCGGTCAGCAGCTTGTAGAGGACGCCGCCGAGCGCGTACACGTCCGCCTTGACCTGGACGTCTCCGACCTCGCCCATCACCTGCTCGGGCGCCATGTAGTTCGGCGTGCCCGTGATCGCGCCGGGGCGCGTGAGCACCTCGCCCGAGGTCGCGCGCTTGGTCACCACGGGCTCGAGCTCGCCGATGTCGGCGGCCAGGTCCGGCCTCCCGACGATCTTGGAGATGCCCCAGTCGACCACGAGCACGCTGCCGTCGTCGCCGATCATGATGTTCGCGGGCTTGAGGTCCCTGTGGATCACGCCGCGAGCGTGCGCGAACGCCACCGCCGAGCACGCGCGCGCGAACGCTCGTACGAGGCCACGGAGCGTCCACTTCGCGCCCGGCTCGACCCAGTGGCCAAGCGCCGCGCTCTGCTCGTGCAGCTCGTCGATGAGGTCGCGCAGGTTCTGCCCTCGGATCTCCTCCATGGTGAAGTAGAGGCGCGAGTCCGGCAGCCTCCCGATCTCGAAGACAGGAACGATCCCAGGGTGTTGGAGCTGGGCGCACGTCTGCGCCTCCTCGACGAAGCGCGCGACGATGCGGTCGTTCTGCGCGAGCTCCCAGCGCACGATCTTCATCGCGAGCGTGCGGTTGAGGTCGCGGTCGCGCACCCTCCACACCTCGCCCATGCCGCCGCGGCCGAGCAGGCCCATGAGCTCGTAGCGCGCCCCCTCGCGGGTGAAGACGTCGCCCCTGGGGGTGGCGTCCTCGATCGACTCGAGCGTCACGGGGCGCTGGATGTCCACGGGCTCGAGGGAGCCAGTGTCCTCGTCGAACACCATGTTGAGGCGGCCGACCTCGGCGCGTTCTGAGGCTCTTGAGCGCTCACCCCACCCCTTCGCGAGCGCGCGCAAGTGCGCCGCAGCCTCGTCGCTCAGGAGGTGTGAACCGATGAATTCGTCGAGATCTCTGCTCTCGTCCAAGTGTACTGATCCTTCGCCGTGTATTCATATAGATACACGGATGGAGAGTGGATGTGCGGGGTAGACGGATTATGCGGAGGTGGCCCGGTGAGCGTCAAGCGAGCACGCGCCTGATCTCCGTGGCCGTGTCCTCGAGCGCGCGCCTCGCCGCGTCGATCGTGCCGGAGTGAGACCACCAGCCGTGCACGAGCCCGGGCGCCTCGCGCCTCAGCACGCGCGCGCCCGCGGCCTCGAGCGCGCTGGCGTAGTCCTCCCCCTCGTCGCGCAGCGGGTCGAAGCCGGCCGTGTGCACGAGCGTCGTCGGCATCTCGCCGAGCCTCTCGAAGTAGCTCGGCGATGCCAGCGGGTCTGCGCGGTCCACGACCCCGAAGTAGCGGTCGGAGAAGTAGTCGATGAGGTCCCGCTCGAGCAGGAACCCGTGCGCGAGCGCCTCTCGCGAGGCGCTCGTCTTCGCCGCGTCGAGGACCGGGTAGATGAGGACCTGGAGCGCGGGCAGCGGGCCGCCCGACAGGATCTGCTCCTGGCACACGACCGCGCAGAGGTTCCCGCCCGCGGAGTCGCCCGCCAGCGCGATCCTGTCGCGGTCGATCCCGAGCTCGGCGGCGCGGGCGTGGACGTGGCGGAACGACGCGACCGCGTCCTCGATCCCGGCGGGGAACGCGTGCTCGGGCGCGAGCCTGTACTCGACCGACACGACCACCGCGCCCGTGAGGCGAGCGAGCTCGGCGCAGACGCCCTCGTAGGCCGCCGTCGAGCCGATCACGCCGCCGCCGCCGTGGTAGAAGACCACGCACGGCGCGTCCTCGGCCTGCGCATCGGAGCGGTAGATCCTGAGCGGGATCACCCCGCCCGGGCCGACCGCGTGGCGCGACTCGCGCAGGACGCCCTCGGGCGGGCGCACGTCGGTCATGATGCAGAACTCCTCGTAGAGCCCGCGCGCGTCCTCCTCACCGAGCTCGTGGAGCCCCGGCTGGCCGGTCCCGTCGATGAGCTGGATCATCGCGTGCGTCTGGTAGTCGAGCTGCGCGCCGCGCGTGTTCCGCGGCGGCGCGCCGAACGCGAGCCTGAGCGCTGGCCTCGGCGCGCCGATCACTCGGCTCGCCACCTCCCACAGCGCCTTCCTCGCGACCCGCTCACGCGCCCTCATGATCCCGCTCATCTGCTCTCCCGTGCGTCCTGCTGGCCTCAGTCGTTGCCCCACACCTTGCGGAGGAACGGCCCACGGCCAGACCCTTCTCGATACGCGTTGTAGTGCATCGAGTTCGTCTTGTAATAGTTCTGGTGGTTGTCCTCCGCCACCCAGAACGCGCCCACCGGCTCGAGCGGCACGACGATCGGCTTGTCGAACTTCTTGCTCTCGTCGAGCGCGGTCTTGGACCGCTGCGCGATCCGCTTCTGGTCGTCGTCGTGGAAGTAGATGACCGGCCTGTAGTGGGGCCCGCGGTCGGCGAACTGGCCGCCGCCGTCGGTCGGATCGAGCGTGCGCCAGTAGCGCTGCATCAGCTCCTCGTAGCCGATCTTGTCCGGGTCGTAGATCACGCGCACCGCCTCGACGTGGCTCGTCTGGCCGCTCGAGACCTGCCTGTAGGTCGGGTTCTTCTCCGTCCCGCCCGTGTACCCCGAGTACACCTCGACGACCCCCTCGAGCTTCTCGAACGGCCCCTCCATGCACCAGAAGCAGCCGCCCGCGAACGTCGCCTCGGCCTGACCCGGCCCGGCCGGCGTCACCAGCGGCTGGCCCGACGCGGGCTGGCTCTCGGGCGAGCTCGCCTCCGACTCCGTCCCCGTCGCGTCCGCGCGCTCCTCGCCGTTGGACTGGCACCCCCACGTCAGCGCCGCCAGCGCCACCGCGGCTACCATCAGGCTCCTCGTCTTCCTCGTGCTCATCGTGTGCTCCTCGTTCGCGTTCATGGTGTCTCCGTCGGCTCTACGGGTATGTCCGCGGGCGCGATTGGTTGCTCGCCGCGCGCGCCTTCGTCGGTCAGGTGCCCCCAGAAGCCCGGGTGCTTCTCGAGCTCGAGGTCGCCTCGCACGCGCACCTGGCACGCCAGCCTCATCCCCTCGACGCGCTCGTGCGGTGGGAACCCCAGCCGCCAGCGTTCTCGTCCTGTCATCGGCCCGGCGTCTCCCGAGACCACCCGCACCGCGCACGTCCCGCACGTCCCGAAGCCCTTGCAGTTGAACCACCTGGACTCGCCGTTGTGCGGCTGCGCGCCTCGGCTCCGCAGCGCGTCACGCAGCCGCTCCCCCTCCTCGACGTCGTACTCCGCTCCCTCGAACCTCACCTTCGGCATCCGGCACCTCCTCCCGTGTTCCACGTGGTGGGATGCACCGAGCGCACCGCGCGGCGCGCGGGCTCTCCAGAACCCTCTTGGCGTGGGCGCCGCCGTGCGCCACCATGTCCGCCCGCGCGCCCTCCGGTCGCGCCCACCTTGTCCCCGACGCGAGGCAGACACGATGGAAGATCTCGAACCTGTCTCTTATACACATCTCCGAGCCCACGAGACAGGCAGAAATCTCG
>OJDV01000531.1_pt1 | contig 13440 bp, 10 predicted proteins | sample 1592911 | NCBI WGS metagenome assembly OJDV01 (sample SAMN05416860, study PRJEB24817) | seawater metagenome | isolation source: Sea water | place: Canada:Atlantic | collected 2013-11 | reverse complement strand
GTCGGCAGCGTCAGATGTGTATAAGAGACAGGGCTGAGCGAGCCGGGGGAGGTGTAGGGCTCAGGACTCGAGGTCGGCGTCGCCGGTGGAGGAGATGAGGAGCGTGGTGGGGAGGTCGCTGGCGAGGTCGGAGTAGAGGGAGTGGAAGTCGGAGGCGAGGGAGTCGTCGTCGGGGGGCGTGAACCCGAGGAAGACGACCTCGGCGTCGGCGGAGTGCGTGGTGAGGACCTGCTTGAAGGGGGCGTCGTCGTCGATGATGACGATCTCGGCGTGGAAGCGGCCGTTCTTGATGATGTGCTCGAGGCGGGTCTGGAGGGCGTCGAGGTCCTCGTCGGATCTGGCGAGGTGGAGGAGGCGGATGGTGGCGCCGGACCAGGACCAGTTGCCGGTGAGGAGGTGGGCGAGGATGATCATGAGGGAGCCGTTGTGGAGCCCTCGCCACCAGACGTCGATGCGACGAGACTGGGGTGGGTTCCCGCGGTCGGGCTTGGGCGGGAGGCCTCGGTCGAAGAGGACGACCTGTGAGAGGCCGAGGCGCTCGGAGAGGCGAAGGTGCTGAGCGAACCACGCGGCGCGCTCGGGGGCGTTGGGCCAACCGAGGAGCAGGAGGTTGGGCTTGATGGGTCCGATGGAGTGGGACTGAAGGAGCCCTGCGAAGCCCTCCTCGAAGTTGGGGGAGACGTGGACCTCGGGGAAGGCGGAGAGCTTCTCGCTGGCGATGTAGTCGCGCAGGTCGCGCGTGAGCTCGTCGCGCAGCGCGATGCCGTCGCCGTGGAGGTCGCCCTCGACGACGCGCGCGAGGGTGACGAGGCCGGAGCCGCCGGCGAGCCAGCCGGCGTAGCGGGTGAGGGTGGCGCGGCTGTTCGGGTTGCCGGAGAGGACGAGCGTGGTGGGGCGCCAGTTCTTGGCGTCGGAGGTGAGCGCGTCGAGGCGCAGGAGGTTCTGGCGGACGCGCTCGTAGACGAAGCCGCGGCGTGCGTCGCCGAAGGTGGTCTCGAGGACTCGCCGGGAGACGTAGAGGAAGATGATGACGATGACGGCGGCGGCGGCGGCGGCGGCGACGGGGTTGATGAGGAACGCGGCGCCGAAGCAGCCGATGCCGCCGAGCAGGGCCGTGGACCAGTGGAAGTAGCGGAACCTGGGTCGGAACGAGGGGTTGCGGCTCAGGATTTCGATGGCGGCGGCGACGTTGGTCATCCCGTAGGTGAACAGGAAGAACATGGTGAGGACGTTGGCGACGGCGTTGAGCGCGCCGCCGCCCGAGCCGTTGCCGGCGAAGACGAGGACGGCGGCGGTCATGGCGAAGGTGAGCCAGAGGCCGTTGCGTGGCTCGTCGCCATGCTCGGTGCCCTGAGCGAAGGGCTCGAGCGGTGAGAAGATGCGGTCGCGGGCGAGCGCCTGGAGGATGCGCGGCGCGCCCATCATGGAGCCGATGGCGCTGGAGAGCGTGGCGGCGTAGACGCCAGCGATGACGAGCCAGCCGGCGTCGAAGAGCGCGGCGTCGAGGAGCGTTTCGTAGGGCCGGTCGATGAGGGCCTGGCGAGGCAGCGCGCCGGCCATGATGACGGTCTGTGCGAGGTAGACGAAGGCGCCGACGCCGATGGCGGCGAGCGTGCCGCGGGGGATCGAGTGCGCGGGCTCCTTGAGGTCGCCGGACATGTTCACGCCGGCCATGATGCCGGTCACGGCGGGGAAGAAGACGGCGAAGATGGTCCAGAAGGACTCTGAGTTCTGCTCGAAGGCGGGCGCCCAGTTGGCGCGCGCGATCTCGGGGTCGAAGGCGAGGATGCCGCCGCCCATGAACGCGATGATGGAGGCGACGAGGACGCCCAGGATGAGGTACTGGGCGCGGATGGCCCAGCCGGAGCCGACGTAGTTGAGCGCGAAGAGGAAGGTCGTGATGATGAGGCCGATCATCGTGAATTCGCCGGCCAGGTGAGGGCTCGTGGTGGTGAGCGCCTCGACGAAGCCGAGGATGTAGAAGGGGACCGAGAGCGCCTGCGCGAGGAAGAGCGCGAGGCCGATGGAGGCGCCGAACTCGGGGCCCAGCGAGCGCGAGATGAGGAAGTACGCGCCGCCGCCCTGGACGCGTGTGTTCGTGGAGATGGCGGAGATGGACAGGCCGGTCAGCAGCGTGATCATCTTGGAGATCAGCAGGACGGCGATGGCCGCGCCGATGCCAGCGACGCCGGTGACGTAGCCGGTCCGCATGAACATGACCACGCCGAGGATGGTCAGGATGGAGGGCGTGAAGACGCCACCGAAGGTGCCGAACTGGTTCGAGCTCGAGGTGACTTCGGGGGTGGTCTCTCCTGGTGCGCGCGTTTGCATCGGCATCAGTGGAACGAGTGGGTGGGTCGTATGAGCCAGCCGCGTGGCGACTCCACGCGCGGCCCACCGTTCTATCACGGGGATCAGGTCGGTGCGAGCGGGTGGAGGCTCCTCCAGGTGGCCGAACCCAGAGACTTGACACGCCGTGGGGCTTGCGGTTGTCTCGCGCGGTGATCCGGCGCGCCGAGGGCTCGCCGGTCGACATCCTAAACGCACTCGGAGCGGATTGTATGATGGACCGTAACCTCGCGCTCGACCTCGTGCGCGTCACCGAGGCTGCCGCGATCGCGTCGGCCAAGACGATGGGCATGGGAGATTCCCACCTGAGCGACCAGCAGGCCGTGGGCGCGATGCGCGCGGCGTTCGACGCGCTCGAGATCCACGGCACGGTGCGTATCGGAGAGGGTGAGCGCGACGAGGCGCCGATGCTCTTCATCGGCGAGGAGGTCGGCCGCAGGGACGAGGACGATCCGAAGATGGACCTGGCGCTCGATCCTCTCGAGGGGACGAGCCTGTGCGCGTACGGCTTCCCCGGCGCGCTCTCCGTCATCGCGATGGCGCCCGAGGGTGGGTTCCTGCACGCGCCCGACATCTACATGGACAAGGTCGCGGTGGGGCCGGTGGGCCGCGGCGTGATCGATCTGGCCGCGGGCGCCACGGAGAACCTGCGCAGGTTGGCCAGGGCCAAGGGCGTGAAGCCGCGTGAGCTGACCGCGATCGTGCTCGATCGCCCTCGCCACCACGAGCTCATGGCCGAGATCCGCGCGCTCGGTGTGCGCATCCGCCTCATCACCGACGGCGACGTCCAGGCGGCGATCGCGACGTGCAACGAGTCCACGGGCATCGACATCCTGTTCGGCGTCGGCGGCGCGCCCGAGGGCGTCCTGGCCGCGGCGGCGATGCGGTGTATGGGCGGCGACATCCAGGGGCAGCTCCACTTCAAGGAGGACTCCCAGGTCGAGCGCGCGCGACGCCTCATGGGCACCGACGACGTCCACCGCGTCCTCCAGATGGGGGACCTCGCGGGCGAAGAGGTCCTGTTCGCGGCGACCGGCGTCACAACGGGCGACATGCTTCGCGGCGTGCGCTTCGTGAAGGGCGGCTGCGAGACCCACTCGATGGTCATGCGTTCGCGTTCGGGCACGGTGCGTTTCATCGACGCCACGCACGACTTCGAGCGCAAGCCCTCGTACACCTCCGAGGGCCTGCTCGAGCGGATGGGAGACGAGGAGTGAGGGCGGACGAGCCTGGCGTCCACGTCCACCACGTCCAGATCTACTACGAGGACACCGACCTCTCGGGCGCGGTCTACCACGCGAACTACCTGAAGTACTTCGAGCGCGCGCGCGAGCACATGCTCGGGCCGGAGGAGCTCGTTCGCCTCTACTACAAAGAGGACACGGGCTTCGTGGTCTACCGAGCCGGGCTCACGTACCGCAAGAGCGCGGGGTTGGGCGACACGCTCGAGATCCGCACGCTCGGTGAGCGCACGAGCCCCTGGCGCGCGCTGTTTCACCACGAGGTGTGGCGGGAGGGCGAGGAGCACGCGCTCGTCACCGGGGAGATCGAGATGGTCTGCGTGGACGGTGAGAACAAGCTCGTGCCCCTGCCCGAGATGGATGGGTTCTGAGCGATCGGGCACGCGCCGGGCGTGAACGAATCGTCACGAAGGGGAGGGATCCGCGCCTTTGACCTGCCGCGTAGCGTTCAGGTGCCGTCCTGTGCTTCCACCTCGGGTTCGCCGCCGATGACGAGCCGCGTCGCCGTGAGGACGAGCCCCGAGCCGTGCATGAGCAGGTCGAAGATGTCGATCGGCAGGCTCAGCGTCCCCTCGGAGAGCATCCTCAACTTCTCGAGGAGGTGCGGCTCAGGAGCGAAAGGCGCGAGCGCCAGCAGGAGCGATACGGGCAGCAGGAAGCGCAGGTCGAGCTTCGATATGAACGCGACGATCGGGTTTCTAGGTGGGTTCATTGGTCTGTTCCATGTCGGTTCGAGGGGTCACACTCGTGATACTACGCACATGATGGGGGCATGAAAAAGCGGCGAGCTTCCCGATCGGGAAGCTCGCCGCTCATGGGCGACGCCTGGAAGCGTTCGAGTCAGGCAGCGCGCCTGCGGCGGCGCCAGCCGAAGAGGCCGACACCGAGGAGCAGGAGGCTGGCGTCAGCGGGGACGCCGGGTGCCGAGGAGCAGCCGGTGCAGCCGCCGCTCAACGCGAACTGGTCGAACTCACCGCCAGGCTCGCCGTCGCCGATGGTGACGGTGCGCGTGTCGGTCGAGGAGTTGCCCGCGGGGTCGCGGGCGTCGACGCCGATGGTGACCTCACATGAGGAGCCACCAGGCTCGGTGGTGGCCTCGATGGTGTGGTCGCCCTCACCCAGTGGAGTGGTGATCTCGAAGGCCCAGTCGCCGTTCTCATCCGCGATGGCGTCGCCGACCTTGGCGCCGTCCACGAAGACCTCCACGGGCGCGTTGGGCTCGGCGAGCCCGGTCACCCCCAACGCAAAGAGCCAGGCTCGATGCCCGTGTGTGGCCGGAACGAGAGAGGCCCCACCGTCACGTCGACGATGGGGCCTCTCTCGTTTCTCAGTCGCACATCGGGTCATCCAGAAGCTCAGCCCTGAGGGACCTCGCCCTTGGGAGCAGGCTCACGCGAACGCTCGGCGGCGTCGCGGATCTGCTTGAGCTGCTCTCCTCCCTCGCGCTGAACTTCTCGGACAGAAGCGGGGACACCCTGGAAGTCGACCACTCCCTCACGAGAGAGCTCGAGCATCGTCGCGGGCAAGATGCCGAGCGCCAACGTGAGCGCCGCGCAGATACCGAGAGAGAGGCGCGCGGACTTCGACTCGGAGGCCTCGACCCAGTCGTCACGCGTCGGCTCCTTCATGTACATGCACACCAGGACGCGCAGGTAGTAGTACGCACCGGCGACGCTGGTCAGCACGGCGAGGACGGAGAGGCCGATGAACGCGAACTCGCCGGTCTGGACGCCCACGTCGACCGCTGCGCGGAAGATGTAGAGCTTGCCCACGAAGCCAGCGGTCGGGGGGATGCCCGCGCTCGAGAACATGAACACGCCCATCATCAGGCCCGCGAACGGGTACTTCAGACCGAGCCCGGCGATGTCCTCGTAGGTCTCGACCGTGGTGCCCTTGCGGCCAAGGTAGCTGAGCACGCCGAACGCGCCCACGGTGCCGAAGGTGTAGCTGGCGAGGTAGAAGAGGACCGCGTCGTTGAAGAGGAAGTACTCGGGACGGGCGCCCGCGGCGACGATCCCGAGGAGGATGTAGCCGGCGTGCGCGATGCTCGAGTAGGCGAGCATGCGCTTGATGTTGTCCTGCATGATCGCGACCGTGTTCCCGAGAACCATCGAAGCCGCTGACATGAAGAAGAGGACGTCGACCCAGCCGGTGCCGTAGAAGCCACCTCGGAGCATCGGGTCCTCGAAGGCCACGAAGAGCACGCGCAGCATCGCCGCGAACGCGCCGGCCTTGACCACCGTCGACATGAAGCCGACCCCAGGAGATGGGCTGCCCGTGTAGACGTCGGGGGTCCAGATGTGGAACGGGACCGCGGCGATCTTGAAGGCGAAGCCGCTGAGCACGAGCAGCACGCCCAGGACGATCATCCCGAAGCCGGTCTCGACGGCCCCGGTCTCGATCACGCGAGACAGGTTGATGCCGATGTATTCGAGGTTCGTCGTGCCGGTCACACCGTAGATGAGGGCCATGCCGTAGAGCATGAGGCCCGCGGAGAACGCGCCGAGCACGAAGTACTTCATGGCCGCCTCGGCGCCACGTCCGTCGCGGCGCATGTAGCCCGCGAGGCAGTACACCGGGATCGACATCAGCTCGAGCGCGATGAAGACCGTCAGAAGGTCCGCAGCGTTCGCCATGAAGATGGCGCCCGACACGCTGAACAGCACCAGCATGTAGAACTCACCGCGGTCCATCCGCTGGAAGTTCATGTACGCAGGCACCTGAAGCAACGCCAGGCCACCAGCGGCCGCGGCGAGCGCGGCGAAGAACAGCCCGAACTTGTCGAGGTAGAGCATGCCGTGGAAGACCGGACGATCGATCGTCGAGTCCCACAAGGCCCAGCAACTCAGCACGACGACGCCCATACCCACAGCGCTGATGTACGCGAGGTAGTCCCTACGCGTGCCAGGTCTGTGGAAGGTGTCGACGAGAACGACGAGCATCGCCACCAGTGCGGCGATCGCTCCTGGGATCAGGGCAGCGTACTCAGCCCCGGAGGGGGGGGTGAGGAGCCCTAGAAGGGGGAAACCTGTCTGCATCAGCGCGTGCAACATCGCTCGCTCTCTCTCTTATCCAAAGCGCCCCGTCGAACGGGGCGACATCACTCGGGCTTGAAGCGGCTGGGCTCAGCGGTCAGGGGGCGTCGGCGCCACCAATCATTGGCCCGGGAGCGGGATCATCACCCGCGCGGTCCTCGACGATCACGCACTCCTTGACGTACGTCGCGTCGGCGTCGACGGCATTGCTGCCTCCGATGCCCTTCTCGGACATGTAGCTCAGGAACTGGTTGTTCGTGGGCTCCATCCTGCTCAGGAAGAAGTCTGGCGCCACGCCCATGAAGATCGCCATCAAGACGATAGGCACGAGGTAGGTGATCTCGCGGGCGTTCACGTCCTCGAGGTTCTTGTTCTCGTCCTTGGTCAGCGGACCGAACATCACGCGGCGCCACATCCAGAGGAGGTAGCCGGCGGCGAAGATGACGCCGAGCGTGGCGAACGTGGTCAGCAGGATCGCGGTGATCTCCGGGCCAGCCTGCATGCGGTCGGGCAACGGGAAACGCTGCGCCTCCGCCCAGGACCATGCACGCAGGCCCGTGTCGGGGTCGGTGATGATCTGCGCGGCGTAGGGCGTCTCGAAGAACAGGAAGTTCGACTTCGACGCGCCAATGAGCGTCAGGAACTCACCGACGAACCCGTTGAGGCCAGGGAGACCGACCGAAGCCATCACGATGATCATGAAGAGGAAGGAGAACACGGGCATCGACTTGGCGACGCCCCCGAAGTCCTTGATCTTCTTCGTGTGCCGTCGCTCGTAGAGGATGCCGACGCACAGGAACAACCCGCCAGTGGCGATGCCGTGCGCGAGCATGATGAAGATGCCGCCCGCGAGCGCCTGCGGAGTCATGGCCACGAGGCCGAGCACGCAGAAACCGAGGTGGCTGACCGAAGAGTAGGCCACGATCTTCTTCACGTCCGGTTGCACCATCGCCACGATCGCGCCGTACAAAATGCCGATGACGGCGAGCAGCGCGATGTAGGGGGCGAACGTCTTGAGCGCGTAGGGGAAGAGCGGGAATGCGTAGCGGACCAGACCGTAGGTGCCCATCTTGAGCATCACGCCAGCGAGCACGACCGAACCGGCCGTGGGCGCCTGGACGTGCGCGAGCGGCAGCCAGGTGTGGAACGGGAACAGCGGGACCTTGATGGCGAACGCCACGAAGAAGGCCAGGAACAGCCAGAACTGTTCGGGGTAGCTCAGCTGGACGCTGAGCATGTCGCTGAAGAGGAAGCTGTAGGAGCCGTCTGCGCCCGCCTTGAAGTACACGTACAGGATGGCGATCAACATGAGCAGCGAGCCCACGAGCGTGTACACGAAGAACTTCACGGCTGCGCTGATTCGGTCCTCTCCGCCCCAGATTCCGATGATGAAGTACATCGGAATGAGCATCATCTCCCAGAAGATGTAGAAGAGGAACACGTCGAGCGACACGAGCGCACCAAGCATCGCCATCTGCAGCACGAGCAGGCAGATCATGTACTCTTTGACGTGGTTGTTGACCGCCGAGTACGTCGACAGGATCACCATCGGGTACAGGAACGTCGCCAACATGACGAGCCAGAGGCTCAGCCCGTCGATGCCCATCGCGTAATGTATCCCCATCGTGGGGATCCAGGGCACGGGGCCTTCAGTCATCTGGAAGGTGAAAGGACCCGGCGCGGTGGCCACGCCGGCGTCGAAGAACACCATTATCCCGATGCTGATCGCGAACGTCAGCAGCGTCGACGCCAACGCGATCGTGCGCAGCGCGGACTCCTGCTTCCCTGGCATCAACAGCAGCGCGAGCACGCCGATGAGCGGTGAGAACGTCACCAGCGTGAGCCACGGGAGTTGCCCCGGCTGTGTCAGCGGCGCGCCTAAAAGCGCGAGCGCTCCAATCATTTCGACCATCGTTGCCATCGGTGTCACACCCAAAAGCCTGTCGCCCTCGAAAACCGCACGCCGTACGCGCGCGACAAGAGCGTCGTCATCTCGTCAATATCAGCTGATGTACCCGTAGAGGACCGCGAGCGAGAGCACCACACCTAGCGTGATGTACGTCGCGTAACGCTGAACGTCTCCGCTCTGCATGTTCCTCAGGATCCTTCCGCACGACACCATGATCTGCGCAGCACCGTTGACCAGGCCGCCGTCCAGGATGTTCTTGTCGAAGAACGTCAGACCCTCGCCAGCCTTGATCGAGCTCTTCACGAACGCGAGGTCGTACCCCTCGTCCACGTAGTACTTGTCCGTGAGGACCTGGTGGAGCTTCTCGAACTTCGCCTTCACGCGCCCGGGCACCTCTGGCTGGACCAGATAGAACCTGTGCGCGAAGAAGATGCCAGTCAGGCCCACGCCCACGCTGATCGCCGTGGCGATCGCCTCGTAGACGTACGGCTTGGCTCCGAAGCGACCCACGATGCGGAACTGATTGGAGGTCTGGAAGATCTCCTCGTACCAGTGCTCGAAGAAGAGCAGACCCTCGGGGAGGTGGAGCCAATGCACGATGAAGTGCGGCCAACCCGTCAAACCACCGAAGGCAGCGAGGAAGGCGAGGACCGCCAGCGGAATCACCATGGTGGGGGGCGACTCGTGTGCGTGCGACAAGGTCTCCTCGTCGCCACGGTACTCACCCTCGAAGGTCATGAAGTAGAGGCGGAACATGTAGAACGCGGTCAGGCCCGCGGTGATCACACCGAGGACGCCCACGCCAGACCCGACCACGAGCGCGAGCACGTTCACGTCGACGGCGCCGCCCGCGGTGATCGCGGGAGCCGGCGTGTTCGTGAGCAGGTCGATGACTCCGATGTTCTGCTCGAGCACGCCCTTGATGTTGAGCACGTGCACGTTCGAGAACGCGCTCCACAAGATGAGGTCCTTCGAGAAGAAGCCACTCATCAACGGGAAGCCCGAGATGGCCATGCAGCCGACGAGGAACGTCCCCGCCGTCCATGGCATCACCTTGCGCAGGCCACCCATCTCACGAATGTCCTGAGTGTGCACCGAGTGGATGACGCTGCCAGACCCGAGGAAGAGCAGCGCCTTGAAGAACGCGTGCGTCATGACGTGGAAGAGCGCGCCGGTGAAGCTGCCCACACCCACGGCGAGGAACATGTAGCCGAGCTGTGAGACGGTCGAGTACGCGAGCACGCCCTTGATGTCGTTCTGGACCAGCGCCATCGTCGCCCCGAAGAACGCGGTCAGCGCGCCGATGATCGCCACGACCATCATCGCCTCGGGCGAGATCGTCAGCAGCCAGTTCATTCGGCTGAGCAGGAAGACACCCGAGGTCACCATCGTCGCGGCGTGGATGAGCGCGGAGACTGGCGTCGGGCCTGCCATCGCGTCAGGGAGCCAGACGAAGAGCGGGATCTGCGCGGACTTACCCGTGCAACCGATGAAGATCAGGATGGAGGCGACGCCGGCGATCGGTGCGATCGAAGCCATGCTCGCTGCGTCCGTGGCGATCTCCTTGAGCGCGACGTAGTCGACCGTGCCCGTCTCGTAGAACAGGATGAACATCCCGACCAGGAACGCGAAGTCGCCCACGCGGTTGACGATGAACGCCTTCTGCCCGGCCGCCGCCTTCGCGTCGTCGGTGTACCAGAAGCCGATGAGCAGGTATGAGCACGCGCCCACTCCCTCCCAACCGATGAACGTGACGAGCATGTTCTTGCCCAGCACGAGCAGCAGCATCGAGAAGCAGAACAGGTTCAGGTACGAGAAGTAGCGCCACTTGGCGGGCTCCTCGGACATGTAACCCACCGAATACAGGTGGATCAGGAACCCGATGCCCGTGATCAGCAGCAGCATCATCGACGTGAGCGGGTCCAGCATGAACGCGATGTCCACCCCGAAGTCGCCCGCGTAGATCCACTGGTACGCCGTGTAGCTCAGGTGCCCGTAGATCGTCTCGTCGCCGATATGCGCGGCGTTGTCCACGAGCGCCTTGATCGATATCAAGGAGAACATGAACGAGAGCCCGATCGAAGAGCACGCGATCACGTCCACGAGCTTGCGGGGCAGTTTCGCTCCGATCAAGCCGTTGATCAGCGCGCCGATCAACGGCATCAGCGCGATCAAACCCAGGTAGTAAAACTGATCAGTATAAAGCATGTCGGCTCACAACATCGTGCGGTTGCCAGGGACGCCGCCGACCCTCGAGGGTCGACCAGGCGGCCATGTGTTCTAAGATCAGAGCTTGAGGCGGTTGGCCTCATCCACGTTCACAGACCGCTTGTGCCTGAAGACGTGGAGGATGATCGCGAGTCCTACGGCAGCCTCGGCCGCCGCGACCGCCATCACGAAGAAACTGAAGATGTGGCCGTCCATGTCGACCCGGTACTTGCTGAACGTAATGAACGTCAGGTTGACCGAGTTGAGCATGAGCTCGATGCACATGAACAGAGTGATGGCGTTCCTCCTGACCAGGACGCCGAACACGCCGATGCAGAAGGTCATCGCCGCGAGCGTCAGGTAGTGGAACAGTGTGGGCTCAAACATCATGGTTCGCGTCTCACTTACTCACGGGGAGCGCTCTTTACAGGCGCCTCTTGGCGATGATCACGGCGCCTACGATCGCGCCCAGTAGCAACAGGGCGGTCAACTCGAAGGGCACGACGAAGCGGTTGATGAGCAACACGCTCAGAGGCTGGACCGTGCCGAAGCCCGCGGGCTTGCCCGCACGGATCGTGCCGCGCTCGGTCGTCAGACCCTCACCCGAGATCCTCGGCGGGATAACCACCGGCTTACTCGGATCGAAGCGGCGGTACTTGCCCTGCGCCGGGTCCATGCGCTTGCTTGGGTCCTTTGACACCCAGCGGCGCACGCGTGCCTGATAGCACGTGTCCAACCCTTCCTCGTTCATGTCCTGGAAGAGCCCGGGGACGCCGTCGACCGACCTCACTGTGGCGCACTCCTTCGAGGTGAGCTCGCTCGCCCCCTCGGGCTTGACGCCTGCGGGGGTCGCCACGCGCAGCCTGGGGCGTGTCGCCTCGAGCTTCGCGAGTTCATCGACTCGCCTCGACTTGTCCTCGATGCCTTCGAGACGCGTCCTCTTCGATGAGAACGCGGTCTCCTCACCTCGAAGCGCCTCCTGTGCCTGCGCGCGGCCGTTTTCGACCTGACCGAGCAGCTGCTCGCTGCGCTGGGTCGGCAACAACGCAGACACGATGATGGCAAACAACGCAATGACAGACACTGCAGCCACCGCGTGGTGCAGCCTGAACTCGAACTCGCCGAGCTCATCGTCCTTCAGGTTCAGCAGCATGATGATGAACAGGAACAGCACCATGATGGCGCCGGTGTACACCAGGATCTGCGTCACCGCCATGAAGTGCGCCGAGAGGAGCACATACAGGCCTGCGAAGAAGAAAAAATCCAAAATCAGGAAAAGCGCGCTGTAGAGAGGATTTCTCCACAGCACGACCATCGCGGACGAAGTCACAGCTCCGATCGCGAATATCCAGAAGAACAGCGGCTCCCAAAAGCCCATCAGCTCAACTCCTCATCCAATGGCCTCGTCGGACCCTCGGTCACCCGCATCACATGCGGTGTTCGGCGCGTCAGGCGCCTAGCGATGTGTGCTTTATCAGACAGTCGCTCGGGACTTCAACCCCGAATTGGTTGCGGCCGGCCTCAGCCCTCACCGCGTTGTGTCACCACGACCACTCGCGCGGCCCTCGCCACGCGCCTCCAGCCCCGCTCGACGCTCACCTCGACGAGGTCGCTCGCGGCGTCCCCCAGCTCATGAAACCTGAGCCCCCTCTCCTTCACGATCCCCGCCGCCTGCTCCACCCGGTCGATCACGTCGTCACCTGGCGGGCCACCCTCGAGCGCGCGCGCCGCCGCCCACCAGAACACCGCGCACACCCAATGCACCGGCGTCCTCTCCGGCGTGAAGTAGCCGAGCGCCTCCTCCGACAGATCCCTCGCGAGCTCGAGCTCACGCGTACGCACCGCGTAGAGCAGCGCCCTCGCGCCGCACGAGTGGTAGAGCATCTCGTCGAACCCACGAATCAGCCGCCGCGCGTTGAGCGCGTGCGCGAGCGCGCCCCGTGCGTCGATGTGGCCGAGCGTCTGTGACGCGTACGCCAGGGCGATCGCTTCGATCCTTCGACCTCCGCCCTCACGCGACAGCGCCAGTGAGCGTGACGTCAGCTCGAGCGCCTCCTCCGCCCTGCCCTCCTTCGCCCTCACCTCCGCCAACGACGCGTACAGCGTCCCCGTAGCCCACGCCGGCCTCGCCGGGTGGGGGTGATCGAGGAGCTGCTCGAGCCACGCGAGCCGCTCCTCGGTGCGCCCGGATGCCTCGAGCACCTTGTCCACGGCGACCTCGCACCTCGCGTGGCTGTACCCATAGGGCGCGCTCGCGTGCAGCGCGCCCAGCGCGTCGCGGAAGTCGTCGAGCGCCTCCTCGAACCCCCCGCGCACGTACGCGAGCGCTGCACGCTCGATGAGCGCGAGCCCTCGTTCCTGGAAGAGATCGTGCTCGTCGCACAGCTCCACGGCCCGATCGGCGCGCGTCGCCGCCAACGCGAGCTCACCTCGTCGAGACAGCGACGCCGCCATCAGCGCGTGCGCCCTCGCCTCGATTCTCGCGCGCTCGGCGTGGCGAGCGTCCAGACCACCCACCAGCGCGAGCGCACGAGCCGTCGCCTCGGACAACCGCTCGAACTCCCCTCGATCCTGGCGACGCTGCGCCGACGCGAGCCAGAGCGTCGCTGCTCTCGCCCGATCGTCGGAGCGCTCCCAGTACGTCGCCAGGCGCTCGAGGTGCGTGGGCAGCGTCGGCGTCTTCATCCTCATGTACTGG
>OJDV01000530.1_pt1 | contig 13446 bp, 9 predicted proteins | sample 1592911 | NCBI WGS metagenome assembly OJDV01 (sample SAMN05416860, study PRJEB24817) | seawater metagenome | isolation source: Sea water | place: Canada:Atlantic | collected 2013-11 | reverse complement strand
ACACAGAGTAGATCGTCGGCAGCGTCAGATGTGTATAAGAGACAGGTATTAATATTGGTACGGAGTTACAAGAAATAAATGAGAAAAGTAAAAATATACAACATAATGAAATAGACAATCGTGGAACTTATAGTCTTGCAAAAAACACAACAATAACTGACTTAGAGTAAAAAATATAATGACAAACCTAGCAGAAGAAACAAATGTAAAATCGATGGATGTAGATGTAAAATCACAAAAAGTTGCCATTGGTACCTTATTATATACTCAAAAATTAATTACATCAGAACAGTTAAAATACGCTTTACAAAAGCAAAAGGTGACTGAAGAAAAACTGGGTGAATTAATGGTTAGACTGGGCATGATTACAGATAATGAATTGGCCCCGATATTATCAAAACAAATGGGTTTAGAGTATTACTCAGACCATGAAATAGAAAAACCCGATGACAATGTACTGGCCATGTTTAATCAAGAATTATGCCTGCGTTCAAAATTTATACCGATTAAAAGAGAAGGTGATAAATTAATTGTGATTGTCGGTAATGCCAATTTATCTTATGTTTCTCAAATAGTGACAAAACGATCAGGGTTGAGACCTAAACTGTTGATGGCTGACTTTGGTAAAGTTACAAGCAGTGTTAAGTTTCATTACTTTTTCAGTAATTACCCAATAGAAAATTTAGTACAAAAAGAAATTAAAATTCTAAAAAAAGACATGGATCAAGTTCACAATCCTGACTTATTGTTAGATTATATTTTACACTTGGCTGTCAAACAAAGGGCCACAGACATACATATCCAACCCGATACTAACAGTGCACATATATCTTTCAGAATTGATGGAGTTCTTCAACCCATAGTAGGTATGTCAAAAGCAGTTGTTAGGTTGGTTTCTAGTATTAAAATGCGCTCAAAAATGGATATTACAGAACAAAGATTGCCACAAGATGGTAGTTTTACAACTTCAGTAATAGAAACTCCTTATGATGTGCGTGTCTCAACACTATCAACTGAATATGGCGAAAATGTTGTTTTAAGATTGTTACCAGGTGGAGTTTTGGTCCGTGATTTAAGTCAGTTGGGTTTTTTAGAAGACGATTTAGAAGTCATGAAAAAAATGTTTTCTCAACCGGCTGGTATCGTCCTCTTAACTGGACCAACAGGCAGTGGTAAAACTACAACATTGCACGCTGGACTTCGAGCGCATGGTTTAAGTGGTAAAAATATATTAACCATTGAAGACCCTATTGAGTATAAACTACCAGTCATTTGCCAAACACAAGTCAACCGCAAAGCAAACTATACTTTCGGTACAGCCATTACACATTTTTTACGTCATGACCCAGATGTTATGTTAATTGGTGAAATTCGAGATAAAGAAACAGCTGAAGCCGCAATGACTGCTGCAGAAACTGGACATTTGGTTTTATCAACATTACATGTTAATAGTGCAATTGGAGTAATTCCTCGATTAAAAGCATTGGGCATTCATTCTCAGATCATAGCAGACAGTTTGGTAGGAGTTGTATCTCAAAGATTACTAAGGAAAATATGCACACATTGTTCTGAATCTTATATGCCAGAATTAGATGAGTGGTTACAAGTCAGTGATGATATTGAGATAAGTGAATTAAAACGTGGAAAAGGCTGTAGTCATTGTGTCGGCAGTGGTTATTTAGGTCGTATTCCAATTTATGAAATGTTACCAGTTGGAAAAGAATTTACAAATGCCATTGCTAATGATGTTACACGTGAAGAAATTTCAAAATTAGTAGAAAAAAATGGACTAGTGAGCTCAAGACAAATGGCCAAAGACAGGGTATTGGATGGTGTTACTTCTGTTGAAGAATACATGCGAATCATTGGATTGGAGCTAGATTAAGATGAGGTGTTATTACCACAGATTATTGCTGCAATCAGGGAAAACCCAAAGAGGGATTTCAAAGTTGTTGATGGAAAATGAAAGATCTGCTCAAGTTTTCATAGAAAAACGCAGGGATGCAGTTATTCTTAGCCTGGTTATGTTGCCAAATTGGTTTCTTTATATCTATGATTTTTGGAATAAAATTCGTGGTAATTATATAGATAAGGCGTCATTAGCTGAATTTTTTCATAACGTTTCAGTGATGTTAAAAGCTGGTGTTCCTATTTTTACCGCCATTGAAGAAATGACCACAGGTGACTCTGAGCCAAAGGTTCGGGAACTGGCTGAAAACTTACTAGAATCGATGCGATCAGGCCTTACTTTTGCTCAAAGTCTTGATAAGCACGCAGATACAATACCAAAAACAGTTATTTATTTGGCACATATTGGTGAAACATCAGGTAACCAAGACCGAACATTACATGATGCCGCTGAGCACATGAATAGAATTGTCAGTATTACTAGAGACACAAAAAGAGCCATGATATATCCGGCTTTTGTGTTTGCAAGTATTATTGGAGCAACAATTTTCTGGTTATATTATGTGGTTCCAAACATATCTGACTTGTTTAAACAAATGCAAGTTGATTTACCAACAATTACAAAAGTGACTGTAGCATTTTCTAACCATATACATGATTATTTCTTTGTGTACTTACTGGTTTTTATTCTGCTAACATTGTTTCTAATAGCATTATATAAATACAATCAAAAATTCAGATATAGGGTCCATAAATTATTTTTTAGATTGCCTGTTTCAAGAACAATTATAAAATCATCTGGGTTGGCATTTATTACAGAATATTTAAGTTTACTGATTTCATCTGGTGTAGAGATTATTAAGAGTTTAGAAATTATCGAATCATCAATTACCAATGAAGTCTATAAAGAAAAAATTGGCGAAGTCAAAAATGGAGTTATGCGAGGAAATACTTTAACTGACGAGTTACGACAGGCTGAGGTTTTTCCAAGTTTTGTGTTGAGACTCACCAGTATCGGTGAACAAACAGGTACATTAGATAAACAGTTGAATTATCTGGCGGTCGAATACAGAAAACGTTTTGAACACACAGTTGCTTCTATCAGTGAAATAATACAACCATTGGTTATAATTTTTGCAGGTTTGTTATTTATTCTAATGATTATAGCGCTGTTCCTTCCTGTTTATAAATTAATTGGTGAGGTAGGAATTCTTAGAGGTGGGTAATGCAGTATATTAATAGGCACAATAAAGTTACTAAACAATTTGGTTTCAGTTTATGGGAGCTGTCGATTGTCATGTTAATTATGATAGGGTTATTTGTAGCACTGGTCAGTGTTATGCCTTATATAGTTAAGCGTGAAAATGTTGAGGTTGATAAGTCAATTTTGTTCAAAATTGATGAACAACTGCTAGGGTTTGTTGCAACTCATGCCCGACTGCCGTGTCCTGATGTAGCTCCCTATGATGGCAATGAAAATTGTGGCACATCAAATAGTACTGGAGCCATTCCATACAAAGCATTGGGATTAAATGAAGATTATGCCGGTGTTGGTTCGATTCCTGTTCAATATGCTGTGTATAGAAATACTACAAATGCCACCAGTCCAGCTGATTTGGCAAATATTACCAATTTATTCAACCCAACTGATTCTCATGGAACGGTAACAACAATAAATAACATCAATGGTTTAGATTTTTGTACTGCGATTGCCAATGGAAAAGCCAGTACTTTTTCTTCTGCATTTGCGCACATTTCATTTCCTGATACAACAACAAGATCTGTTCCATACGTATTGGCCACAGCTGGTCTTGCAAACAAAGATGGTGGCACCTCACCATTTGATGGTTTAAATGCAACTGCTGCATTGGATTTCGAATCAGCTAACAGAGCGCATGATGCCGAATACGATGACACTGTTTTCACAAAATCTTTTGATGAATTAGCCGACACACTCAATTGCGATACGGCTCAAAGATCTTTGAATTTGATGGCAGATGGTAAAGCCACCCATGAAGAAAATTTAGCCCAAGCTGATAATTTAGAAGCCAATGCTGAATTGGCAGCAATAATAACAGGAGCCCAAATATTATTAGGCATTGCAAATACTGCAATGGCAGCTTTTACATTAGCAGCGGCAGTGACAACTCTGGCCACAGCCAGTTCACTTTTAGCTGGGGCTATAGCCTCATGTGTGGTATTAGTAGGATGTGCATTGATACCAGTTTATACTGCCGGTGTAGTGGCATCAACTGTTGCAATAGTTGCAGCAGGTGTGGCTGTTGGATTAAATGTCGCGGCATTAATTGCACAAGCAGTGGCTTTGGGACTTGTTATAGATGTAGCACTTAGGGCTGGTGCACAAATTAGCTTACCAGAGGAATCAACAGACCCCAATGATCCAAACGCAACTATGAGCAATGAAGAGCTTGCCATTGAAATTAGACAACAAGCTGAGGATTTAAAATTAGATGCCGCTGAAAAAGTAATTAGTGCAAGAGATCAAATAAACAGAGCCAGAGGCAGTGCCTTAACGATTCGTAATCGTTTTAATACAATTAAAGCCCAAACCCAATTGTTAGAAGATTCTAGGATTGCCATTAATGATGGTTTATTTAACAGTTACTCACTCTCTGCAGACTCTCAAGCAGCAACGAATGTCAACCAAGCTACTACTGCATATAATAACACTGTATCAGCAAGAAATAATGCCAATGATGCCGTCTCAGCTTTAGGTGCTCAGGCAAATTCAGGATTTCCTTTTTTCCAAATCAGTTACCCCAATGTGAACTTTCCATTAGCTGAATCTCATTTGAATTTAGCAGATCCGAAAATGACCACAGCTGCAACAAATATCAATAATTTAAAAAACAGTTACTTAAATATACTTACACAGGCAACAAATGCCAGGAATCGGGCCAATACACTGATAGCCAACCAGCCAGCCAGACCTGTGCCAGCAGATCCAGCGAATCCAACAGCTGCAGAAACACAAGCTATGGCTGATTGGGATGCACTACGAGATGCATATATTTTAGGAAGAAACAGGGCTCAAAATGTAATGAATACAATGAATGCCTTAAGAGATGTATTTATTAGCGACTTGATTGATAGACGCGATGGCGCAGTTGATGCTTATAATGAAGTCGTTGACATTATTTCAAATTTAGCACCAATACCTGATGAACCTGTTCCTGCAGATCCTGCAAATCCAACAGCACAAGAAACCGCTGCATTGGTAAATTGGCAAAATTTAACAAATGAAAGAGCAGATTTGTTGGTTTTATTAAACGGTCAACTGACAGAACAACTGAATTTAATCAATTATTATAATGGTATTCTCAATGGGCCGTTTGGTGGCTTTTTAATATTTGAAATAAATAGATTACAAGATGACATTCAAATTGGAGTGGGAAGAATTGATGGTGCTCGAGCACAAACAACAGAGGCCTTTGAAACCATAAATTCAGCCCTTGATGCAGAAGAAAATGCTGCCTATTTTGAAGCCAATGTTGGTAATGGATTGCCCAATCCTAATGGGACTTTGAATGAACAAGCAGCTGGAGTAGATGATATATTAGCAGATGCAGATGCAAAAGGTGCAGAAAGATGATCAGAATTTCCAAAAATCAAAATGGTTATTCATTGGTTGAATTATCAATTGTTTTAGTCATTATTGGTGTCATTGGGTTTTTTAGTGTTAAATTTATCTCACAAATTGGTCAACAAACCTTAAACGAGAAATTTAAAAATGATTTAGAAATGGCAGACGCTGCAATCTCTGGATTTGTTTATGCCAATAGCCGATTGCCTTGTCCAGATGTTACTAGTCCTCCAGATGGCATTGAAGATTGTGGATCTATAAATAATAATCAAGGCAGTTTACCTGTTAAGACTTTAGGGATAGAATCTTCACTCCAAAAACAACGTGGAGGGCAAATACGATACGCTTCTTTCCGCAATAATAATGCAGATGCATTATTAGATACAGATTTAAGCAGTTTGAAAGACAGGTATGAACCTTTCTTGCCCAATTCTGAAACATCAACCCAATCCAATGGTTTAGATTTTTGTTTGGCATTAAGAACTGCCAGCCGCTCAACCATACCACTAAACAACCAAGTCAATATTTTAACAAGGACACCAGGTGTTTTTATTAATGTGGCCTATGCTATTGCGGACAGTGGGGCAATTGATGCAAATAATGATGGAAATTTATTTGATGGTTCCAATGCAGCAGGTTTAGCTTTTGAAAGACCCAAAGCCTCACATTTAAATAATTACGATGATAATGTAAAAGCCGTTGGTTTTAATGAATTGGCAGGGCGGCTAAAATGTGCAAAATTATTATCTGAAACCAATGGTGCAGCACGTGCCAGTTTTGCAGCCTATGACATGTGGCAAGTTTCCACAATGTATAAAGATTACCGTTATTTTCATGTGCATTATTTAGAAATTATGGTAGAAATTGCTGAATCTAAGTTTGCCTTAGCAACAGCCGCTTTAGTATTGTCTTTATTGTCAACAGGTTTAGCTGTTGCCAATGCGATTTTAACTGGAGGCACAAGTACAATTGTTGGTGCTGCATTGGCTGCAGCAGCTTCGATTGACGCAATAATAGCAGAAGCCCTAGCAGTTTCGGATTTAGATAGTGCCAGAGAATCCTTAACTGCAGGAATAGCACAAAGAACTGAGGCCATTGCAACTTGGAATGAATCGGCTACATTTAAAGATACTAAATTGGCCATAGTAAAAGCATTAGATTTAAAGGGGTTAATCAGATAATGAATAATTCAATAAAAGTAAAAGGTTATACATTAGTTGAGCTCACAGTAGTTATAATAATTATTGGCATAATATTCTCATTGCTATACAAATATTACCCCAGAGCTAATCAAGTTCAGCAGCGTACAGTTGAAACCTCAAATACTGAATATATAGACAATGCCATTATTGGATTTAGTTATGCACATGGTCGTTTGCCATTTCCCGACGCAGATTTGGATGGAGACGAAGATCCAGGTACACTTTTCGGGACTATTCCAGAACTGACTTTGGGATTGGCTGAAAAACCAATTAACGATTCGAGCATCCCTTTGAATTATTCTATTTTTAACAAAGCCGATGCTGATGTATTGGTTGATGCAGAATTGGGTGTTAGTAAAGACCGTTTGTATCCATTGTTACCGACAGGAGTGCGAACAGCAGCTCCTACAGCATTAAACCAATCAAATACCATAGATTTTTGTTTTGCATTAAGGTCAGCAGCAGCCACAACTACGGTGAATAATGCTGGATATTTGCATGTTTCTGAAACTAGTCCTGTTTTATATAATCGCAATATTGCCTATGTATTGGTAGATGCAGGTGGAACAGATGCAGATGGCGATGGAAATTTACTTGATGGTTTTAATGCCAATGCAATTGACTTTAAATTTGAAGTGGCAACAAAGCCGCAATCTGCTGGTTATGATGATCAAGTTAATTCCATGGAGTTTTCTGAACTATTTGGTGCATTGGCCTGTGGTTCGGTTATTTCTGCAGCACTACATGCCCATGATAATACAGTATTGGCAGCTGATATGATGTGGACTTCATTTGTTGATTATGAAAATTTACTGGATTTAACAGAACAATTAGCTGAAGCAGATGTGGCTTTAGGTGTCGCTGCCATAGCTCAAGCATTGGCCGGTGATGCCGATGTGGTAGCAGGTGTTGCCACAGCCATTGCGGAGAGTTTAACACCTCCATTAACTGCCATTGGTGCACCAGCTGCTGTCTCATTTGGATTGGCTGCTGTACTTGCAGTAGCTGCCACTGCTGCTGCCATCGCAACCACTGTACTTGCTGCTGATGCTTTAAGCAGTATAAATGATGCCACTGATTGTTTCGAAGATGGAGATAATTGTGCAGTTGGAGATGGTGACTTTGTAGAAAGAGCTCGATTATTAAGAGTAGAAATTAGAGCTAATGCAATAAGAGCCGATCAAGAAGGCTTATAAAATAAAGAGAAATTAAATGAAAAAAACATCAAAAGGGTTTACCTTGGTTGAAATGTCAATTGTATTGGTTATCATCGGAATAATTCTGGGTGCCGTTTCTATTGGTAAAGATTTACAGAGAAATGCCAGTTATCAAAAAATTAGTCAATCATTTATTCAAGGTTGGGCACTGGCATATCAAAATTATTATAATAGAGTGAATGTTGTGATAGCAGATGATCCAACTAATCCAACATTAATGGTGAATCAAAATGCTGGTGAAATGTGTGCTGCTACTTTACCAACTGGGTTACATGCTTATATGGATAATGCAGGAGTACGTATGCCTGCTGGTCGCGCAGAGGGTTCTGAAGACAAATATGTTTACTTAGATACCAATGGTAATCCGCAACAGATAGATGTGTGTTTTGATAATGTTGTATGGTCTGTTGATGGACTGACTTCTGGTTCTTATATGACAAGAAATAGAAATGTGATGGTAATAAAAGGATTAACACCTGATTTGGCCCGGTTATTAGACAGTTCAATTGATGGCATAGCAGATGCACGATTTGGTTTTTTTAGAGAGTCAGGTATTCAAGATGATACAACTGTAGATGGCCTTGAGTGGAGTAAAACCAATCGACAAAACTATTCTGATGTTGCCAATAATCGTGATGAAGACCAAGTGGCTGTTATGACTGCCTATTATTTAATGCCAGAATAAATAGTTATATCCCTTTATTTAACGCATAAAAAAGGCACGGTATATCTATAATTACCGCGCCTTTTTTATATATACCAACTTCAATATATTAAGAGTTTTCTATCGTTTCTTTAACAGTCTTAACTATATTTTCAACAGTAAACCCAAAATGTTCAAACAACTCAGCACCTGGAGCCGATTCACCAAAAGTGTCTTGAGAAATAATGGCACCATTCAGGCCTACATATTTGTACCAAAAATCACCTTGACCCGCTTCAACTGCTATACGATTAGTAACAGATGATGGCAATATGCTTTCTTTGTAGGCATCATCTTGCTGATCATAAACATTGGTACAAGGCATAGAAACCACACGAATATTTTCACCCAATTGTTCAGCAGCTTGCATGGAAATGCCTATTTCAGAACCAGTGGAAATTATGATGGCATCAGGAGTGCCTACAGAATCTTTTAATATGTAACCGCCTTTTGATATGTCAGCTACTTGTTGGGCATTTCTGTTTTCTTTAGATGTATTTTGACGACTGAATAACAAACAAGAAGGCCCATCTGCTTTTTCTAGTGCAGATTTCCATGCAGCAACTGATTCTGTTGCATCACAAGGTCTCCAAACATTCATATTAGGCATTAAACGCAAAGAAGAAGTCTGTTCAACAGGTTGATGGGTTGGTCCATCTTCACCGACACCGATTGAGTCATGTGTATAAACAAATAAACCACGAATTTTCATTAATGCTGCCATACGTAAAGCATTACGTGCATATTCTGAGAACATGAGGAATGTAGCACCATACGGAACTAAACCGCCATGTAACATCATGCCGTTCATCATCGCTGTCATGCCGAACTCACGAACACCGTAGGATATATAGTTGCCAGTAAAATCTAATTCAACATCGTTACAGGCTTTTGAACCGGACCAAAAAGTGTTGTTAGATGGGGTTAAATCAGCAGAACCGCCAAATAATCCGGGTACCAATGGTCCCAAAGCTTCTAATGCATATTTTGATGCTTTCCTTGTCGGCATTGCCTCAGCTTCAGCTTGGGCTTTTTCAACAGCAGCTTGTGATAATTGAGCAAAATTATCAGGCAATTGGTTATTCATGCGGCGTGTATAATCTGCGGCTTGATCTGGATATTTTTCTGAATATTCAGCAAATAACTCAATCCATTTATTTTCAGTTTTGGCACCTTTTTCTTCTGCATTCCAACCATCATAAACATCTTGTGGAATCTCAAATGCTGGATAACTCCAGTCTAGGGCTTCTCTAGTAGCAGCCACCTCATCTGCACCCAATGGTGCGCCATGGCATTCATGAGAGCCAGCCTTATTAGGAGCGCCCTGCCCAATATTGGTTTTAGCACAAATGATAGATGGCTTGTTTGTTTTTGCTTTGGCTTTTTTGATGGCTTTTTTAATTGCCTTAGGGTCATGTCCGTCAATAGATTGTACATGCCATCCATAAGATTTAAAGCGTTTAACAGTATCATCCGTGAACCAACCGCCCACTTCACCATCAATAGATATATTGTTGTCATCGTACAAAGCAATTAATTTACCCAGTTTCAAAGTGCCAGCAAACGAACAGGCTTCATGTGAGATGCCTTCCATTAAACAACCATCACCAACAAATGTATAGGTGTGGTGATCAACAATATTAAGACCCTCTTTATTAAACTCCTTTGCCAATAGCTTTTCACTTAATGCCATTCCTACTGCATTTGTAATGCCTTGTCCTAGTGGACCTGTGGTAGTTTCAATCCCAGCTGTATATCCATATTCAGGATGTCCTGGTGTTTTAGAATGGAGTTGTCTAAAATTTTTGATGTCATCCATACTAAGATCATAACCCGTTAAATGTAATAATGAATACATCAACATAGAGCCATGGCCATTTGATAATACAAACCTGTCACGATTAGACCAATTCGGATTTTTTGGATTATGGCTCATGAAGTTGTTGTACAAAACTTCAGCCATATCTGCCATGCCCATTGGAGCTCCAGGATGACCGGAATTTGATTTTTGAATGGCGTCCATAGAAAGTACACGAATGGCATTTGCAAGAGTTGTTCTGTTTGTCATAATCTTTATTAAGCTCTAATTTAAATTTTGAGGTGGTATTATATCAGAGCAATGATAATTTGAAGTCACAATTATTTATCTTTATTGTCATTAAATCGGAATTAATTCAATCATAGACAGGAATGAAATTAACAAACCAATATTTCAAAATAGTTCATGTTTGTTGATGATATTCAGATTATATTTATATTTAATTGTTATAATGCAATTTTATTCAGAGATAACTCATGAAAAGAATCAAAATTACCTTAATGTCATCAATGTTCTTATTTATGGCAGCATGTGTAACGATTAATGTTTATTTCCCAGCTGCAGAAGCAGAAGATGCGGCAAATAAAATAATCAATAAAATCATTGGGGAAGAAGATGGACAAGGGGCAGTTGGCAATAACCCTCAAAGCTTTAATCTTAATCCACTAAGTTGGTTTATTTCCTCAGCCCATGCAGAAGTAAATATAAATATTTCTTCACCTGCAATAGTGGAAATAACAGACAGAATGGAAAATCGATTTAGCAGTCAATTAAAACCTCATATAGATTCAGGTGTTGTTGGTTTTACAAACGATGGTTTCATAGACATTGTCGATGCCAAAGCCTTGGTTTTGAAGGACCGCCAAATCGTTAAGAAGTTTGTAGCAGATGACAACCGTGACCGCAAAGCCCTTTACAGAGAATTGGCTGTTGCCAATGGCCATGCTGATTGGGAAGAGTCTATTCGCAATGTGTTTATTAAATTGTGGAGAGAAAAAGCACGCAGCGGATGGAAATACCAAGATGCCGCTGGTGCTTGGCAAACTAAATAATTAATAAACTATAGAATGTTCAACTAAAGTGGTATTTTAAGGTACCACTTTTTTATTACTGAGAGAAAAAACACCCATGGCAAGACATCGCAGAAGAAAATTAATGGAACAACCCATCGAAGTTGTGATTGAAGATTTAAGTCACGATGGCCGAGGCATAGCAAGAGTTAATGGCAAAGTGATGTTTGTTAGCGGCGCATTGCCAGGTGAGACAGTCATTGCCAAACACACTGGTGGTAACAAGAATTTTGAGGAGGCAAGCGCAATAGATGTGTTAAGCGCCTCAGAAGATCGGGTTGATGCACAATGCAAGTTTTATGATGTCTGCAATGGTTGTACCATGATGCATCTGGCTCCAACAAAACAAATTGAGTTTAAACAAAATACACTTAAACAAAATCTTTTGAAAATGGCAAAACTACAACCAGAATTATGGTTGAATCCATTAACAGATGATTCATGGCATTACCGCCGCAGGGCACGATTGTCTGTTCGTTGGGTGATGGCGAAAGAAAAAGTCTTGGTTGGTTTTAGAGAGAAAAATGGCCGTTATGTGGCAGACATGAATGATTGTGAAATATTACAGCAACCGTTAGATAAATTGTTACAACCCTTAGCTGATATGATTGGGACATTAAGAATTAAACAACACATTGCCCAAATCGAAGCATCAATCGCTGATGATGATGTTGCATTGATTGTGCGACATTTAAAGCCCATTGGAGTAGACGATGAAAAAATATTTTTGGATTTTGCAAAAAATAACAATGTCAGAATTTATTCTCAATCAAAAGGTCCCAAAACAATCATTGAAATGCTTGATGAGTCACAGTCACTTCCCGTAAAACCTCTTTATTTTGATATGCCAGATTACAAAGTTAGAATGGAGTTCTTGCCCAGTGATTTTATTCAAGTCAATGCAAAAATGAACAATAAAATGATTGCACATGCCATGTCATTGCTTGATATAAAAAGTGACGATGTTATATTGGATTTATTTTGTGGACTGGGTAATTTTACTTTACCAATAGCGACAAAAGTAAAGGCCATAGTTGGTATTGAAGGGGAACAATCTTTAGTAGAACGTGCACAACACAATGCGCAATTAAACAAGCTGGATAATGTTTCATTTCATGTGGCTGATTTACGAAAAAATCATCAAGATTCAGATTGGTTTAAACAAGATTATAATAAGGTATTAATAGATCCACCACGCAGTGGTGCCTGGGAAGTATTGCCATTAATTGCTCAAACTCAAGCCAATACATTGTTGTATGTATCGTGTCATCCTGCCAGTTTGGCCAGAGACACTGATAGATTAGTCAATGAATTGGGATTCAAATTGGTCAAAGCAGGAGTGATGGATATGTTTCCTCATACATCTCATGTAGAGTCAATTGCTCTGTTCACCCGCAACCAATAATTTTAAACCAACTGTGCATCATTCAGTTTTATTTCACATTGAATGTGCTAAAATTGCATTAAATAGTCAACTTATCTGGAAAACCTATGAAACTCTTGGCACTTATTATTGCCTATCTTATTAGCCATGTAATTCCTAAACCACAAAGATTTCGGAATTTTTCCTGGTATAAATCTTGGATGGCTTGGTTTGACAGTAAAGTTGGAATCAAAAACAAAGAAATAACTATACTGGTGACTATTGCAATTCCTGTAATCATTTTTTGTATGGCAATAAATGGATTGGTCTATTCGCAAGTTGGCTCATTAATTGTAGCAGTCTTGGTGTTGAGTTATTGCATTGGACCAGAAAGCCTAGAAGAAGACGTTGAAAGTAGTGAAATGCATACAAAGCTAGGTATTCCAAAAAATGCAGGCATCCCTTTATTAATAAAGAGATTAACACAAGTATCATTACACAGGTGGTTTGCTGTCTCTTATACACATCTCCGAGCCCACGAGACAGGCAGAAATCTCGTA
>OJDV01000529.1_pt1 | contig 13465 bp, 14 predicted proteins | sample 1592911 | NCBI WGS metagenome assembly OJDV01 (sample SAMN05416860, study PRJEB24817) | seawater metagenome | isolation source: Sea water | place: Canada:Atlantic | collected 2013-11 | reverse complement strand
TCTACACAGAGTAGATCGTCGGCAGCGTCAGATGTGTATAAGAGACAGATTTTGGATGATGAAGCTTATGAACGTGCAACCTCAGTTTATTTAGTAGATAGAGTGGTGCCAATGCTTCCGGAAATATTATCAAATGGCGCTTGTTCTTTACGTCCACACGAAGAAAAATATACATTTTCTGCAGTATTCAAAATGAATGATAAAGCTGAAATTTCAGACCAATGGTTTGGACGAACAGTCACGTATTCTGATGCTCGATTTGCTTACGAAGAAGCACAAGCAATTATAGAAACCAAAACAAATGATATTCCTAAAGAAGTATCCTTAACCGGAAAACCTTATAAAGCGGATCAAGCTGTTGCTGATGCTGTTTTAAAAATGGATGAACTCGCTAAAATTATGCGTCGTAAACGTATGAGTTCTGGAGCTATTTCTTTTGATAAAGTTGAAGTTAAATTCAATTTAGATGAAGAAGCAAATCCAGTAGGAGTGTACTTTAAAACAAGTAAAGACGCTAATAAATTGATTGAAGAGTTTATGCTATTAGCCAACAAGAAAGTAGGCGAATTTATAGGTAAACAAAAGAAAACATTTGTCTATCGTATTCATGATGAACCTGACGATAGTAAACTAGCTGCTTTGCAAAATGTTGTTGGACGTTTTGGTTATAAACTTAATTTTAAAGACCGGAAAAGTGTGTCTTCATCATTAAATAATTTATTGAAAGACGTTAATGGTAAAAAAGAACAAAATTTAGTTGATACGTTAACAATTCGTACCATGAGTAAGGCTGAGTATTCTACTCAAAATATTGGTCATTATGGATTAGCTTTCGATTATTACAGTCATTTTACGTCACCAATTCGTCGTTATCCAGATGTGATGGCACATCGTTTATTACAACAGTACCTAGATGGTGGAAATTCTGCAAACGCAGACATTTACGAAGAGAAGTGTAACCATTCTAGTCGAATGGAATATTTAGCTACAAAGGCCGAACGTGATTCTATAAAATACATGCAAATTCGATTTATGGAAGACCATAAAAATGAAGACTTTGTTGGTGTTATTTCTGGAGTTACAGATTGGGGAATTTATGTAGAAATCATCGAGAATAAATGCGAAGGCATGGTAAGCGTTAGAGATATGAAAGACGATCATTATGCTTTTGATGAGGATCATTATGCATTGGTTGGTAAAAACTCTAAAATAATGTATCAACTTGGAGATGAGGTCGTTGTTAAAGTTAAAAACACCGATTTAGTTAAAAAACATCTAGATTTCACACTTATAGGCAAGTACGTACAAGACTAATTATTTTGGCGTTTCCTAAAGGTCAGGCTGTCCGTTATATCTTTTGGTGAAAAACCAAAAGGATGCCACTACCATCCTTAACGCAATTAGTTAACTTCCATGACATTTAAAACAAAAATTAACAGATGAGATGCTGAATTTATATCAGCATCTCATAATTTTGTATGTGTAACATTTTTAAATAATAATTTATGATTCTTACCACAACAAATAACATAGAAGGCTTTAAAATATCGGATTATAAAGGTATCGTAACGGGAGTTTCTATACATGACGGAAAACTATCTATGGGATTTAGTCTTTCAAAATATTACAAATCTATTCAAGAAAGTATTGATTCAACAAAAGAAAAAGCATTTCAATTATTAACTGAAAACGCAAAGAAATTAGGAGCGAATGCTGTTGTAGGTATTAAAGTTGAAATTGAATTAATGTCTAGCAATTATGCAATGGTTTCTGTAACAGGAACTGCTGTTTCTGTCGCTTAATTGTATTTAATTTTTTGAAACTGTAACAAGTTTCCTTTTGTACACTCTTTAATAACACAAACAAAAAGGAAACACATAAATATACATTCAAATGAGAACTATTTTAGCTATTGCATTACTGGTTGTAACATCTTTATTAACAGCACAAAACCCTAAGGAAAAAGGAGTCGGCGACTTTTCAGAAGTAAAAGTATTTGACCGAATAAAAGTCAACTTAGTTAAATCTGATATGGATAAAGTAGAAATTACTGGAGATGATATTGAAGATGTGGAGGTTATCAATAAAGATGGAATACTAAAAATTAGAATGAAATTTAATAAATCTTTCAATGGAGAAAAGACATTTGTAGCCATATATTATACAAAGTTGAATGTTATTGATGGTAATGAAGGCGCTTTTATCTCTTCAAATGAATTAATTTCTCAAAACTATATTGAGCTTAGAGCACAAGAAGGAGCGCGTTTAAAAATAGGCTTAGATGTTGTTAAAGTTGACGTAAGAGCTGTTACAGGAGGAATTATTGAGACAAAAGGTAAAGCTGTTTCGCAAAATATCACGTTAAATACAGGAGGTGTTTATGAAGGTAAATCTTTTGAAACTAAAAACACGACTGTAAATATAAAAGCTGCTGGAGAAGCTGATGTTCATGCATCAAAAGTTGTGAATGCTAAAGTAATTGCTGGAGGCGATGTTTTTATTTATGGTAACCCAGAAAGTATTAAGGAAAATACAACTTTTGGAGGTCGTGTGAAACGAATGAACTAATCCCTATGTGTTTAAGTTGAGTAAACGTCTTTTTTTATTAGCTTTGTAGGAAAGCTATTTTCTAGTATGTTTGATGATATTTTAGCAGCCATTCCCTTCGGAATTATCCTTGCCTTCACTATTGGTCCAGTATTTTTTGTACTGCTCGAAACTAGTGCTACTAAAGGATTTAAAAGCGCTTTAATTTTTGACTTAGGTGTTATCTTTGCTGATATTGTTTTCATTCTTCTAGCCTTTTATAGTACTAGTATGCTAGTTGATAAAATTAAAGATGATCCTAATTTCTTAATTTTTGGAGGCGTCTTACTGGTTGTTTATGGCATTATTTCTTTCATGAAAGCCACTAAATCATTTAGATCTATAGTTAGAGAGTATCATAAAGTAGAGATACAAAAGAATGAATTTGGAAAACTATTCATCAAAGGGTTTTTACTCAATTTTATAAATATTGGTGTGCTTATGGGTTGGTTAGGGTTTATCGTTATCGGTAGCTCAATCACAGAATCTGAGAATGGTGTTACTGTTTTTATTATTACCATGTTAACTGTTTATTTTTTAACAGATTTAGTAAAAATAGCTGCCGCAAAACGATTAAAAAGTAAGCTTACTCCTCGTCTTATATACAAAACAAAAAAAATCATTGCCTTAGTAGTTCTTGGCTTTGGTATTTTATTATTGGTTCAGGGTTTATTTCCAGCGGGAAAAGAACGACTTCAAGAAGAAATAGAGCATCGTTTATAAACTATTAATAACATGCCTAAAACTGAATATCGAATTTACGTCGTGGAATTATCTAAAAGAGTATTCACAGAAAACCGAAAATTCAGAGAAGCTAATCCTCAGTTTAATGGTGTTTTAGAATGTCTTTATGTAGGTATGACGAGTAAAACACCTAAAGAACGATTCTTACAACACAAAACAGGCTACCGAAATAAAAAGGGCTATAAGTTGTCTTCAAATATTGTAGAAAAATATGGTTCATATCTACGACCAAGTTTATATAATCATATTGCTCCGTTAACAACTAGAGCAGAAGCTTTAAAAATGGAAGAAACATTAGCCTTAGAACTGAGAAGACAACGCTACGCGGTTTGGTTTAATTAATTTTTAATAGAAATAGAATGCAAAATACGACTACAAAAATTTTAACGCTACCCCTTAGATTTGCAATTATAATTTTAATTTTTGGAGCGCTTTCTAAGACCATGCACTGGCCTTTTTCAATTCAATTAATGAGTATTGGAAGTTGTGCAATACTGATTTTATACGTAATTCGTTTTATTTACAAAAAGGAAAAAGTAAGGTTAGATTATATAAAATTGGGATTAGTTGTATTATGGGTGTTTAGTTATACTAATCAAGCACTTCATCTTTTTAATCTTCCATTATTTTTTGAAATAGTATTGTTTATTTTATTTGTTTGGTGGCTAATTGAAGAAGGTTTATTCTTCTTTAGTAAAAGAAAGCTAAAAGAAAATAAAGGCATTAAATCAGTGTATTATGTGTTAATAATAATTACGATTATCGGTCTTGTTTTTGGTACGTTGTTTAAGATTCAGCATTGGCCTTATGGATCATTATTATTTATATTTGGAATGCTTTCCCTTTGCTTAACACTTATTGTGGATTATTTTCTTGTTGAAAAAACTTAAGTACTAGAGCTATTACATTCTTCTAAATTTAGAAATAAAAAACCTCCAAGATTAAACTTGAAGGTTTTTAAGGTTACCAGTAGATACGGACCGCTGTTTGTCTTTACTTAATTTTTTATAAAAAATTAAAACAAAAAAGAGATACTATTAAGTATCTCTTTTCTTTTGAGGCGTCTAGCGGATTCGAACCGCTGTAGATGGTTTTGCAGACCACTGCCTAGCCACTCGGCCAAGACGCCTTAAATATCTCGTTATTTCTAGCGAGTCAGCAAATGTAAAAAATTTTACCCTTTTACGCTATTAACACTTACTTTTTTCGTCTTTCGGTCATTTTAATCGTTACCATTTCAACATCACCACCTATTGGAGGATTCAATTTACTTACACTTATAGTTGCCTTTTTAACCGATGAACCCTCTTTAAGAATACGCTTTAAAACACGTTTTGCGACTGTTTCTAGTAGCTTTGAAGGCTCTTGCATTTCTTCCTTTACAATCTTATTTAAAAGCACATAGTCAACAGTATCAGCTAATTCATCAGAAGTTGCAGAGGTCTGTAAATTCGCTTTGACTTCCAAATCGACACGATAATCACTACCAATTACAGTTTCTTCTTTTAAGCAACCATGATGTGCATAAACACGTATATTTTCAACTTTTATAATTCCCATTTTTAATTTGTAAAGAAATCAAACACATTGCTTAAACCACTGGTTTTAGTTTTATAAAACTCTGTATATGTACAACGTTCACAGGTTACGCTTGTGAATTTTTGATTTTGTACATCAAATATTTTTGAAAGCGTTCCTCCTGTTGCTCTCATTTGTCCTGTTTTGTAAGTTCTGTTGTCACACTTTGGACATTTGTAGTTTGCGTGTTCCATGGGTTTTAATTTTCTATAAAATTAATCAAACTAGAATAGATTTATAACCAATAGAAGGGATATTTACTTAATTTTGTACAATAAGTTTGTAGAGATGTCTGAAGAAACAAAATCGCTTAATTTTATTGAGCATATCATTGAAGAAGATTTAGCTAATGGGTTATCAAAAGATAAACTTCGTTTTCGTTTTCCTCCTGAGCCTAATGGGTATTTACATATTGGTCACACCAAAGCCATTGGAATTAGTTTCGGTTTAGGTGAAACCTATAATGCACCAGTAAACCTTCGTTTTGATGACACCAATCCAGCTAAAGAAGAACAGGAATATGTTGACGCTATTAAGCGTGATATTGAATGGTTGGGTTATAAATGGGCGAATGAATTATACTCTTCAGATTATTTTCACAAGCTTTATGAATGGGCAGTTCAACTTATTAAAGATGGAAACGCTTACATAGATTCTCAATCAAGCCAAGCAATGGCCGAACAAAAAGGAACACCAACGCAACCTGGTGTTGATGGTCCATATCGCAATAGGAGTGTAGAAGAAAACCTCGATTTATTTGAGCGAATGAAAAATGGTGAGTTTGATGAAGGCGCACACATTCTTCGTGCAAAAATAGACATGCAACATCCTAATATGTTGATGCGTGATCCGTTAATGTATCGTATTTTAAAAAAGGATCACCATAGAACAGGAGATGAGTGGTGTATTTATCCAATGTATGATTGGACTCATGGTGAAAGTGATTATATCGAACAAATTTCACATTCGTTATGCTCCCTTGAATTTAAGCCTCATAGAGAGCTTTACGATTGGTTTAAGGAACATGTTTACGGTTATGCTTCCGAAGCACTTCCTATGAGACCTAAGCAACGTGAATTTGCACGATTGAATTTGAGCTATACGATTATGAGTAAACGTAAATTACTCAAGTTGGTTGAAGAAAATCATGTTTCTGGTTGGGACGATCCAAGAATGCCTACAATTTCCGGATTACGTCGTCGTGGATATACAGCAAATTCTATACGCCAATTTATTGAAAAGGTTGGTGTTGCAAAACGCGAAAATGTCATTGATGTTTCACTCTTAGAGTTTTGTATAAGAGAAGATTTAAATCAATCAGCACCTAGAGTTATGGCTGTTTTAGATCCTGTGAAATTAGTCATTACAAATTATCCTGAAGATAAAGAGGAATGGCTGGAAGCAGAAAACAATCCTGAAGATGAAAGTGCTGGTTCTAGAAAAGTTCCATTTTCTAAAGAGTTATATATTGAACGAGACGATTTTAAAGAAGAAGCAAGCAATAAATTTTTCAGATTAAAACTAGGTAGTGAAGTGCGTTTAAAAAACGCGTATATCATAAAAGGCGAAAGCGTTGTTAAAGATGCAGAAGGTAAGATCATAGAAATTCATTGTACATATTCTACAGACACCGAAAAGAGAGTCAAAGGTACATTGCACTGGGTGTCAATAAAACATGCTATAAAAGCAGAAGTCAGAGAGTATGATAGATTGTTTGTTGATGAAGCACCTGATAGTCATCAAGACAAAGATTTTATGGAATTTATCAATCCGAATTCTTTAAAAATTGTAAAAGCATTTGTAGAACCAAGTTTATCAAATGTTGAAGCTGGGGATTGTTTTCAATTTCAACGCATTGGGTATTTTAATGTCGATAATGATTCCACAAGTGAGCATTTAGTATTTAATAAAACAGTTGGTTTAAGAGATTCTTGGGCTAAACAAAAACCTAAACCACAACAAAATCAAAATAAGCCTAAGCAACCACAACAAAATCGTCCTGCAATTGAAGTGATTAAGCAGTTAGGAAAGAAATACACTAACGTACCAGAAGCTAAACAAGAAAAATCTAAAGCTGAAATTTTAAAATTAGCAGAAGAGGTGAGCTATGACGATTTACAACCGCTATTTAATACAGCTGCTAAAAAAGCCGGAACTCGAATTGCAACAATGATTACTTTAGGAGTATTACTTAAAAACGGACAAGAACGGAATGAAGATATTGATGCTTTTATTTCAAAAGCTAAGGAAGATAGTAATGAGTTATTAGTTGCAGAGGCTAAAAATCTGATTTAATATATCTTTAAATGTATTTGAAGCCAATAAAGCTTTGTTTTGTAGGTTTAACGTTATAAAAACCCTTTGTAAACGTTAAAAAGCAATCCAAATAAGTGATTTTACCTATATTTATACCACTAACTATAATCAATTTATATCATGGAAATTAATTTTTTAGCAGTTTTAGTTGCTGCAATCGTACCTCTTGTACTAGGCTTTGCTTGGTATAATCCGAAAATTTTTGGAATAACTTGGGCTCGTGAAGCAGAAATGACAGAAGAAAAAATGAAAAGAGGCAATATGCCAGTTATCTTTTTAGTGTCATTATTGTTTTCCTTTATTCTTGCATTTTTTGTTCAAATGCTAACGATTCATCAATTTGGAGCTTTAGGGATGATTGGAGGAGATCCAACAATAGCCAAACCTTCTTATGAAGCTTTTATGACAGATTATGGAAGCGCTTTTAGAACCTTTAAACATGGTGCACTACACGGTTTGCTTGGCGGATTGTTTATGTTTACACCTGTGATTGCAATTAACGCTATGTTTGAACGTAAAAGCTGGAAATATGTCCTCATTAATGGAATGTATTGGACGCTTTGCTTGACAATAATGGGAGCCATCGTTTGTGGTTGGGTTTAATTTTGTAACATAAAAGAACTTTAAAAGACTGATAACATAAGTTTTCAGTCTTTTTTTATTTTATCATATTGACGCACTTTAAATTATATCATTCTACATCAGATTTACCAGGTTCTTGGGACGCGCTTCCCATTCAAGATGCATTTTTAAAAACACCTTTTTTAAGAGCTCTAGAGGTTTCTAGTCCTGCTAATATTTCAACATATTTCTTAGGGATATTTAATTCCGAAGTTTTGGTTGGTATTGCTGTTATTCAACGTGTAGAAATGTACTTTGATGATGTGTTTAGGAAAACTTCTAATAAATTTTTTAAACGTTGCGGAAAGTTTCTTATTTCAAAGATTGTTAAAGGCAATGCCTTAATTGTAGGCAACCTTATGCATACTGGACAACATGGTTTGTATTTTAATTCTGAATCTATAACTCAAGAAGTTTTTTTAGATCAAGTTTCTGAAGGCTTACAAGCGCTTACAAAAACAGTTAAAAAGCAATTCAATAAAAAAATTAGAATCATTGGCTTTAAGGATTATTTTGAAGATGATTCATTTCATACAAGCAATGGTTTCTTCCGTAAAGAAAAACTTTACAAAGCTCAAGTGCAACCAAATATGATTTTTGAAGTAAGAAGTGATTGGTCTTCACCACAAGAATATATTACTGCTTTTAACAAAAAATATCGAAGACGTTATAAAACTGCTCGTAAAAAAAGCCAAGACATTGAATGTAAAGAGTTCGATTTAGATGACGTTGGGAACTTTTCTAATGAGATTTATAAGTTATATGAAAACGTATCTGATAACGCTGGCGTTAATTCATTTAAATTGCATAACAATCATTTTTATCAACTCAAAAAAGAACTCAACGATAACTTTAAAATCTATGGTTATTTTTTAGGAGAACGGCTTATTGGATTTTATTCATTTATTAAAAATCACAATAAACTAGAAACGTATTTTTTAGGCTATAATCAAGAGCTGCAACACCATTATCAAATGTATTTAAACATGTTATTTGATATGGCTTCTTTCGGAATTGAGCATCAATTCAAACAAGTCATTTTTGCAAGAACTGCCATGGAAATAAAAAGCTCAATTGGAGCAAAACCTCACAACATGTATATTTATTTAAAGCACACCAATAACATCATCGCTAATACAGTTTTAAAATTGATTGTAAAATACGCCAACCCAGTAAGAGATTGGGATGAGAGGCATCCGTTTTCATAAAAAAGCCTCGAAATTTAGGATCGAAGCTTTTAAATCTTGAGGATAAGATATAATTACTCTTCTTTTTTATTTTTAGCATTTTTCATTGCCTCACCAATTTGATTACTTGCCGTAAAACTAGCAACCATATCATTCAACATTTCACTTCCAGCCTGAGGCGAGTTTGGCATTAAAATTAAGTTACTATTTGTGTGTTGACCTATAGATTGTAATGTATCGTAATGTTGCGTAACAACAATAAGCGCAGATGCTTCTTGAGAGTTGATACCTACTTTATTTAATACTTCAACAGACTCTTCTAAACCACGAGCAATTTCACGACGTTGATCTGCAATTCCTTGCCCTTGTAAACGTTTACTTTCTGCTTCTGCTTTTGCCTTTTCTACGATTAAAATACGTGCTGCATCACCTTCAAATTGTGCTGCAGTTTTTTCACGATCAGCAGCATTAATCCTGTTCATTGCTTCTTTTACCTGTGCATCTGGATCAATATCTGTGACTAAGGTTTTAATAATATCGTAACCATATTCTGCCATCGCGTCGTTTAATTCTACTTTAACTGCAATCGCAACATCATCCTTGCGAACAAATACATCATCTAATTTCATTTTTGGTACTTCTGCACGAACAACATCAAACACATAAGACGTAATTTGATCATGTGGATAATCTAGCTTATAGAAAGCATCGTATACTTTTTCTCTAATCACTTTATATTGCACAGATACTTTTAAACGCACAAAAACATCATCTAAAGTTTTGGTTTCTATGATGACATCAAGTTGCTGAATTTTTAAACTTAATTTACCAGAAATACGATCTACCAAAGGAATTTTGAGCTGTAATCCAGATTGCCTTATACTATTAAACTTACCGAAACGTTCTATAATAGCGGCTGTTTGTTGTTTAACAACGAAGAATGACGAAATCAATATGATTAAGCCGAAAAATATAATTGGAAGTAAAATAAATTGACCCATAAGAAGTTTTTTTAAATGGTTAAAATAATCAGTTACTAAATTAAGTTATATTTGCTCAAATCACACAGTTTAGAGATGCAAAAAAAACAGTTTATTATATTAGTAGTGTTTTGTATTGCTTTTGTTACAATATCAACAGCACAACACAAACGATACACCATCAAAAATGGGTTTGGACTCGTTGGAGGACTTACTCAATATGATATTACAACTAGTAATTTCAAGACCAAAAGTGGTACTGGATTTCTTGGAGGTATGATAGCAACGGTTGATATTCCTCACAAATGGTACACTGTAAGTTACGGTTTGCAATTTTCACAAAACTCTATTGAAATAGAAGGCCGTTCCACCTTAACATCTAAAGATATTGAATTGTTAGAATATGATTTAATGGCTGTACAGTTGGCCTTTATGCTTCACGTGAAACTAATAAAGGATAATCTTACTATAGATGTTGGTCCACAATTGCAATACAATGGACAGTTGGATCTCAAGAGTAGCTCTCAGGAAGAATTTTTCATTAATGGTTATGATGGATTATTAGCAGAAGACATAAAAGATATTTCTCCTTTTAATGTGAATGGAGTAGTTGGTGCATCAGCAGGAATAGGTAATTTTAAACTTAGAGCTACCTATAGCTACGGATTTACAAATATTTTTAGAAAACTAAATAGCGACGACGATTTAATAACAACACCTTCTTCTGAAAAATTTGAAGGAAACCAAACTATGTTAGCCTTTGCGCTAATGATTACGTTTTAAATTGAGTTAATTATTGCGTCAATACGTTTTACTGTTTCGGTTTTTCCAATCATAAATATAATATCAAAAACATCTGGACCTTGAAGGGCTCCTACAAGCGCTAATCGCAAAGGCATCATAACCTTTCCGAAGCCAATCTCGTTAGATGTAATCCATCCTTTCACAGTGTTTTGAAGGTTTTCAACTGAAAAATCTTCTACGCCATCGACTAATTCTTTGACCTTAGTTAGAATATCTGCAGTATCGTCTTTTAGAGCTTTTTTAGATGCTTTTTCATCATAAGCATCAGGAGCAACAAAGAAGAAATGACTTAAGTCCCAAAAATCACTAACAAATGTGGCGCGCTCTTTAATTAAGGCAACAACCATTTCAATATATTGTAAATCAATTTCAGCTAATTCATTTCTAGAATCCTTAAATGCAACGGCTAAATTATTATTGCCTTGAACTTGCATATAGTGATGATTAAACCACTTAATTTTATCTGGATCAAAACGTGCTCCAGCTTTGTTTACACGTTCTAAATCGAATGCATTAATAAGCTCTTCTAGGCTAAATATTTCTTGTTCTGTACCAGGATTCCAACCCAAGAACGATAAGAAGTTAACCATCGCTTCAGCAAAATAACCGTCTTCTTTATAGCCTCTTGAAACATCTCCTGATTTTGGATCTTTCCACTCTAAAGGAAACACAGGAAATCCTAACTTATCACCATCACGCTTGCTTAATTTCCCTTTCCCAGTTGGTTTTAGTATTAAGGGCAAGTGTGCAAATTGAGGGGCTTCCCAACCAAAAGCAGCATACAATTGATAGTGTAATGCTAAAGATGGTAACCACTCTTCACCACGAATCACATGTGAGATTTCCATTAAATGGTCGTCAACAATATTTGCCAAGTGATAGGTTGGCATACCATCACTTTTAAATAAGACTTTATCGTCTAAAACATTAGTTTCTATTTTTATATCACCACGAATAATATCTTTAAGATGTAACGTTTCATCTTGAGGTGATTTAAATCGAATGACATAATCGTCTCCAGCTTCCAATTTTGCTTTAACCTCGTTTTCAGGAAGTGATAAAGAATTACTTAATTTTAATCTATTATGCCAGTTATAGATAAAGGTTTTTCCGTTAGCTTCATGATCTTTTCTATGGAAATCTAATGTTTCAGAAGTGTCAAATGCATAGTAAGCATGACCTTTTTCTATAAGTTCGTCAGCATATTGTTTATATAAATGCTTTCGCTCACTTTGTCTATAAGGCCCAAATTTTTCGTTCTTGTTTGGTCCTTCGTCAAAAGGGATATTACACCAATTTAAAGATTCAACAATATAATCTTCTGCACCTTCAACATATCTGTTTTGATCTGTATCCTCAATGCGAAGAACGAAAGTTCCGTTATGTTTTTTAGCGAATAAATAGTTGAAAAGCGCTGTTCTAACGCCTCCAATATGTAAAGGTCCTGTTGGGCTTGGTGCAAATCTTACACGAACATCTTTGGTCATGGTTCTCATTTTATGAGTGCAAAGATAAAACGATATTTAGGAATAGAAATAGTTAAGTTAAAATCATTTCTTTAGGAACACGTTTATTCATAATACGAAACCATAAAGGAGGACACATTGCCAATACCACAGAGGTTGGATAACCGAAAGGCATTTGCGGACTTTCATCATGGCAATCTAGTACCTGATATTTTTTGGAGGATTTAAAGTGATGATCACTATGTCTTGTCAGTTCATAAAGTACAATTCTTCCAATGATGTGATTTGAATTCCAAGAATGCATTTCCTTTACACGCTCATAACGACCGGATTTTGTTTTGAGTCGCAGTAAACCGTAATGTTCAATGTAGTTTACAGATTCTAGTAGCAATATCCCAATAATGGCTGAGCCAAAAGCAAATAGTAGCCCAATAGTTCCGAATACAAATAAAACAGTCAATAAATAGCTGATTTGAAGCAAAAGGAACCAAAACATGTCATTTTTTACCGAAAAAAAACCTTTTTTGTTGTTTTTAAGCAATTTTCCTTGAATTTCCCATGCTTTTGAATATTGACGAAAAATAGACGTAAACCAAAATGAATATACGCTTTGATTATACCTTGCCGTTGCTGGATCTTCAGGAGTTGCAGCGTGTAAGTGATGTCCAAAGTTATGCTCGATATAAAAATGCATGTATTGTGATGGTAGGAGTAAAGCCTTTCCAATAAAACGCTCATTTGTGGATTGTCTGTGACCTAATTCATGAGCAACGTTAATACTATTAACACCTAAAACGATTCCTACAGAAATAATCATTCCTATAAGTTCGTAAGTTTCAATTGTTGCGGAAGTTGCTTCAAATATTCCGAAGAACACTATTCCATAAACCACAGGAAGATTAAGGTATAACAACCAATCAAAGACCTTTTGCTTTAATTTATTGTTACTATCATCAATTGATAGATTTTTAGTGTCAACTGGGAAAATAAGTTCTAGAATTGGTATGATTACAAATCCATATAAGGGTGTTAAAAAGACTAAGTTTCCTTTAAAATAAAGCCCTATGAATGCAACCATTGGAATTGAAAATGCAGCAAGATATTTTAGGTCTTTCATGAAAAAGGTCTTTCGAGTTGGTCTTTATTTAAGCACAACTCCTCGAAATTAACAGAAACTTACCAA
>OJDV01000528.1_pt1 | contig 13486 bp, 12 predicted proteins | sample 1592911 | NCBI WGS metagenome assembly OJDV01 (sample SAMN05416860, study PRJEB24817) | seawater metagenome | isolation source: Sea water | place: Canada:Atlantic | collected 2013-11 | reverse complement strand
CAGATGTGTATAAGAGACAGTTGTGGCTCAACGCCGGGCTATGTAAATGGTCCAATCGGTACTGCAAAATTCAATCGTACACAAGGAACCGCCTTTACCGCAAGTGAAGATACATTATACGTCACAGACTTAGGTACTATTAGACGATTACGAAGAATAATATTTCAACAAACGGTAGGAATTTCAGAAACGCAAAATACTATAAGGAAGGTCTATCCCAATCCAATCAAAAACAAATGTTATATCCAGGTTGGCAACGCAAATGAAACTAAAGTCGAAATTTATAATTTAGATGGTATTCTAGTAGTATCCGAGACTAAACTTGGGGCTGAGATTTCTATTGACTTGAGTCATTTAAAGGCTGGTAATTACTTCCTTAAAGTGCTTAATAATAATTCAATATCAACAAATAAGATAATCAAAATCTAGTAGATTACTGCAATAATCATCTCATATCTATTCTCCCTTCCTCTTTTGTTCTCCCTATATTCATTTACTTGCTTCTGTTTTGTTCAATTGAATCACTAGACTCGCAGATAAAGAACCGTAATATGCGACACTTTACCTTTTTAATGCTGTGTTAAATGTCATTCTTATTTAGAAATCTTAACCTTGTAAAAACTATACCATGAAAAAGATTATTCTGTTCTCTATCATTGCCACTTTTTTTGCTTGTGAAAAACCTGCTATAATTGAATACACCCTTTTCTCAGGAAAAGTCCAGAACTCGGATTCTGATAAGTTAATTGTTATTGGTAAAGATTTTAAGCAAGAAATCGCAATCCATGAGGATGGATCTTTTTCGGATACTTTAAACCTAGAAAACAATGGTTATTACTCTTTTTACATTGATAGAGAAAGTTCGGCCCTCTATTTAGCAAAAGGGGCAGATTTAGATTTGACTATTGATGTAAAAGAATTTGACGAAAGCATTGCCTACACAGGAACTATCGCTGCAGGAAATAATGTATTGGCAAAGAGTTACATGATCAATGAAGAAACACAGGGCGAGACAGCCGACTTTTATACCAAAGAAGAAAAAGACTTTATAGCAACTTCAAAAGAGGCTAAAGAAAAAATTGAAACCTTAATAAAATCTTCTCAAACCGATGAGGCTTTTAAGAAAGATCAAACTGAAAACGCAGGCTATCAATATGCTATCAACTTAATGCGTTATGAAAGGTACCATGCTCATTTTGCTAAAATAAAGGATTTCAAAGTTTCTGAGACGTTCAACGACAATCAAATTGAGTTTGTTACAAATGATGAAGCTGCATATAAAAATTCTAGCAGTTATAGAGAGTTAGTTTCTATAGTGTTTGACCAAGAAGTAAACATAGCGTATGAAACAAATCAAGATTATACTGATGCAATCATTTCCGCGAGCAATGACATAGAAAACAAATACATTAAGCAGGAGCTTTTAAACAGTAATTCAGGGCAAATGTTAGGCGTTGGAGAAGGTTTACAAAAGGCATACGACTATTTAATTGCCAACACCACCCAAGAAACGTACCAAGAGAAATATACTGAATCATTCGAAAAATTGAAGCTACTTGCGAAGGGTATGCCCTCTCCTACTTTTGAAAGCTATGAGAATCACAAAGGTGGAACTACTTCATTAACTGATTTAAAAGGTAAATACACCTACATAGATGTTTGGGCAACTTGGTGTGGACCATGTTTGAGAGAAATTCCAAGCTTAAAGGCTGTTGAAGAAGAGTTTCGCGGTAAAAACATACAGTTTGTTAGCGCTTCAATTGACAAAGAGAAAGACTATGACACTTGGGTTTCCATGGTAACCGATAAAGAATTAACTGGCTTCCAATTAATGGCAGATAATGATTGGAGTTCACAATTTGCAAAAGATTACCAAATAAACGGTATTCCACGTTTTATTTTAGTTGACCCGGAAGGGAATATAGTAAGTGCTGATGCACCAAGACCTTCAGACCCAAAATTAAAAGAACTATTTACAGAGCTTAATATCTAAGCTAGAATATAAAATAGTGTTCAAGTAAATCCTGTGGAATTAGTATAAAGTTTTTGAGTCCAACCTATCCAAATAGAATTACTTTCCGATACAAAACTGGGAGAAAATGGTACCCAAAATATCGCGATCAATTTCTATGGTTCCAGTAATCTCCCCTAAAAAATGCAACGATTGGCGAATATCCATCGCCAAGAAATCGCCCGTAATGTTGGTTTCTAAACCATCTTGAACTCTGCTTAATGCTTCTCCCGCGCTTTTCAGTGCTTCATAATGCCGAAGGTTACTTACTACCACATCACTCCCATTATTCAACGTGTTTTTTGCAATGTCTTCTAAGGTGGTAGTCAGTTTTTCTAAGCACAATTTTTTCAAAGCACTCAAGTAAATGGGTTCAATACCCTCAGGAAATTTTGAACTGAATTCTTCAGGAATTTCCGATAAATCGAAGTCTCCCTTATCCGCTTTGTTCGCCAATACAATCAATTGTTTCTCTGCTCCTTCCATCTTAGACTGAATGTCGGCAATTACTTGATGAATTTCCTCTTTTGTATCCAATACCACATCCACCAAATACAATACAACATTGGCCTTCTCTATCATTTGAAAAGTTCGCTGAATTCCTATTTTTTCGACAACATCGTTTGTTTCTCGAATTCCTGCGGTGTCAATGAATCGAAAAGCAATCCCTCCAATTTTTACCTCATCCTCAATACTGTCCCTTGTTGTGCCAGCTATCTCTGAAACAATGGCTTTGTCTTCGTTTAACAAAGCATTTAGTAAAGTTGATTTACCAACATTAGGTTGACCTACTATAGCTACTGGAATTCCGTTTTTCATTACGTTTCCTGTAGCAAAGGAGTTCAACAGGCCGTTAATCATATCGTTTAGATTATTTACCAAGTCTTTCAAATCAGACCGATCGGCAAACTCTACATCTTCTTCAGCAAAATCTAATTCCAATTCAATTAAGGCGGTGAATTGAATTAATTCGTGTCTTAAGTCTGCAATCTTTTTAGAAAATCCTCCTCGCATTTGATTTAATGCCAAGCCATGTGCGGCTTTACTTTCAGCTGCAATTAGGTCTCCTACTGCCTCCGCCTGTGCTAAATCCATTTTTCCATTCATAAACGAACGCATGGTAAATTCTCCAGGCTTAGCGAGCTTCGCTCCTTTCTCTAGTAACAATTCAAGCACCTTGCTTAAAATGTAAGACGATCCATGGCAAGAAATTTCTATGGTGTCTTCCCCTGTATATGAATTTGGCCCTTTAAACAGACTAATCAGTACTTCGTCAATGACCTCTTCTTCATTGATAATTTTGCCAAAATGTAGCGTCTGTCCTTTTTGCTTTTCCAAATTCTTGCCATCGAAAATAGAATTTGCAATAGAGATTGCTTTAGACCCTGAAAGTCGGATAACGCCAATTGCTCCTGAACCCGAAGGAGTAGATAAAGCACAAATGGTTTCTGAAGTGTGAATCATTATGTAAAATTAACGTTTAGTTCAAAGCTGAATTCAATTTAAAATCAAAGTCTTTCTATAATTTCACAATTCAAGATTTTAGCACGCTATGAACCACCTCGCCCACCTTTTCCTTTCACAAAGAGATATCAACCTCATGGTGGGCAATTTCATTGCAGATCACATTAAGGCAAATAAGATTGAGCCTTATTCTGAAGAAATTCGGAATGGAATTATGATGCATCGGGCCATTGACCATTTTACAGATACGCATGCATTGGTAAAAAAGAGCAAAGCCAGGCTCTTCCCAAAATACAGTCATTACGCCTCAGTTTTGGTAGACATGTTTTACGATCATATTTTAGCAAAAAATTGGGCAACGTACTCTCCTCTTCCTTTAGAAAATTTTGCAGCTTCGGCGTACAAGGTCCTGCAAAGTAAAGAGGATGAAATGCCGGAACGATCCATCGTCACTTTAAATTACATGAGCAAACAAGATTGGCTAAGTAATTATGCTACTATCAATGGAATGACAAGAGCACTGAAAGGACTATCAATTAGAGCAAGTTTCAATTCAAAAATGGAAGAAGCTGTGATTGATTTGCAACGAGATTTTAAATTGTACGAAGCTGAATTCACTCCATTTTTTAAAGAACTTTTTGAGTTTGCCATGAATTGGGAAGCACCCGCTAAATAACTAATTTCGTTTTATGATTCCATCCGCTCCCTTAGCTGAAAGAATGCGTCCAACCTCGTTAGACAATTATGTTGGACAACAACATTTGGTGGGACAAGGTGCAGTTCTTCGAGAATTAATTGAGAAGGGAATGGTTCCTTCCATGATACTATGGGGTAGCCCAGGTATTGGAAAAACTACCTTAGCGCATATAATTTCTCAAACAACAGATCGACCTTTTTTTTCTTTAAGTGCAATTAATTCTGGGGTAAAGGACGTTCGAGAAATAATTCAAAAAGCCAAGAGCAAACAGTTTTTTAGCGCGCACAATCCCATCCTATTTATTGATGAAATTCATCGATTCAGCAAATCACAACAAGATTCTTTATTGGGCGCTGTTGAAAGCGGAACAATAACATTAATTGGAGCAACTACAGAAAATCCTTCGTTCGAAGTGATTTCTGCCTTGCTTAGTCGTTGCCAAGTGTATACCTTAGAACCACTGAACCGAGATGAATTGATGGGCTTGGTGAACATGGCTTTAGGAAAAGATGAATTTCTAAAAAAGAAAAAGGTTAGCGTTAAGGAAGAACATGCATTACTGCAACTTTCAGGTGGAGATGCTCGAAAGTTGTTAAACCTTTTAGAACTGGTTATCAATAATCAAAATGGAGATGATATTGAAATCACGGATGAAAAGGTAACTAAGATCGCGCAACAAAACATAGTTAAATATGATAAGGATGGAGAAATGCATTATGACATTATCTCGGCCTTTATAAAATCTATCCGTGGAAGCGATCCCAATGCTGGAGTATATTGGTTAGCCAGAATGATTGAAGGCGGTGAAGACCCAAAATTTATCGCACGGCGTTTATTGATTTTAGCTTCTGAAGACATAGGGAATGCAAACCCTACAGCAATAGTAATGGCCAATAATTGCTTTCAAGCAGTGAATGTTATTGGTTGGCCGGAATCTAGAATTATTTTAGCACAATGCGTTACTTATTTAGCCTCCTCACCGAAAAGCAATGCTGCTTATATGGCTATTAATCATGCGCAGGCAGAAGTTAAAGCGAGTGGAAATTTGAGTGTTCCGCTTCCACTAAGAAATGCGCCAACCAAGTTGATGAAAGAGATTGGCTATGGGAAAAAGTATAAATACGCCCATGACCATCCGAACAACTTTGTGCATCAAGAATATTTACCGGCAGAGATTAGTGGTAAAAAATTCTACGACCCTACAAATAATGCACGGGAGAACGATTTACGAAAGCGTTTGAAAGCTCTGTGGCAAGAGAAATATGGATATTGATAGAATTATGAATATAGAATGTAGAGTGAAGAGTGTAGAGTGTAGAGTGTAGAGTGTAGAGTGAAGAATGTAGAATTTTACTATTTATTAGCTTGTGGCAACTTTATTCCAATTCGTAATTCCCAAATTCATAATTCAGTTTTTAACCTTCATTTCGTAATTTGAAATTCTAAGATTCGTAATTCAATTTTTGATAGATTGCGTCGTTTCTCTCAATGACATCAAAAATTAATGTTGCCAGCCTTGGGCTTTCAATTCAATTAAACTCTCCGTTCCATTTGCCACCATGTTGTTACCAGAGTTTTTATCGGTAACGTGACCAATAATCGTTAACAAAGGTTCTCTCTTGATTTTTTCAAAATGCTCAATTGGAACTGTAAAAAGCAATTCATAATCCTCTCCACCATTTAATGCGGCCATTACAGGGTTTAAGTTTAACTCTTCACAAGTATTGATAGTTTGAGCATCCAGTGGAATTTTGTCCTCATAAATCTGCACGCCAACTTCAGAAGCTTTTGCTAAATGAATTAGTTCTGACGAAAGTCCATCAGAAATATCAATCATTGCAGTAGGAACGATGCTCTCCTTGGCAAAGTATTCAATTAAGTCCTTTCTTGCTTCAGGCTTTAATTGTCTTTCCAATATATAATCTTTTCCAGAAAAATCAGGTTGAACAGCAGCATTGTCTTTGAATACTTCTTTCTCTCTTTCCAATATTTGCAATCCCGCAAAAGCGGCACCTAAATCACCAGAAACACAAATCAGATCAGTCTCTTTTGCTCCACTTCTCTTCACCACTTTTTCTTCATCAACTTGGCCAAGTGCGGTTATAGAAATTACCGTTCCAGATAAAGATGAAGTTGTATCACCCCCTACCAAATCAACTCCATACATTTCGCAAGCTAAATTGATGCCTTCGTAAAGATCTTCTAACGCCTCAACCGACATACGATTGGAAACTGCAATTGAAACTGTTATTTGTTTCGGTATAGCGTTCATCGAATATATGTCCGACAAATTTACCACTACAGCCTTGTAACCTAGATGTTTCAATGGCACATACAGCAAATCAAAATGAACCCCTTCTACCAGCATATCGGTGCTAACAACGGTCATTGATTCTTCATTCTGAATCAATGCTGCGTCATCTCCTACGCCTAATTTAGAAGTTGTATTCTTCAATTCAATGTCCTTGGTTAATCTTTCAATTAATCCAAATTCTCCCAGATCTGTTAAAGGTGTTGGCTCATTTGCATTTTCACTCATGCTGCAAAAGTAGAACTTATTAAGAAGTAGGAGACTTCTCCATTAACTAAATATAACCTCATAAATATTTCTATCATATAAAACAATACCCTCTTGAGGGTGTTTTTAAGTTAATATATTCCTTATTTAGAGTTAATCTAAATAAAGATAAGTAATTTTGCACAGAGAAAAATCGCACAAATGATTAAAGTAAACGATAGAGCAAAAGAAAAGATAATGAGTCTTTTAACCGAAGAAGGCAAAGCAAAAGACAGTTTTGTTAGGGTAGGTGTTCAAGGTGGTGGTTGTTCCGGATTAATGTACAATTTGGACTTTGACTCAGAATTCAAAGAAGAAGATAAAATAATTGAAGACAACGATGTAAAAATCGTAGTAGATAAAAAAAGTGTTTTATACTTAGTAGGAACTGAATTGGACTTTACTGGAGGATTAAACGGTAAAGGATTTAGTTTCAACAATCCAAATGCCTCAAGAACCTGTGGTTGTGGGGAAAGTTTTTCGATTTAAAAAAGGAGAGAGAGATGCAAACAGAAGACGAATTAATTGAAGAAATAACCAACAGCGAATACAAATACGGTTTCTATACTGACATGGATGCTGATCAAGCTCCAAAAGGATTAAGCGAAGATATTATTCGTTTTATTTCTGCGAAGAAGAATGAGCCTGATTGGATGTTGGAATATAGATTGAATGCATACCGTATTTGGGAGAAGATGGAAGAGCCAGAATGGGCTCATTTAGGTTATGCAAAACCAGATTTCCAAGACTTGCACTACTATTCCGCTCCAAAGCCTAAAGTACAATTGGATAGCTTAGATGAAGTTGATCCTGAGTTACTAGAGACTTTCAAAAAATTAGGAATCTCTATTGAAGAGCAAGAGCGTTTAACGGGAGTTGCAGTTGATGTTGTAATTGATAGTGTATCTGTAGCCACTTCATTTAAAAAGAAATTAGGTGAATTAGGAATCATATTCTGTTCGTTTAGCGAAGCTGTTCAAGATCACCCGGAGTTGGTTCGCAAGTATTTAGGAACCGTTGTACCTACTACAGATAACTTTTATGCGACCTTAAATTCTGCAGTATTTACCGATGGTTCTTTCTGTTACATCCCAAAAGGCAAAAAATGCCCTATGGAATTGTCAACTTATTTTAGAATTAACGAAGCGAATACAGGTCAGTTTGAAAGAACCCTTGTTATTGCCGATGAGGGCAGTTACGTCAGTTACCTTGAAGGTTGTACCGCTCCAATGAGAGACGAAAACCAATTACACGCCGCTGTAGTTGAATTGGTTGCTTTAGACGATGCAGAGATAAAATATTCAACGATTCAGAATTGGTACCCAGGTAGCAAAGAAGGAAAAGGTGGAATTTACAACTTTGTAACTAAGCGTGGCTTGTGCATGGATCGTGCAAAAATATCTTGGACACAAGTAGAAACTGGTTCCGCTGTAACTTGGAAATATCCAGGTTGTATTTTAAAAGGGAATAACTCAATCGGAGAATTTTATTCGGTAGCAGTTACTTCTAATCACCAGCAAGCAGATACGGGATCAAAAATGATTCACATCGGCAAGAATACCAAGAGTACTATTATCTCAAAAGGAATTTCTGCAGGACAAGCGCAGAACTCTTACAGAGGATTGGTAAAAATTAACAAAGGAGCAACTAACGCAAGAAACTTTACGCAGTGTGATTCTTTATTGATGGGCAACAATTGTGGCGCTCATACCTTTCCATACATTGAAGTAAACAACCAAAGTTCTAAAGTAGAACATGAAGCAACTACGTCAAAAATTGGAGAAGATCAAATATTCTATTGCAAGCAAAGAGGAATGGACGAAACAACAGCCATAAATCTAATTGTGAACGGTTATTGTAAAGAAGTATTAAATCAATTGCCAATGGAATTTGCAGTTGAAGCACAAAAATTATTAGAAATAAGTTTAGAGGGATCAGTTGGATAAAGTCAATTGCAAATTTTAAATTACGAATTACGAATATTTATTGTCATACTGAGCGGAGTCGAAGTATAGACAATTCGAAATAATACTAAATGATTAAAATAGAAAATTTACATGCTTCCATTGAAGGAACAGAGATTTTAACCGGCATTAACTTAGAAGTTAAGGCAGGAGAAGTTCATGCCATCATGGGACCAAACGGTTCTGGAAAAAGCACTTTGGCCAATGTTTTGGCAGGGAGAGATGAATACGAAGTAACAGAAGGTTCAGTTGATTTTTTAGGTGAAGACCTATTAGATATGGAACCGGAAGATCGTTCTAGAGCTGGACTGTTTTTGGCCTTCCAATATCCTGTTGAAATTCCGGGGGTAAGCAACATCAACTTTCTAAAAACGGCTATCAACGAGGCAAGAGAGAAAAGAGGGGAAGATCCTATGCCTGCTAAAGACTTCTTGAAAAGAGTAAAGGAAAAATCGAAACTAGTTGAGCTTGATGGTCGTTTAGCAAATCGTTCAGTGAATGAAGGATTTTCCGGTGGAGAGAAGAAACGAAACGAGATATTCCAAATGGCAATGCTAGATCCAAAATTAGCGGTATTGGATGAAACGGATTCAGGTTTGGATATTGATGCATTGAGAATTGTAGCCAATGGAGTAAACGAATTGAAAACAAAAGACAACGCATCCATCGTAATTACACATTACCAGCGTTTGTTGGACTACATCGTTCCAGATTTTGTTCATGTTTTGTACCAAGGAAAAATTGTAAAAACTGGACCAAAAGAATTGGCGTTAGAGCTAGAAGAAAGAGGTTACGATTGGATTATTAAAGAATTAGAAGAAGTTACTGCTTAAGCTATGGAAGTAATGAACGAAACAGTTACACTAACCAACAAGGATAAATTTCTAAGTCATTTTGATTTAGTTGACTTTTCTATGGATGAAGATTTTTCTTCTGATAAAAGAAAGGAAGCCATGGAATTGATTCAATGGTTGGACTTTCCTACTTCAAAAGCGGAGTATTGGAAATACACTAGAATTAATAAAATAATTAAAGGCGACTACAAAGTCTCAGCTCCTGAAAATGAGATCGAAATTGACTTAGCTGTTCCTACTAAAAATTGCATCGTCTTGATTAACGGCTATTTTAGTGAAGAGTTAAGCTTCTTCGATATTACTGAAGGGATTCAATTTAGCAGTCTTTCTGATGCAAAGAAGAGCAGTTCTATATTGAAAGAGAAGTTCAACTCTTTAGTGAAGAAAGATGAGATATTTGCTGACATCAATTCAGCGTACCATCAAGATGGGGCCTTTATGCATGTTGCTAAAAACGTACAAGCAGATGAGCCGTACTACATTTTGAATATGGTGGATGATTCGAATATAATATCGAATCCAAGAAATTTTATTTTTGTAGAGCAGGGAGCAAATGCAAAAGTTGTCTTAAAAACAATTAACACTGCAAATACAGGCTCCTTTACAAACATGGTTTCTGAAATATTTGTAGAGAAAAACGCCCATTTTGAGATTAATAAAATCCAAGATGAAGCGGAAGATTCTTTCCAAATTGCTACCGAACAAGTAGTACAAGCTGACGACAGTACATTTAAGATTAATACGTTTACACTAAACGGAGCAATTGTTAGAAATAACTTAAACATTGATTCGTTAGGTAAAAATACCATGACGTATTTGAATGGATTGTATCCTTTAAAAGGAAAACAACATGTTGATAACCATACGTATTTATTGCACCGTGAGCCTAATGGCGAGTCACACGAATTGTACAAGGGTATAATGGGCGATTCTTCAACTGGCGTTTTTAACGGAAAAGTATTTGTGCACAGAGAAGCACAAAAAACAAATGCTTTTCAGTCGAATGCAAACATTGTGATGACGGATACTGCTACAATCAATTCAAAACCTGAATTAGAGATTTATGCAGATGATGTAAAATGCAGCCACGGTTCAACAACAGGACAGTTGGATGAAGAAGCATTATTCTACTTAAGAGCTAGAGGTTTGTCAAAAGAAAGTGCACGAGCTGTATTGGTAAACGCATTTGCTTCTGACGTAATTGAGCAAATTGGTGTGGATGCTGTAAAAGATGAAATTGAAAAGTACATAGACGACAATTATCAGGGGATAAAATAATTTGAAATTGTTTGTCATATTGAGCGGAGTCGAAATATAGGCAAACAAAAAATAGTCCACTTCGACTCCGCTCAGTGTGACAATTTTTTAAAAGCAGATGAAAAAATTTAGCGTCGAAGACATAAGAAAAGACTTTCCAATACTTTCAAGAGAAGTAAATGGTAAGTCCTTGGTTTATTTGGATAACGGAGCGACTTCTCAAAAACCGCAGGTTGTTATCGATGCAATAACGGGATATTACACCAATGAAAATGCAAACATCCATCGTGGTGTTCATACCTTAAGCCAACTTGCTACAACTGCTTATGAAGAAGGTCGAAAGAAAATTCAAACGTGGATTAATGCGGAACATTCTGAAGAAGTAATTTTTACAAAAGGCACCACCGATGGAATCAATTTAATTTCAAATGCTTGGGGAAGATCCAATCTAAAGAAAGGGGATGAAGTATTGATCACTGAAATGGAGCACCATTCAAACATTGTGCCCTGGCAAATGATTTGCGATGAGAAAGAAGCCATTCTAAAGGTGATTCCAATTAACGATTCAGGTGAGTTGCTGATGGATGAATACAAAAAATTACTTTCTAGTAAAACAAAAATGGTGGCGCTGGTTCACATTAGCAATGCTTTGGGAACCATAAACCCGGTTAAAGAAATTATTGAATTAGCGCACAACGTTGGAGCTAAAGTTTTAGTAGATGGAGCCCAGCAAGTAGCCCATGCTGCTCCTAATATGAGAGATTTAGATGTTGATTTCTACGTTTTTGGATTACATAAAATGTTTGGCCCTACCGGGGTTGGAATTCTTTATGGAAAGAAGAAACTGCTGGAAGCAATTCCTCCATACCAAGGTGGCGGAGACATGATTAAGACGGTTACTTTCGAAAAAACTACGTACAACGAGTTACCACATAAACTAGAAGCAGGAACGCCCAACATTTCAGCTGGTATAGCAACTGCAACTGCAGTCGACTACATCTCTTCTTTAAATTGGGATGAAATTCATGTGCATGAACAAGAGCTATTAGATTATGCAACTGCGGAATTAAAAAAGATAGAAGGTCTAAAAATTATTGGTGAAGCAACAAACAAAGCTTCAGTAATTTCTTTTGTGGTGGAAGGGATACATGCGTACGACATTGGAGTGATAGTTGACAAAATGGGAGTGGCCGTGCGAACAGGACATCATTGTACACAACCGTTGATGAACCGGTTTGGAATTCAAGGAACCGTAAGAGCAAGTTTTGCTTTTTACAATACAAAAGAAGAAGTTGATTTATTAATTGTTGCTCTTAATAGAGCTATTAAAATGCTTGCATAATGACAATTAACGAAAGACAAGAAGAGGTAATTGAGGAATTCGAGATGTTCGAAGACTGGATGGACAAGTACGAATACTTAATCTCATTGGGTAAAGAACTTCCATTAATTAAAGAAGCAAACAAAACGGAGAGCAACATTATTAAAGGTTGTCAATCTAGAGTTTGGTTAGCGGCAGAATTGGATCATTCTAAAATTCAGTTTACGGCAGATAGCGATGCAATTATTACCAAAGGAATTATCTCTCTAATGATTCGAGTCTTGACCGACTCCACTCCAAAAGAGATTATGGAAACAGAACTTTATTTTATCGATAAAGTTGGATTAAAAGAACACCTCTCTCCTACCCGTTCAAACGGATTAGTTAGTATGGTGAAACAAATGAAAATGTATGCAATTGCATATTCTTCAAAAGTATAAGTTATGGCTGAAAAGAACGTAAAAGATCTATCAAAAAAAGACGTAGAGAATCAAGTAATTGATGTTCTAAAAACGATCTATGATCCTGAGATACCTGTAAACATTTACGACCTAGGATTGATATACTTCGTTATAGTTGACGATGAATTCAATGTGAAAATTGAAATGACATTGACTTCTCCAAATTGTCCCGTTGCCGAAAGCATGCCTGAAGAGGTTCGGGTAAAAGCAGAAAGCTGTTGGTGTGTAAAAAGTGCTGAAGTAGAGATTGTTTGGGAGCCTACTTGGGATAAAGATATGATGAGTGAAGAAGCTAAATTTGAATTAGGTTTCATGTAACAGCCGATGGCTGTAATTACTAATTGATAATTAGCAATTTATAATTAAGAGATATGTCAGAAGAAATCGTAAACAGAGTAGTCAACAGTGGCTTAATTACTTTTAACCTAGAGGATTTATTTCCAGAGGGTGAACGGGTATTGTACGATATCAAAGACAACCTTTGGCAAGAAATTGCATTAAAAGAGAAAGATTTTCGCGAATTTGTTAAGGCACATGACTGGTCGCAGTATCAAGATAAATTCGTTGCCATTCATTGTTCAGTCGATGCAATTGTCCCAACATGGGCATATATGCTGTTGACAACGAAGCTCACTCCTTTTGCTAAAAAAGTGGTTTTTGGAAATCTTCAAGAATTAGAAAAGGTGCTTTTCGAAGAAGCCCTTTCTAAAGTAGACCCGAACGAATACTTGGATGCTCGAGTAGTGATTAAAGGATGTAGTGGCAAAGCGGTGCCGGAATCAGCTTATGTTCGATTAACAGAAATATTGCAACCAGTTGCTAAAGTGTTAATGTACGGTGAGCCATGCAGCACCTGTCTCTTATACACATCTGACGCTGCCGACGATCTACTCTGTGTAG
>OJDV01000527.1_pt1 | contig 13487 bp, 12 predicted proteins | sample 1592911 | NCBI WGS metagenome assembly OJDV01 (sample SAMN05416860, study PRJEB24817) | seawater metagenome | isolation source: Sea water | place: Canada:Atlantic | collected 2013-11 | reverse complement strand
GAGATTTCTGCCTGTCTCGTGGGCTCGGAGATGTGTATAAGAGACAGGTTTGAGCTAAAAAAACTAAGTTTTGATCTTTGTCGTTTACAATGTAATTAGACTTTAAGCGGATAAACTCTTCTAATTGTTCTTTATTTTCAGATGTAAACCAACAAGCTTTGTAGAAATTTAAAGGAGCAAAGGTACAAGAAGCGCCGTATTCATGTTTTAGTCTGTATTGGATTACTTCAAATTGAAGTTCACCAACTGTACCGATGTACTTTTTATTACCCATTCGAGCCGTAAAAAGCTGAGCAACTCCTTCCTCTGTTAATTGATGAATTCCCTTTTCTAACTGTTTGGACTTCATTGGGTCATTATTAATTACCTCCTTGAAAATCTCAGGCGAAAAGCTAGGAATACCTTTGAAAGTAAAATTGTCACCTTCAGTTAGAGTATCACCAATCTTAAAATTTCCGGTATCGTAAAGTCCAATAACATCACCAGGATAAGCATCGTCTATTACGCTTTTGTCCTTTGCCATAAAAGAGGTGGGATTGCTAAATCGCAGTCCTTTATTCAATCGTACATGGTGAAAAAATTTATTCCGCTCAAACTTGCCACTACAAACTCTTAAAAACGCAATTCTGTCTCTGTGTTTGGGGTCTAAGTTGGCATGTATTTTAAAAACAAAACCACTAAACTTTTTCCTTTCCGGATTAATTTTCCCTTCATTTGTTTCTCTTGCTCGCGGAGTAGGAGCTATCTCAATAAATTGATCCAACATTTCTTGTATTCCAAAGTTATTAACTGCTGAACCGAAAAATACTGGGGCAATCTCACCATTTAAATAGGCCTCGTTATCTAATTGGTCATATACGCCATCTATCAACTCAACATCTTCTCTTAATTGATCTGCTTGGCTTCCAATGATCTCATCTAGCTTAGGGTCTTCTAGGCTATCAATCTTTGTTACATCCTTTGAAATTTTGGTTTTAGAAGATTCAAAAAGGTTTAGACTTGAATCTCCAAGGTTATAAACACCTTTAAATTTAGCACCTATGCCAATTGGCCATGTCATCGGTCGAACTTTGATATTCAATTTCTCTTCCAATTCATCGAGTAATTCAAAAGCATCTCGGCCTTCTAGGTCCATTTTGTTAATGAAAACAATTACCGGAGTATCACGCATTCTGCATACTTCCATTAAACGTTCTGTTTGCGCTTCCACACCTTTTACGCAATCGATAACTAATATAACAGAGTCAACCGCAGTTAACGTCCTGTAAGTATCTTCTGCAAAGTCTTTGTGACCAGGAGTATCTAAGAGGTTAATTAATTTGTCTTTGTATTTGAAACCCATTACAGAGGTTGCTACGGAGATTCCTCTTTGTTTTTCAATTTCCATGAAATCGGAAGTTGCAGTCTTTTTAATTTTGTTATTCTTAACGGCACCGGCTGTTTGAATAGCGCCACCAAATAAAAGAAACTTCTCTGTAAGTGTAGTTTTTCCAGCATCAGGGTGACTGATAATTGCGAATGTCTTACGTTTTGAAATTTCTTCGTTTAACTTCATTGCTTCCTTGTTTTTAAAGGCGGCAAAGGTAATAATTTGAAGAGGCAATTTGGAAATGATTAGCTTCTTTTGAATTACTTGTTTTCCATTTGATATATGGATCTTTTATTGCCCGGAGCTTCGGTTGAATTGTTGATTTTAATATTGTTACAAAATTACATTTTAGAAATTATTCCAATCTAAGTCAATAATTTTGAATTCCTTTTAACCAATTAATGTTGATTCTAGATGAAACAAGTCATTTGTTATTGGGTTTTGAAAATCTAACAAAGCAATTACTTGTATATAAATAGTCATTGATTTCTAATGCATTTGTTCTATTTTGAAGTAATATAGGATTTGGCACGTATTGGCATTTGTTGACCAACTTAACTGCAATTGAATCAACTCTTTCTCTAAATACAAGTACAAGAAAATGTGGCAGACTAAATCTCTGCCTTTTTACCATTTAATTAAAACTATTAACAGCTCTATTAGAAGAAAAAATAAGGTTAGTTGAAATTGTGAAAACAGAGCAAATTAGACCAATGAATAATAGGCTTAGACTAAATTTTTTCATGGCTGATTTAGAAGTAGCTAAGTTCATGCAAATCAAAGTTTAAAAAAAAAATAAAATTTTAATCAAAACAACTTAAAAGAACCTTTTAATTCCCATACTTTTGCAATTCCCTATGAGTGAAAACGGAACGATAGACCTAAGCGAGATTGAAAATAGTGAAGATGGAAAGGATTTATATCCGTTTCAAGAAGCTGCCATTCAAGAAATTTCAAAAAAACTTAACGAGCTAGAAGACAATCATAATGTGCTTTTTCAACTTCCAACAGGTGGTGGGAAAACGGTTATATTCTCTGAAATTACTCGTCGTTATGTTAAGAAAACAGGAAAAAAGGTTCTGATTCTTACTCATAGAATTGAGCTTTGCAAGCAAACGTCAAGAATGCTTTCTGAATTTAATGTGGATAATATGATTATCGACAGCAAGGTAAAATCAGTTTCAGATGGAAACGATTACATAGCATTTGTTGCTATGGTTGAGACGCTGAACAATAGACTTCAAGAAGAAAAAATTACTTTAAATAATATTGGTTTAGTTATTGTAGATGAGGCACATTACAATAGCTTTAGAAAATTATTTAAGTATTTTGAAAAGGTTAATATTTTAGGAGTAACGGCAACTCCTTTAAGTTCTAGTATTAAGTTACCAATGAACGAGAACTATGAAGAGTTAGTAATCGGCGAGTCAATAAGCAGCTTAGTAAACAAGGGATATCTTTCAAGAGCAACTACCTATAGTTATAATGTAAGTTTAGATACACTAAAAGTTGGAATTAACGGAGATTATACTGTTAAATCTTCCGAGCAATTGTATGGTAATTATATGATGCAAGAGAAGTTGGTTCGAGCTTACGAGGAAAAATCTAAAGGTAAAAAAACGTTGATTTTTAATAATGGTATTGCTACTTCTTTTGGTGTTTATGACACATTTAAAGCAGCAGGTTATGAAATTCAGCATTTAGATCACCATGTTGGAGAACAGGAGAGGAGGGAGATTTTAGAATGGTTTAAGCACACTCCGGATGCCATCTTAACTTCTGTTGGAATTTTAACGACAGGATTTGATGAGCCTACTGTTGAGACAATTATATTAAATCGAGCTACTCGATCGTTAGCACTTTATCATCAAATGATTGGTCGTGGTTCTCGAGTTACGGCAACTAAAAAGAGATTTTCGGTTATCGATTTAGGAAATAACTTGCATCGTTTTGGATTGTGGGATTCTCCTGTAGATTGGTACCATATTTTTCAAGCACCACATCAATATTATGATGACTTAAAATCGGATGACGTAATTGAACGTCAGTTTATTTATGAAATGCCAGATGACTTGAAACTTAAGTTTTCAAAATCTGAAGATATTAATCTTGATATTAAAGCGGAATACGACTATGCTATGAGCATGGGGCAGCATTCTAAAGTGGTGGTTAAAAAATCAATTGATCAACATACTGTCATGTGTGTTGAAAATAGTGATGATATGTGGGATGCTTTGGATTTAGGAAAAGATTTAAAAGACGATATTCAAGACAGAATCAAGCATTACTCTTACTGTACAATTAAAACAACCAAAAACTATTTAGTTTGGTTAGAGCAAGATTACTATAGAAGACTCAACTCTCAGATTAGACAAGAGTTTACTAAGCTAGATTAACTTTTAACTCTGATATATTAATCAGTTTTGCCTTAAGGGAAAATAAAACTAGACTTGTTGTATTCTTGGAATCTGTTTTTTGTAAAAGTTTGGAGCGGTGGCCCTCAACAGTTCTTTTACTGATACTCATTTTATCAGCTATTTCGTCGGTTGAATTAGCATAGCATATGTATTTCAAAACTTCCAATTCTCTTTCCGAGAGGGCATCTACTGAGTTAAGAACAATTGTATCCTTTGAATTTGTACTAGCATCTTCCAATGCATTTGTGGCTGCTTTATTGAAGAAAAAGTCATAAGTAAAAACGGTATTTATCGCTTCTTCAACTTCTTCTGGTTCTGCATTTTTATCCAAATAGGCATTGGCTCCTTTTTCGTATAAATGAACTACAATGTCTTGATCATCAAAAGATGAAATGATGATAATTTTTAGATTAGGAAAAAGTTCTTTTAACTTTTCTGTTGTTTTAATGCCGTCTAATACAGGCATATTTAAATCTAAAATGGTAATGTCTGGCAATGCTTCCTCGGCTTCATTCAAATCTTGATATCGATTCAATATTTCTTGACCATTCTCAGCTTCTTCAACAACTTGTATGTTATCGAAAGAATTTAGTAAGCCAACTATTCCTTTTCTAAAAAGTGCTTGATCCTCCGCTATTCCAATTCTAATCATGATCTAAAGAAATATTAATAACAACTCCGTTTTTAACATATGGCTCAGAGTAAAATTTATGTTTGGCTTTTATCATCTCAACTCTTGTTACTATGTTTTTTAATCCCAATCCTTTATCATCCTTTGGGTTAAATCCTATTCCATTGTCGTAGTAATCGAATGTAATGTTTTGAAAGTTCTTTGAAATCTCAACTTTTACAAGGTTAGCCTTCGCGTATTTTAGAGTATTTGCCGTTAGCTCTTGAGTGATTCTGAATAAAGCCAATTGCTGTTCTTGTTTAAATGATATGGAAGAATCGGCCAATACTTCCATTTTAAAATCGGCACTCGTTAGGTTCTTTGCCATTCGATCAATGACTTTTATTAATCCAAGGCGTTCTAAAGAGGGAGGAAGCAAATTGTGAGAAATTTGACGTGTACTTTCGGCAGTGCTTTGAATAATATTTTTGCATTCCTGTATCACTTTTTTTTCTTCTACAGAATTTACAGTAATTTGATTCATCATCATTTTAACTGCACCTAGGGAAGCTCCAACAGTATCATGAAGATCTGAAGCTATTCTTTGTCGCTCTTGTTCTTGGGTCTCAATGTAATGATGAAGCATCTCCTTTTGAAAGTTTGTTTCTAAATCCTGTTTCTCTACTTGAGAATTAATGACTTTCTTCTGATATAGAATAATAAAAGCTAAAACACCTCCAAAAAAGGTAAATAGTCCTAAGGTGCTTAGTGTTATAATTTGAACTATATTTTCTGCTATTTCTTCTTCCATAGCGCTATGCCAATTAAAAAATAATAAACAATCATAATGCTATGACCCGTGATTCGAATTAGTAATCTGATTTCTTTAAGTTGACGAGGAACATAAATATCTAATAAATGTATGACCTGAGTTGTCCCAAAATATAAAAGAATCGCAATTGCTGCAATAAATTCGGGGCTTTCAAACAAGTTAATCGTTTCCTCGGCTTTTAACAATTCATATAAATAAATAAAACTCCAAAGCATCATAAAGTACCCCCCTAAGGATCTTATAATATTTGGATTTTCACTAATTGTTTGTATGAAAAATGCATTGTAAGCTATTAACAGCAAAAGAGCAGCGCAAGATATTTTTACAAATAATTTAAACCACGCCTTTTTTAATATGGAATGAAAAAAGAATCCGCAAAACCCCACATCTAAAAAAATCATTAAATGAAGGGAAGCTAGATTATTAACTTTATTATCAAATTGCCAAGAGGAATAGTTTTGAATCAAAAACATACACGCCATCCAAAGAAAGATGGCTAAAAATGAGTTATTCAATTTTTTTAAACTTCTAACTCCAGATAATAAAGGGATAATTATGATCCATCTAGCGATAAAGTAAATTATACTTTGCCACTCGAGCATGTTAGTTGCCGTTATTCAATACGCTTCCGGTATCACATTCTTCAGGACAAGGAGTTGTATGGTCATAAAAAACATCTAAAATGTCATTTCCTTCAGCATCAGTAGCTACCATTACCATTTGTAATGCGCCTGCATTTGGTTTTTGACCTAAATAAGCTCGCACTCCCATTGCTGTTGGATGCTTAGAAAAAATTTCATCAATTTCCGCTTTATCAATCTTAAAAGCTCTTGTTTGCTCTGTGTGATTACTTCGGTATTCCGTTGTTAAAGTAACCGCTTCTTCTTCAGTTATTGTGTAGCCAGCCATAATAGTTATTTTTTATTAGTAAGCCCCTAAGGTCCATAAAAAAAACTCAAAAAACACGTAGTTATACTCGTTTTTTATCCACAATTGTAGAAGACATTTGTACGGTGAGCAACTTAAACATTACGTACCGCTTCTAACTAACTAAATTATGGGTGAAAGCATGTTTCAATTATTGTTGATACCGCTACTGTCTATTTTGATTCTCTTATTTGTCATTGTAGCCTTGAGGTTGAATGTTTTTAAAAGAGTTTTTGTACTAAGAAAAAGGTCAATAATGTTAAGAAAGTTTGTCAGCTTAATTACTTGATACCATGCAAAACAATAAAACCATTTCGTTTTATTATATAAGCTGGTTGTTAAGGTATGTGAGCTGATTGCATTAGTAATGATTAAATAAATAAAAGATTAATGTTTTAGAATTAGTAGTTTTTAATTATTTTGGTTTATAATATTGTCTCTCTAAAACATTATAAAGGCCCTTGTTTCTTACTTTTGGAACAAGGGCTTTTTTTATTACTCATGAGCAAAACAAAATTTACAAAATCTATTAAGGCATGTGATAAGGAGGAGTTGGAAGAGCAACTTCTGGATCTATATCATCGCTTTAAAGAAGTAAAAGAGTTTTACGACTTTTCATTTAATCCCAATGAACAGAGAAGGGTAGAAGAAGCAAAATTAAAAATTTCCAGAGAGTACTTTCCTGAAGGTAAACGAAAAGCCAAGAAAAGAAGATCAATTGCTCATAAACACATTGAACATTTAATAAAGCTAGAAGTTGAAGCTTCTCAAATTATTGATTTAATGTTGTATGCCATTGAAATTGCACAAGCATACAATGAAGATAAACCCATAACGCAAGAAGCCTTTTATAAAAGTATGTTAAGCTCGTACAGAAAAGCATTGGTATTTGTAAGTCAACAGTTTTTAACTGAAGAGTTCTGGGATAGGGTGGTGAAGATAAAAAAAACGGCATTTAACCAAAAATGGATAAATGCCGAAGGTTTTGAAAGATCAATCGAAGAGTTATTAGAACAGTAATCTCTTCGATTCAGTTCCTTTTAGTCCGCTGAATTGCACGATATAAATACCTTTATTAAAACTTGAAACGTCTAGGGTAGAGCTTGTTGAATTTAAACTTTGGGAAAGTAGCAGTTGCCCTTGTATGTTGAATAATTTTACAGAAGATATTCCAATTGGTAGATTTCTGATGATTACTTTTCCGTTACTTGCGAATATCTTAGCATCTTCTAAAACGTTTTTATTAATTCCAACTGTTGATTGCGCCAAGGCTGCATTCTTAGCCGATGTGCTATTTGAACCCTGATAAACAATGCTAGAATCTATTGCCGAATAAACAAAATACCTTGGAGAGCTACCTTGGTACCATAATCTATTTGAATCTGGAAATGTAAATATATTGGTCCAATTGTGTGTGGTTTTCCAAGTTTGTGTTATCGTGCACATATTTGCTGGTGGAAAATTGCGGGCAAAATACGTGTATGTGATTGCTCCCCATACTTCTACATTATTTGTATTTGCTGCGGCCCATGTTTGCCATCCAGGTGCAGTATTAACACAAATGCTACAATCTACGCCGTTGTGTGCGATAATGATTGATTTGCCAGTTGCCAGCGTAGCATAAATATTTTTTGAGTTTGAATTGCAATCGTAAACTGTCCTATTTGCTGGAGCTTGAGCCATTATAGAAGCAAATGAACAGACAGTAAAAAGCAGTAGGAATTGTAATTTTTTCATATAAAATTTTTTCAAAAGTAATCGTGTTTTGACTTAAAGTTAGTCATGCTTTTGACCTTTAGAGTTTTTCCTTCATTTTAGGGAACAGTATAATACTTTAGCTGTTCTTTCATTTTGTCCTAAAATTCTATTAATTTGCAGTTCGAAAATTACTATGAAAAAAACTCTACTATCTATTTTTGCCCTTTCAATTCTTGCTATTGGAATTCAAATTACATTAACGTCTAACGCTAGCGGTAGAGCATTTTTTGCGAGTTCAGGAAATACTGGAGCGCCTGGAGAGTCTACAACTTGTAGATCTTGTCATGGCTCAGCTTTCAGTACTACTGTTTCGATTGTCATTAAAGATTCGCTAAGAAATCCAATTACTTCTTACATTCCAGGCACTGTTTACAATGCCGAATTTACGGTGAATGCCACAGGAGCAATTCGATACGGTTTTCAATTGGTAAGTTTAAATAGTTCTAACAGTGCTGTTAATGGCTTTTCAACGCCGAATGTAAATACAAGATTGGTTACTTTGGGTAATGGAAGACAGTATGCAGAACATGCTGGGAAAAGCACAACAAATTCCTTTGGGACACAATGGACTGCTCCGGCTACTGGTACAGGAACCGTAACTTTTTATGGTGGCGGTGCGGCTGTGGATAATAACGGATTTATTGGAGGAGACGGTGGAAACATTGCAAGTTTTAATTTACCTGAGAATACCTCTGTTGGATTTGTAGAATCAACTTTGCGCAATGAGTTATTAGTTTACCCAAATCCTACTAGAAACGTAATTAAGCTTAAAAATACATCGAGTGATGTTAAAAATGCTGTTGCAGAACTTTATACTATTTCAGGGCAATTGGTTTTAACTAAAAATGTAAGCTTGAAACAAAATAATGCTGAGAGGCTGAATGTTTCAAACTTGGAAAACGGATATTATATATTGAAAATCTCAAATGAAGGTCAAACAGTTGAGGAAAAAATAATGATTCAAAACTAGTTTAATTGGCAGAAAAGCACTGTTTTAATTGCAAGGAGGAACTTTCTAATACGGATACGTTTTGTTCCAACTGTGGGCAAAAAGTGGACGGTAACGTGCTTACAGTAAAAGCTGTCTCTCATGAATTTTTCGAAAATTATTTATCGTTTGATACAAGAATTGGAAGGACTATCCTTCCTTTTCTTTTTCAACCCGGTAAGCTTGTCTCTGAATTTATAAATGGTAAGCGGGTAAACTTTGTCAATCCATTTCGTTTTTATCTGCTGGTCAGTATCTTTTTCTTTTTTGTTTTAGGGGTGTTTGTTGACCATAATGTAACGGTGTCGAGATCTGCTGATGCGACACAAGAAGGTTCTGAAAATAGCCCTGCAGGAATAGTTACACAATTAGAGAATTTTGCCGTATTAATTGATTCGTTGAATAAGGTGGATAGCGTGCTTGTTGAAAACAAGATGGATTCGTTGTTAGCTGCCAACGTAGATCAAACCGTGGCGTACAACGTTGACACGGCTGGCAGTAGTAACGATAGCACTTCCAAGAAAAAGGGCTCTTATACTTTGAATACATCTGGTTTGGGATTTGATGTAAACATTACCAGATTAATAAAGGTGAAAGAATACCGATACGATCGAGCATATTCTGATGAAGATTTATTGGATAGCTTGCTTTTGGATAGTTTAGGGAGCAATCAGAGACTGTTAGCGATTCAGGCAATTAAATTATACCGGTCAGATTCGAAAGTTATTACACGGTTTTTGTTGGGTAACTTGTCGTTGAGCATGATGGTGCTAATTCCGGGATTGGCATTTTTCTTTTTACTATTTTACTCTGAACAGCGAAAGCCATTTGTTGCGCATGTAATTCATTCGCTACAAATACATACCTATAGCTTGTTCATTTATGCGTTAGCACTGCTGTTGTATTACTTTTTCGATAGCAACGTCTTTGTTTTGGTGGCGTTTTTGGCAAGTGCAGTTTATTTATTCTTTTCATTGAAAGAGGTATATCCAAAATCGATATTTTCAACGTTTTGGAGGTTTGCTTGTATTGGAATTTTGTATTATTTCTATTGGCTTCTAACTATTTTTGTTAGCGTAATTATTTCTTTTCTATTGTTTTAAAGTCTTCTTATTGTTGATTTTGAATGAAATAATACCAATTCAAATGCTTTGGGTACTTTTGCAGTTCATTAAATAAGCATTATTTGAATACATTCGAAAGCCTAGGACTTTCAACAAATCTGTTGAAGGTAATAGAAGACATGGGGTTTACGACCCCAACGCCTATCCAAGAAAAATCAATTCCATTATTATTAAAAGGAGGAAAGACTGACTTTATCGGTCTTGCTCAAACAGGTACTGGTAAAACTGCGGCATTCGGTTTGCCCCTAATTGATTTAGTAGATAGCGACAATAAGGCAACACAAGCCCTTATTATGGCTCCAACAAGGGAGCTAGGACAGCAGACAGCTAAACAATTGGTTGATTTTTCTTCGAACTACAAGCAACTTAACGTTGAAGTAGTATATGGTGGAGCTGCGATTATGAATCAGATAAAGGCATTGAAGCGCCCAACACAGATTGTTGTTGCGACTCCAGGTCGTTTATTGGATTTAATTCGCAGAAAGGCAATTCGATTAGATGAAGTGAAGTACGTTGTACTTGATGAAGCGGATGAAATGTTGAACATGGGCTTCAAAGAAGACATTGACGATATTTTAAGCTACACAAGAGAAGATCGTTCTACCTGGTTGTTCTCAGCAACTATGCCTGCTGATATTAGAAGAATTACAAAGAAGTACATGACGGATCCTGTGGAGGTGGCTGTGAATACAGAGTCAAAAACCAACACAGATATTACGCATCAGTACATTATAACTCGAAACGACGATAAGGAAACTGCATTAAAAAGGTTCCTAGACATCGCTCCTGATATGAAGGGAATTCTGTTTTGTAGAACTAAAAGAGAGACCCAAGAGATTACAGATAACTTAGGCCAATTAGGCTACGAAGTAGAAGCATTACACGGAGATTTATCTCAAGCGCAACGTGATGCTGCCATGAGAAGGTTTAAAGCTAGAAACATGCAATTGCTAATTGCAACTGATGTTGCAGCAAGAGGAATTGACGTAAATGACTTAACGCACGTATTACACCACAAAATTCCAGACCAATTAGAAGCGTATACGCATCGAAGTGGTAGAACTGGCAGAGCAGGAAATAAAGGAATTTCAATTGTTTTTATCAACAATAGAGAGGGAAGAAAGATTTCAGACATTGAACGAAAGAACAACATTACGTTTGAAAAAATTGAGGTGCCTAAGGCTAGCGAATTAAAGAAAGTTAGATTAGATAACTGGGTGAAGAGCACGCTTGCCATGTCAATTGATGAAGAGGCAGAAGAAAACTTAGCAGCATTATTAACGCATTTTGAAAGCTTGACTAAAGAAGATTTGCTAAAGCGAATGATTTCTATAGAATTGAAGCAATTGAAAACTAGCGCCAAGAGCGACTTGAATATGTCATCTGATTCTAGAGGAAGCAGAGATAATGATAGAGGCGACAGAAGAGATAGAGGCGACAGAGGAGATAGAAGAGATCGACCAGAGAGAAGAGAAAGAGAAGGCAATCGATACTTTATTAACTTGGGCAAAGATGACGGTTTAAGTAAGGTAGATCTACTTGAATTTGTTAGTGAAGTGTCAGGTGCTAGTAAGTCTGATATCAATGATATAGCAGTTCAAGATAAACGTTCATTCTTTAATGTAAGCGACAGTCAAGTTAGTGGATTTGAAGGTAAGTTTGAAGGATTAGAATTGGAAAGCGGTCATGCTGTTCGAGTGAACAAAGAGACAGGTTCTGGCGGTGGCGGCGGAAGCAGAGATGGCGGAAGTCGTGGAGGCAGAAGTAGTTTTGGCGGCGGCGGTTCTGGTAGAAGACCAAGCGGTGCCGGTGGCGGAAGAAGATCTTCTGGCGGCGGAAGTGGCGACCGAGGCGGCAGAAGCGGCGGTGGTTATTCTTCTGGAAGCAGAGGCGGATCGAGCAGTTCTGGCGGAGCAAGAGGAAGAAGAAGATAAAAAGTAATTTTTTACTTTAATAATCCAAAAATTATAATCAATTTTATTTTTATAAAATATATTAGTTAGTATCCTATGGGTAGATCACAAGAAACATTCGGAAAAAAAGAGAAAGAGAAGAAAAGGCAGAAGAAGAAGGAAGAGAAAGAAAAGAAGAGATTAGAGAGAAAAGAGAATTCTGCTGGTGGCGGTCTTTCGAACATGATGGCGTATGTTGATGAAAATGGAGCCATTACAGATACTCCTCCAGATCCGGATGCAAAAAAGAAGGTTATAAAGGCTGAAGATATTGTTTTAGGAATTCCTCAGCAAGGTGAAATTGATCCTGCAGATTTAATTCACGAAGGCAAGGTGACCTTCTTTAATGATTCTAAAGGGTACGGATTTATTCGCGATTTAAAAGATCAGGAAAGTTACTTTGTGCACGTAAACGGATTGAAACAAGATGTAGTTGAAGGCGATAAAGTTAGTTTTGAATTAGAAAAAGGACAAAAAGGCCTCATGGCTGTTCGAGTTAAAAAAATCTAATAATTCCTTAAATAAAATAGTACTAATGCCTAAAATATAATGTTTTAGGCATTTGTTTTTTGCAATAAAAAGAGGTTCATGAAGTTTGAAGAATATCCAATAAGCGACGGAATTAAGAAAAGTATCAGCAAGCAGGGTTTCAAAAAACCAACTGATATTCAATACAAGGCGATTCCAAATATTTTAAGGGGGGAAGATGTTTTGGCGATTGCTCAAACTGGAACTGGGAAAACGGCCGCTTTTGTTATTCCAATTTTACACTTGCTTCACGTTAAGAAGATTATTCGTAAAAGTGCTGGCATTAAGTGTTTGGTGATGGCACCAACACATGAGTTGGCACTGCAGATTCACGAAGTGTTTGTTTCTCTTGCAAAACACACCAAAGTAAGTAGTTTTTGTATTCATGGCGGGGTTGATCAAGATCCACAGAAGGAGAAATTAGCGGATGGTGTGGATGTGCTTATTGCTACACCTGGTCGTCTTTTTGACTTGGTAAGCCAAGGAGATGTGAAACTAAGTGGCCTAGAGATATTGGTATTGGATGAAGCCGATCACATGTTGGACTTGGGATTCATAAAAGACATTCAAGATTTAATGCGTCACATTCCTTCTAGACGACAAACCTTATTCTTCTCAGCAACAATTACAGAAAAGATTAAAAAGTTAGCCTACTCACTGGTTACCAATCCAATTCGAATTCAGATTTCTCCCAAAGACCCTGTTGCTAAAAACATTGAACATGCTGTTGCTTTTATTGAGATGGATGACAAGCGTTTCTTTTTAGGCAATATGATGCAGGAAAACCCCGATCGTAAAACCTTAGTTTTTGTACGAACAAAAGTTCGTGCAGAAAGGCTTTTAAAGGCATTAGAGCGCCAGGAATTAACGGCAATAACCATTCATGGGGATAAAGACCAGAAAGCAAGAGAAGAGAGCATGCAAGCGTTTAGAACTGTCTCTTATACACATCTGACGCTGCCGACGATCTACTCTGTGTAGA
>OJDV01000526.1_pt1 | contig 13492 bp, 11 predicted proteins | sample 1592911 | NCBI WGS metagenome assembly OJDV01 (sample SAMN05416860, study PRJEB24817) | seawater metagenome | isolation source: Sea water | place: Canada:Atlantic | collected 2013-11 | reverse complement strand
ACGTATCATTTAATTGATTTGCATCTGGAAGTGCAGAAGCAGATATTTTTGTTGGTAGACTTCCGTTTAAATACGTTAAGTAATCAATAAAATGGCATACTTCACCTAAAACTCGTCCTCCTCCAATTTCTAAATCTTGAATCCAATTATCTCCAGGAATTGCACCTGAATTAATTCTGTAAATCATTGTCATTGGATTATTTCCAATTGCTTTTTTAAGCTTAACAGTCATTGGAGAGAATCGTCTATTAAATCCAACCATAACCGCTTTATTGGTCTTAGATTGTAATTCAATAATAGATTCTAATTCAGATTCTAAAAGACATAATGGTTTTTCAACAAATACATTCTTATTGGCTTCAAGGCTTTTTAAAACGTAAGGTCCATGAGAATCATGACGTGTTGCTACGAACACAGTATTGGTTTTATCATCTAAAACATCTTCTTCATTTGTAGCACAAAACTGAAATTTAAACTTCTCAGCCACACGCTTAGACGTTGTGCCTGTATTGGTTAATACACCAACACGACCAACATTATTAGTTTCAGGGATATTAGGCAAGAGATTCCCTTGCGCATAACTTCCTGCTCCAATAAAAGAAATATTAATTTCACCAAGCTGACTCGTTTCAGAAGTAGAGATTTTAGATTTAGAAGCTGTTTTATCTAGATCATATTTTAGAGCTATCCCTGTAAAAGGTTCTGCTTTTGAAACTACAAGATCGAAAGCATCTTTAGCTTTTTCAAATTCGAATTCATGTGTTGTTAGATAATCAATATCAATACGTTTTGTCGCTATCAAATTCTGAAACGCTTCCATATTTCGTTTCTCTGTCCAACGCACATAAGGCAATGGATAGTCTATTCCTTTTTCCTCATAGTTTAAATCATAACGTCCTGGACCATAAGAACAGGCCATTTTTAATTCTAATTCTTTACGATACCAAAATGGATCACGATCAAAACCTGTAGGAACAGCTCCTAGCACAACTACTTTTCCTTTTTTACGAGCAATTGCTCCTGCAAAATTTATTGGATCTAAACTCGAGGTTGCAGCTGCTATAATTACAGCATCTGCTCCATAACCATGAGTTGCATTTTGTATTTGTTCTTCGACTCCAGCTGCATTTCTAGTGAGACCTAAATCTACTACATTATTATCTACAGCTTGCTTTACTGCTGCTTCAGAAACATCTATTCCAATTACAGTAACTCCAGAAGCTTTTAAGATGAGTGCGGCTATTTGACCAAGAAGACCAAGACCTATAATGACACAAGATTCACCCAAACGTAAATCTGCTTGACGTACGCCTTGCATCGCTATCGCTCCAAGTGTATTGTATGCAGCATCTTTAAGGTTTGTATTAGAATCTAATTTTACACAAAGGTTAACTGGAACTGACACGATTTCTGCATGATTTGCATATCCTGCACCTGCACAAGCAACTTTATCTCCTACTTCAAATTCTGTAACACCTTCTCCAACTTCAATGACTTCTCCTGCAGAACTATAACCTAAAGGTGAATAGGCATCGAGTTTTTTCATTACTGCTCTATACGTTTGAACTGGACCTTGCTTTTTTAAGGTATCAATGACTTGTTTAACTTGTTGTGGTCGCTCTTTTGCTTTTCCAAGTAAACTTTTACGTGCAGCAACGACAGTAGATCCTTCTGTACCAGCGCTTATGATAGAGTAGTGATTTTTGACTATAACCATACCTTTTCCAAGTTGTGGATATGGAACATCTTGAATAATCATATCACCAGAACCTAGTTTTTGTGTGAGTTGTTGCATTTAGTTATTTTATTTTTCTTTAATAAATATATCTGGTCTTAATAATAAGGTTCCAAAGATACCCCAAACTAAGATATTATAATAGTAATATGAACCTGGAGCTAAACCAAGGCTGTCAGCAAAATACATCACAAGTAACATGATCGCAAACATACGGATGGTTTTATGTACCTTAAAAACATTAATTATACTTTTAAACAGGAATATTATTAAAAACATAAATCCTATAATACCATTTAACATTAGAACTCTTAAAAATTCATTGTGTGCAGGTCTATCTACTCCATCACCAAACCATTGGAAAAAAAAGGTTTGTTCACCTGTCCAAAAATCCCAATATTTCTCCCAAATGTAACCTCTTCCTGCTAATGTATATTTGGCATCTTGAACCTCTCCCGTTTGATAACCTACCTCTTTACTAAATAATTGTTCAATATTAGCGGAAACCGCATCTCCAAATACAATGAATATTCCGAGTAATCCTATAAAGATCGAAAATGACTGTTTTACTTTAGATTTAGAAAACAAAAGCATCACCAATATCCATGCTACTAATATACCAACTGCAGCTTTACTGTAAACTGCATAAATTGACACGATTGCTCCAATACCCATAAAGAGCATAAACACATTAAGAAATATATTTTTAATTTTAAATGTAGTTTGATACAATATAATGGCAAATAAAGTCATTAAACCATAAAAACGCACCGGAAAGGCATCATGATAAAAACCAACAAATCGCGTTAACCCTACTGTTTCGCGCTCTTGAAAGACAATCCCTGTTTGTAATTGAAAAATACTAACCATGATTGGGAATATGCCACAAATCATTACCGCCAACAATAATTGTTTTAATCGTTTTTTATCATAAACGAGTAACGGAATTAAAATAAAACCGATGTATATATTAATATTTAATATTAAAAAATCAACGAAGTTTATTGGCTTAATTAGAATTGCCCAAATAATACCAAATGATAGCGCAATAAAATAGATATTTGCCGTTCTCATCCAATCTTGAGGAACTTTTTTTCTATCCAAAATTACTTTATAATATAGAATCGGAATTAAAACCCCTTGGATAGCCATCATAGATAATGGTCCAAACTTATAATCCCAAAATGCATCAATAATAGATTTAGTTGCTACTACAACTAAAAAAGAGGCAAATAGTCCTTTTTGACTTTTTGCGACAATCATTGCTAGAAAAATAAGAATAGGAATTAAAATCATGCTAAATCAGCGTGTTTTTTTGGTAGTGGACGATAAGGTTTTTCTAGTTCCTTTAGAATTTTTATAGGATTTCCTGCAGCAACGACGCCTTCAGGAATGTCTTTATTTACGACTGATCCAGCACCAATAATTGAATGACTACCTATTGTGACATTTCTCATCACTACAGTATTAACACCGATGAACACATGATCACCAATAGTTACATATCCAGTACCATTATCTTCAGAATTAATTATATGAGCAGCACCATCATGAGACAAAACATAACAACCATGTGTTATTAAACAATGATCTCCAATGATCACTTTACCGCGTCTTACATCTATTTTGGCACCAAGGCTTATCATAGTGTTTTTACCAATTTCAGCTCCAGAAGCTCTAAGAAAAGACATTTGTAAAAACCTAAGTAGGTTTCCCAAATAATGCACTATTTTTCTTATGATTATTTTCATAATGCCAATGTATTTAAAATTATAACTTTAAAATCATTAGCTATTTTTTGTATCGAAAAATTCGAAACCACATTATTTCTATTCGTAGCTCCCATTTCCAATCTTCTATCTTGATTTACCAATAAGTTTTTTAGTGCTAGTTTTAAATCTTCCAATTGTCCAGGCACAAAAGAATAACCATGAACACCATCTTCATAAACCTCGCGATGCGCACCAACAGGCGTAAATACAGCGGGTTTACCAATAGCCATTGCTTCTAGTAAAGATCTCGAAAAGCCTTCAGAATATGAGGCTGTTAAAAATATATCTGTAGACTGTAAATGCTTCATTTTATCATCTCCACTAATAATACCCAAATTTTCATAATTATGTTTATATGCCGAATTCAATATTATGTTTTCAGCTTCAAAAGGGTCTTCATAATCTATTTTTTCACCAGTATACTGATTATAAAACACACCTCGTTCACCTCTTCTTATATTTCCAGCAAAATAAAACTTTGCAAAAGGAAATTCATCGCAAAGGTCAGGAATTATTTTTAGAATATCGGTATAACCCTTGGCTTTAGTCATATGACCCATCACAAGTATTTTACCTTTCTCAACTTCTACGTTATATTCATCAGAATATTGATTAATATCCATAGCCTGATAAAGCACACTAACTTTTGAGGCATCAAGGTAGGGTGAAAACTGGTCATTAAGATATTTAGCCTGAACAATGGCACAATCTACTTTTTTTAAACTAAACCCAACTAGACGTTTTATAACACCATTAAATTGTTGAAAATTTAATTTGAAGTGACTCCCTCGAAGATGAATAATCACTTTAGCTCCAAAAAGCTTACTTAATAGTATCGTCCAAACATCTCTTCCTATCCAACCTATCTGAGTAGGTGTTATAGGATAGTACACACATTTAAGTCTGTTTGTAATTAATAACTTAAGCAATTTAGAAAAGAAAATAAAGAAGTTTGTTAACATTGACAAATCCAACTTTCCTTTTTTTGTATTATCACTTCTGAAATTTGTTTTGAGAAATTTTATATCGAAGGTTTCATTTAAAATTTCAGACTCCAAAAACTGCTGCATACTTAATTCAGGACCAGAATAAGGAGGTGGTGTTGGACCTATAAATAATATTTTAGCTTTTTTCTTAATCATTTAAAAGGCTTTGTTTCATCTGTTCTACCCATTTTTGCACCGAAAGGTATTCGCCTTTATGCTTAGCATTGTTACAAAAACGCTCTAATATACTTCTATTAGACAAAAGGTCTTTAATTGTACTGATATTGGTTTCAAAATCATCATCAAGCACATAACCATTTTCACCTTCATCCAGATAATCTAGTTCTGGAGCATGACTTGGTCCTTGTAAAGTTACATAAGGTCTTCCATATGAGAACGCGTGATTTACAGAAAGCCCTGAGTGTCCAGGTATAAAGACTAGTGAAGCTTTTTTCATAATTGGAGCAATATCTGCTTCATCTATTAATGTTCCATGCCAATTAATATTTGAATCTGATTCTAAAGCAGATTTAACAAGGTAACTTTCTGGACCATCACCAATTATATCCAAGACCAAATTTGGGATAGCTTTCTTTAATTCCGAATAATAAGTTAGTAAATCCGGAATTCGTTTTGACGGAATCAATCGACCAATAAAAAGTATATTCGTTGTATTCTCACTTGGTAATTGATATGTATAATATTTTTTAATTTCAGTATTATCTACTGTGTTATTTGCCCAATATGCTTTATCCTGATTAAGAAACCCATGCTTTAAAGCCCATTCACAACTATGTTCTGTGTAAAAAATTACACGATCAAGTTTTCTGTAATAAAACTTTGTAATCCACTTATCAAGACGTGATACTTTTCCATTACCTGATTTAAGAACTGGGTGATTGTAAGAAAACAAACGTACCTTTTTGTTACCTCTTCTTAACTTTGTGGCATACAAAAAGAGTGCAATATTCTTTTTTTCGGCTGGTATCATAACCCAATCGAACTCATTAAAAATAGCTTTGAACTTCTTTTTTACAAGGTTAGATTTCCCAAAGTCTTTTTTAGGAACATCAACACTGATTTGTTTAAAGCTCCAATCCCCTTTTAATTCTTCATCACCCATTTTATTTCGCCCAGCGCCAGAAAAAACGCAGAGATCAATATTTGAATCAACAGCAAGGTGATTTAAAAACCTAGACTTGTAGTGATTCATGTTAGGCGCCAGCCAGAGAACTTTAATTTTATTTTTATTTTTCATTTAATTTAATCTCATATTCTCTTTCCAAATAAAATATGGTAGTAAGCGTTCTGCATCAATATTTTGTTCTGGTTGAGCTTTTTTAAGAAAAGCATATTCATCAGAGTTTTTAATTTGAGCTACATTATCATTTATAAACTCTCTACCTTCTGCGCTCTGTTTTATATATTCATATGAGTTTTGCAATCCAATTTTGGACAAATTCCAATAGCCATCATCAATTTTTAATTTAGCTGCTTCTCTTAAAACCATCTTAGTAGTTTTTTTATGAAGCTTTTGGTCGACAGGAATACTTAATGCCAAGTCTACCATTTTATCTGACCAAAATTGTGGGTTTGAAACTATGTTATGTTTTAATTGTAATTCGTAAGGCGTGTGAAAAAAGAAAGCAGGTGTATAGTAAACACTAAACAATGAGAAAAACAACCAACTATCAATAGTATTGGCCAATTTTTTAAGCTCAATGGGTAGAGCTAAATCATTTAATAACATTTCGAACTCAGGAAGATACTTTCTTACATTAGCTAACTTTCGTTCTCCATAAAACGGGTAATTCTCATTAAACCTCTTAAAATATAAAGCTAATTTATTTGCAGATGGATGCTTTATAAGACTAAGCACTTTTACTGTCAAACTATTTACTTTTAATGTTTTAGTAGTACTGTAAAGCTGTAATATTTTCTTTAATTGCAAATACTTATTCATACCAAGAAATAAGCGATCTGCTCCATCGCCATCAAACATAATATCTACATTGTCTGCACTAGCATGTTTATAAATAATATTTAAAATAGAATTATTGAAACCTACAGGAAAACTTGAAGACGTAGAAACGTCTAAATAATTATCTATAATCTCTTTGGAATCAATAATGATTTTCTTTGCTTTAAAATTCAATTTTCCTGACAGATAATCTATTCTATCAAACTCGTTATAATCATCTTTAAAACCCAAAGTATAGGCATTAAAATCACGCCCAGATTCATTTATTTTTTGCGCTAGATAGCCTGAATCTACTCCACCACTTAATGCAATACCAATAGTATTAAAATTGGCTATAGTCTGAGTAGTAGATTTTAAAAGTTCTTTATCTATTAATTGTATATTCTGATTTAAGGTATTATTGTTACCTGAGTATCTTTCAACTTTAAAAATGTCATAATAAGCACTTTGTTCAAGTGAATTGTTTTTTAAAGAAAACATTAAATGTTGACCACCACTTAGCAATTCTACGTTTTTAACTAGATAATTATTGTAATTGCTAAACCCATAATTATAGTAGAATAAAAGCCCGTTGTAATCAATGTCGATTTGCTGTGATTTTTTTAGTTTCAATAATAAATCTAAAGAACTAGCAAAAAAAAGAATGTCATTGTCTAAGCTATAAAACATTGGGATTTTAGAAAAGTGATCTGTAAAAAATTCCAACTTAACCTCATCAAAACGTAGATAAACAAATTTATGCTCACACGTTTTATAATCAAACATTTCTAATGATTGATTTGCATTAGTTTTATATCCACCTGTCCAAAGAAAGCGTTTTGAATCAAGGGAAAAATACTCCTGAAAGTTGCTATTAGTAGTCTCGTTAATGTTTGTGTATAATCTAAAATTATCACCACTATGAATGCCATTTAAACTAGGCATTTCTGAATTATGGTTTAAACGATTTGTGGATACCAGACCTCCAAATGCAGGAATACTATTTTTAAGACTATAACTCATCTAGTAACAATTTGGTATTTGATATGTGGTATTTTGATAAATCCATGTCTTTTATTCTCATTTTTAATTGACTTCTTAAATCAATTGAACTCAATTCAGATATTCGCTGACTAAGTTCAGAAATACTATTTACAATAAATCCGTTTTCATTTGGTATAATAAAATCAACACAAGCACCTGTGTCTTTAAAAACAATGACTGGAATATTATTTGAAAAAGCTTCAAGAACTACTAAACCATAAGATTCTCCAAGTGAGGGTAAAATTAAGACATCTATTTCAGAAAAAAAGCCTGACATATCTTTTACATGACCTTCAAATATAGATGTAATATTTCTATCATTTAAACCAAGAGCCTTTTGTTCCAGATCCTTCAATAAAGGTCCTGTTCCAGCAATTTTAAAATTAACATCACAATTACAGTCTAACTGTTGTAAAGCTTCATAAATGTAATGTATTCTTTTTTGACCCACTAACCTACCTGCAAAACCTAAGTTTAGTGTTTTAGATGTTGAAAACACAGAAGTTCGATGATTCAAATTAACACCAAAAGGAATGATTTTTAATACATTCTTATTAAAGATTGTTATGTTTTTTAAAAGCTTTTTCTTTGCAAATTCTGAAGAGCAAATCACTTTGAATCCAAAAATATTTATAACAGAAAAATAAAAAATACGCTTTGTTATCTTTCTAATACCATTTCCGAAAGTAATGCCATGCTGAAATAAGTAAACATCCTTTTTTCTATCATTTAATGCCGAAATCATAAAAGGTTTTAATGAATGAACAAATAATTGATCATACTCTTTTATAGTACTTTTGAATGCTTCTTTTTTGTCTTCTTTATCACTTATATCAATAATATGTTCACCTTTTGAACTCTTATTCCATATTAAGATTTTATGCTTTACTTGACTTTGACTATTAAGCTCAACCAGAGAATTTACAAATGTTGTAATTCCACCAAAATCCAATGAATGACAAATATGTAAATGTTGCTTGCTCAAATCTAAATTCTATTTTTTTCTCTATTATCAATTACTTTCAAAAAATTATCGGTCATAACTTTAATACTATGGTTTTGACATCCATAATCATATGCATTTTGCGATAAGACCTTGTAAACTTCGTAATTAGCCATTACTGTTGAGATTTTATCTACTGCATCATCAATAGAACTCAAATTAAATCCTAAATCATTATTTACAACCACATTATCTGGATCAAACCCTAAACTCAAAACAGGTGTTTGTCGTAACCAAGATTGAATAAATGTATTAGGAAATCCATCACCTCCAGGAGAAGACGTATTTACAAAGATGGTAGCATCATCAAAATATTTTAATGCATCATCAAAACTAAGTTTCCCCGTAATTAATAGGTTTCCGGGCTTATTAATTAATAATTTTTCGATGTATTTTGTATCACTATGCCCTCCAACCATGACAAATTTTAAATTGGTGTGTTGCATTTTTGAAGCGAGCTCTATAAATAATTCTGGCCGCTTATGTGCTCCCCAATTTGCACACCACAAAATGGTTCGATTATCAAATCGTTGAGTTTTTGTGATGGTATGTTCTGGCAAAGGGTGACCAGAAATCATGCGTGCAGATTTTAAGTTAAAACTACTTAGCACTTGTTCGTCTTGAAAATCATTTTGTGTAAAAGCAATGTCAACTTCCTTCATTCCCTTTACTCTATAAAAATCCATTAATTTACTATTAAGAGCAAATACAATATATTTAATGAATCCCAGTGATTTAACAGATGAGCGTTCCTTAAATTTAAAAAAATGAAAATTTGCAACTGGATTTTTATTATCTGTACAGAACCAAACTAATTTACAATCGTTTTTAGAAGCATATTTCCCTAAAACATAAGTAACATTAGAAGATATTCGTTGAAGTATGTAATCAGGTTTTATTGTCTTTAAAACATCCAAATACTTATTTTGATCTAACCACGGAAACCGTCCAGATGGTTTTAAAAAATAAACTTGAATTTTACCTACCTTTTCGACACTTCCAATCCTATTTGGCGTATTTGTTTGACAAACATAAGAAACTGTATAACCACGTTCTGCTAGCTCTTGAGCTAAATAATTCGCTTGAACTTCTGCGCCTCCTCCACGCTCTGAAATATGCCAAGGCATGACAAATGTAACTACTTTCATTAGTTTTTATCATCAAATTCATAAGTCCAAAGTCCCATCATATGAGCATATTTTTTACCAAAAAGAACATCTAAAGTACTTTTAAGTCTTACAAAAGCAAACCTGAAAACATAAAATTTGTTTAGAGCATTAAAAAGTTTATTATATCTCTTTAGTCCTACGTAAGTTGCATAATATGATGTCTTATGGATTTTAAGTCCGTTTTTCAACAATAGCTTCTCTATTTCATTTTTATCAAAATAGTATTGATAAAATTTATCAGTACTTGTATTACCAGCACTTTCAAGGGTATCCACTTTATTTTTAATAGCGGGAGAAAAATAAGGAACACTAAAGTAAATTAATCTTGACGTTACTCTTTTTGCCTCTTCTAAAATGATTTCGACATCTTTTGGGTTATCAAAATGCTCTATAACTCCAAATGACAAATACACTGAAAACTCTTTATCTTTAAATTGTAAGTCTCTAATATCTCCAGTTTGCACCTTTAAATCTGACCTATAGTCTTTAATTTCTTGAATAATATCTTCAGAAAAATCTAGACCAACCACGTCTATTCCTAGGTAGTCAAAAGCAGCAACTATTTGTCCCTTGCCACAACCAGCTTCAAGAACTTTGTCATTTTTTTTAATGAATTTCAGCAAATATTTAGAACCTCCTAAATATCCTTTTTCAGATTTCTTTAAAGAATTCTCTACTGAATTTTTACCCCAATGTTTTGACCAAAACTCAGCATTATCTGCATTTCCACGGTCAAATTCGGCTAATTTTCCATCATTTATTCTCGTATATAGTTTCATATCGATCCTTTAAAAAGCATTATGTAATTCTCAATAATACTTGCACTAGAAAACTTGTTTTGAGCAAATTTAGTCGCATTATCACTCATAGCAAGAAGTTTCTTGTCATTTTCTATTAATGCTTGCAGCTCATTAACAAATATATCAATATCTCCATTAGCACAAAAGCCTATTTTATAATCTTCCATCCAATTATTTGGGTCGTGATGCAAAGAAAAAACGACAGTACCGCTTAACCAACTTTGAATATATGCATTAGGCAAGCCATCTGCATTTGGTTTACTGGTATTTACATAAATTTTGGCGTTTTGATAATAATTAAATGAATCCTTAAATTCAATCTTCCCTGGCATGGTAATATTTAAACTAGAAGCAAGTGCTTCTATATTATTCTTATAATTCGTATCTGTAGTTCCACCAGCCAGAATAGTTTCCCAACTTTTTAAATCTAAATTTTTAACAAGTTCAATAAAAACCTCAGGTTGTTTCCCTTTAGAAAGATTAGCCAACCATAAAATCTGATTCTTCTTTTCAATACTATTTTCTATCGGTAAAAAATAGCTAGGTAAAACAATCCCTTCTTTATTGAGGATTCTCTTAGTACTTTGCTGTTGAAACAATGACTGATTTACAACAACTTTTGAAAGCTTCATCCCTTTATTGATATAAATGTCTTCGTATGCTTTGAAGGGAAGCAACCCAACCTTTCGAATAAATGATTTTTGTTTTTGCTTTAGTCGCTTAACATTTTTCCAAAACTCAGCACTATCTTCACCATTTGTTCCCCAAACATAGGGAATGTTATGTAATTTAGCATAGGTACCTGCAACGTATTGTAATACATTTCTACCTCTAACATAAACTGCATCTGGTGACATGCTTTCAAGGATGCTTTTATAGAATACCATAGTATGTTTCCACTCGAAAATCCCGTTTTGCGATTGAATCCAATGAAAATGAATACCATTTTCTACTTCATAGTTTTTCTTAGACTTATCCTGAGTTGTTGCTATATAATGTACTTCAATGCCACTTTTTTCAAAGCCATGAGCTAAATTATGTTGTTGCACTAAGGTGCCATTAATTTTAGCTGTTTTATCATGTAAATATGATTGTGCGAGTATGGCTAATTTCATTTACTAAATATATCGATTTTTATAGTCACTCAATCTACCTATCACTTTGTTCTTAAAACCTGTAGCCTTTAGAATTGTTTTCTTCATTAACGGCAACATACCTTTATCTAAGACAATGCTTATTTTATAATTTTGTGATCTATTTAGCTTAACGTCTTTTTCGTTTAGAAAGGAAACAGCAGTTCGCATGAGTTCAGCATCATTTTTCAAATAAGCCAACTCTAATACTATTTTGTTGTATTTTATTTTAAGGTTATCAATTATTGATTGCTCAACATTATATTTTTTCGCGATTGCTAATCTTATATTTACGGAAGACTGTTTAAAAATCTCTTTTTGGATAGTATCACCTGACTGGGTTAAACTGCCTTGATTAACTCTATAAGTTGCCATAGGTTCATCAAAATACTTAACTAAACCGTTTTTTGCCAATTCTAGGAACAAGATCAAATCACCTTGCATATAATTTTTGTGTTCCTTATATAATATTGTGATGTCTATATTTCTAAACAACGCTGTACATGTGAAGATGCGATAATTAGATTCTAATTTATCAATAAAAACATCTCCCGATTTAATACTCCTATCCTTTATTTTATTAATTCCAGCGTAAATTTTATTAGTTTGTTCAATATGAATATTTACATCAGAATGTGCTAAGGTGTATTCTTCATTACGTTCTAAAAAGTCAACTTGCTTTTGCAATTTTAAAGGATCTACCCAATAATCATCACCCTCGCAAATTGCTATATACTTACTTTTAGCACGAGAAAAATTAAAAGTTGCCATTATACCACGAACACCTTGGCTATATTGATTTTCTTTTTGATATAAAGGCTTTATTATATCGGGATATTGTTCTTTATATTTTTCGATTAATTCTTTTGTGCCATCGGTTGATGCATCATCGTGAATTAATATTTCAAATTTAAAGTTGGTTTTTTGATTCAGAAACCCATTAAGACATTGTTCTATAAAATTTATGTGGTTATAAGTTATACAACTTATACTTACTAGGGGATCAGTAATCATAAACTATAATGATTTCAATATAAAAATTGGTCTGTTTCGAAATTCTCCCATGCCATCATTACGCTCAATGTTAGTGTCATTAGGAGAGTTATATGTTGTAGTTTGGTCGACTTCTTCAGCAATTCCTATGCTTTCTATTGTCCATTTACCATCAGTTGCGTCTTTGACAAATTCGATCATTTCCTCTTTTGTTCCATTTTCAAAAAGCAATAAATTTCTATTTCCTTTCCAACAAAACCCGAATTGAAGTACTAGATATTCTGTTTTGCCAGCAAAATAATTAATGCTATCTGCTATGTTTTTCTTTGCATTTTCTACTGAAATATTTTGATCTCCATAATCATCTCCAATATGATGCAATACATTAAACAATAAAACTATATCGTAGTTTGTCTTAGGCATTGCAGTTTCAAAATCGAAATATTTATTATAAGCACTAATATCTTGATTAAGCATGTTTGCAGCGTACTCCACAAATTCTGAGTGATTCGTATTACCTTCAATGTAGTCTACACTACCTGCACCATTTGAAATACTCTCAAATGAGAAAAACCCTGTATTACCTCCAATGTCTAGGACATTCTTTTTCTCAAAGTCAAGATTTTTAAGTAAAAACTCCAATCTTTCAAACTCAAACCTTGAAACAATATTAATCTCTTCGTCTGAAATTAATTCCTGTAAAGCCGTTGGTATAACTTGATAGTTTGAATGTTTACTATTCTTCTCATATAGTTCAATTAGTTTCTTCTCGTCGTTTTTCATAATTTTTTATTTTCATCTAAATAAATGTTAATAGTATCTTCTTTAAAATAAACTTCTTTGTCTTTAAATTCCTGTCTCTTATACACATCTCCGAGCCCACGAGACAGGCAGAAA
>OJDV01000525.1_pt1 | contig 13497 bp, 7 predicted proteins | sample 1592911 | NCBI WGS metagenome assembly OJDV01 (sample SAMN05416860, study PRJEB24817) | seawater metagenome | isolation source: Sea water | place: Canada:Atlantic | collected 2013-11 | reverse complement strand
GAGATTTCTGCCTGTCTCGTGGGCTCGGAGATGTGTATAAGAGACAGATTTAACAGTGCTTGATTTATGTTAAGGTTTTTATTAAGTTATCTTTAATAATACATGTGTAATATAAAAAGATTTATATGAATCTTTAATATTAGTAATAAAAGGACAGTCTATTAATGTTTCGAGCTAAAGTTTATTTAATTTTTCCTATAATTTCATTTTTGATTTTAAATATTGGCTATGCTAATGAAAAAATGAATTGGAAAGGAGTAATTAAAGCTAGCAGTATAGTTGTCAATAACCAGTATGGTGATGTTAGATTAAGGTATGGGGATGATAAGGATTTAGTGGAGTATGTTGCTGTCCTTCAACACATAGAAACCGATGGTCAGTTGTTCATAGAAAATAATGAGACAAATAAAGTTTTTTATATATCTACTGCAAGGAAAGATACAAAAAATAATATTAAAATAAAAGACGATGCAAGAATAGATATAACAATTTTTGTTCCAAAAGATAAATTCATTCAAGTCCAAACTGCAAATGGAAAAGTGGATTCAAAAGGCCTTAAATCAAATTTGCTCATCAGAACAGAAGAAGGAAATATATCAGTTCAAAAACACAACGGATTAGTTAATACCATTAACAAAACTGGCGAAACAATCATTGTCTTAAAAAATCATGATTACCCAGAAACACAAAAATTTGAGTCTGTTTATGGGAAAATACAATTAACCATTAGCAATGAATCAAACCTATTAGTAAAAATGAGCACCTCAAGTAACATAATTTCAGATTTTTCATTAGAAATGATAAAGCACAAACATTCAGAACCCAATAAAACGGCAATAATAAATCATAACAAAGCCAGTTCTAAGATAATGATGAATAGTAAAAGAGGTGATTTGGCTTTGAAGGAGTATATCGAGTTTAAATAAAAATCAAGCCCGAATTTTGCTTTGGGTTAGAAATAATTAAAGAGAGTTTTGCAAGCACTCTTAATTCAAAAAAGAGAGAAAAGACATGAAATATATTTATCAATTGATTTTGGTATTAACAACATTGTTCACCATTATGGTGAGTAATGCTGCTGATTTAGACCAAATAACAGTACGAAAAGTTGGAAGTGAAGTGACGCCATATCATTATGGAGGTAGCCTAAAAGACCTACCAATAGCAGAAGGATGGCAGGTAGGAGACCCAATCAAAGAAATACCTCGTAAAAATTTTAATGCCACAGATCCACAAAATGTTGATTACCGAATGAGTAAGGACCCTCTGGCAGAATTACAAAAATTAACTGCTCCAAATGCCAATAGGGCCTTTGATACACCTATTATTAATATTGATGGTCAAGGATATACCGGAGTCAATCCTCCAGATACGACTGGAGCAATTGGTAAAAATTATTATATTCAATCAATTAATGGTGGTGGTGGATCGTTAGTTACTGTATATGACAAGTTAACTGGTGCTCTTGAAGCGGGTCCCTTTTCAATGGAATCATTGGCACCTTCTGGACCTTGTACATCTGGTAGTGGGGATCCGATTATTTTATATGACGAAACTGCAGAACGTTGGTTCATGCAAGAATTTGTAACAGGAGCCAATGCATTGTGTTTCTATATCTCTTCAACAGATGATCCAATTAATGGTGGTTGGAATTTTTACCAATTTACAGGAGCAACATTCCCAGATTATCCACATTTTGGTGTCTGGTCTGATGCGTATTATGGAACAGCAAATGAAAATCCAGCAACTGTTTATGCATTTGATAGAACCAATATGCTTGCTGGTGCTACAGCAAGAGCAGCACAAGCCATAGTATTAGGTGACTTACCAGGATACGGTTTCCAAACGGCAACACCTGCTGATTGGGATGGAGGTGATAGTTTTGAAGCTCCTCCTTTGGGCGCGCCAGGTATTATCATGCGTCACATTGATGAAGAAGCGCACAGTAATTTCCCAAATAATGCCAGTACTGATCTGTTAGAAATATGGGAATTTGTTGTGGATTTTGATAATGAAAATAATTCTAGTTTTACTAAAATAGATGATGTAGTCATAACTGATTTTAACTCATATCTTTTAAACTACAGTGTTTTTGCGAGTATTCCTCAACCAGGTTCAAGCTCAAGACTAGATCCCATTCGTGAAGTTATTCTGAATAGATTACAATACAGGAATTTTGGAACACATGAAGTAATATTGGGTGTATTACCAACAAATTTAGATCCTGCAACAACCGGTTCAACTGTAATAGGTAGTTTGAGGTGGTTTGAATTAAGAAGAACAACAGGTGTAGGAACACCTTGGACATTATTTCAAGAAGGGACTTATCACCCAAATGATAATACAACAGAAAACAGACTAGTAGGATCAGTTTCAATGGATAAAGCTGGAAATATTGCGTTGGCTTATTCCAAAACAAATACAGATGTAAATAATCCATTGTCAGCCAGTATAGCCTATACCGGCCGATTAGATGGAGATGCATCTGATGTTATGACACAATCTGAGGTGTTAGTTAAGGTAGGGTCAGGTGCAAATACTAGTGGCAGATTTGGAGATTATGCATCTATGGATGTCGATCCTGTTGATGAGTGTACATTCTGGTTTACTGGTCAATATCATGCTGGTGCAAATTGGGGCACATCAATTAGCTCGTTTCTCTTTGAAGGCTGTGATGGCCCGGGATTTAAATTAAGCAGTAACCCTTCTCAAATAGATGTTTGTGCATTGGACACAGGTGTAACATCATTAATTTCTGTAGAAGCCTTTAATGCCTATGATCAGAATGTTGATTTAACATTTACTGCTGTTCCTAGTATGGTTTCAAATGAAATGTTTGCATCAACACCAGTAACGGCTCCTGGTTCTACAAATGTGACACTTGATGTTTTGGCAGGTGGAACAACAGGAAATTATATTTTAACTATAGAAGGCAATGGACCTGAGCAACCTCCAGAGATGGGTACGCTCACTAAATCAATTGATCTATCATTATTGTATTCTGCTGGAATGACCTCAGCTACAGTATTAACAGCTCCATTTGATGGAGCAACTAACCAATCATTGTCCACAACATTTACCTGGGATGCTGATCCAAACGCTACAGGGTATCATTTGTTGGTATCTGATGACATGGGGTTTAGCAATATTATAATAGATGAGGTGCTGGATACAAATTCTTACGATTCCAGTGGACTGCCAGATGCAACGGTTCTTTATTGGAAAGTATCAACCCAGTCTTCATGTAATAACTCAGATGTAGAATCTAATGTTTACAGCTTTTCAACAACCGCCTTACCTGGTAGTTGTGCCATCGGTTTTCAACCCGTTGAAACAGTTTCCTATGATTTTGAAGACGGCGAACAAGGTTGGACACATGCAGGAATCGGTGGAGCTGATTTATGGGCACTGTCATCAGCCAACCCTCAATCTGGGTCGCAAGCATTTCATGGTGATGAAGCCGATGATGGGAACAGTGTTCTGATTTCTCCTTCAATAGACTTACCGAATGGTCAATCTCCATTAACTCTACAGTTTTGGAATGAACAATCAATGGAAGACAATGGGGATAATTGTTACGATGGTGGAATACTTGAGATTTCAACAGACGGTGGAAATACTTATAATCAAGTCCCTGGTTCTGCAATGTTCTCTGATCCTTATGATGGAACTTTGGCATCAGGCAATGCATTAGGTGCTGTCGAAGCATGGTGTGGAGACCCTCAAGCTTACCTTAATTCTATTGTTGATATTGATTCTTATGCTGGACAAACTGTTCAGTTTAGATTTCACAAAGGCCATGATGGATCTGCCTTACGTGATGGTTGGGACATTGATGATGTAAAAGTGGTTGGGTGCGAAGAAACCATACCAAGATACAGTTTAGAAGCAGACACAAGTAGTTTTGAAGTCTGTGCGGGGGATACCAACTTAAGCAGTATTTTGACAGCCACTGAAGCACTTGGCTTTAATAACCCAATTACTTTAAGTAATGTTGTAACACCCAGTTTTGTTTCAGGAATTAATTTTAATCCTCAACCACTCCCATTAGTTACAAGCCCTGGAAATTCAACTTTAAGCTTCGATATTGATGCAGGTGGAGCTACAGGAGATTATACATTTACCATACAAGGTGAGGCAGATAAGGAGTTACCAGAAGTAGGTACTATTATTAGAACAGTTGATTTTGATATTAACTATTCTGCTGGAGTAACATCACAAACAACATTAACTGCACCAGCTGATAATGCCACTGGTGTTTCAACCAGTGTTACATTTAGTTGGGCAGCAGATGCCAATGCAACAAGTTATCACTTAATGGTTTCTGATGATGCAGGTTTTTCAAACTTAGTTGTTGATGAAATTGTTGAAGGGACTTCATTTGCAGCAACTGACTTACCATCAAGTTCACAACTTTTCTGGAAAGTGTCAACAGGTTCAATCTGTAATAGTGGCGATGTTGAATCTGCAGTCCAATCTTTTATAACAGAGAGCTTATTTGGAGACTGTCCATTTGGTGTTGAAACTATGACGACTGTCAGCTATGATTTCGAATCAGGAGATCAAGGCTGGACACATGCTGGAGTGGGTGGTGGTTCTGATAATTGGTCATTATCAGGCGTTAACCCACGTTCTGGGGTTCAGGCTTTCCATGGTTCAGAATCCAATAATCACAATTCAATATTGGTCTCTCCTGATATCTTATTACCAGAAAATCTAGATCCTATGAACTTTACTTTCTGGAACAGACAATCAATGGAAGACAGAACAGGCGGTTGCTTTGATGGTGGCATGTTAGAAATTTCAACTGATGGTGGAGCTAATTATACACAAATAACAACAGATAAAATGTTGACAGATCCTTATGATGGACCTATGTCTACAAGTAATGCTATGGGTGCCGTTCAAGGTTGGTGTGGCGACCCACAAGAATACTTGAATTCAATTGTGGATATTTCAGAATATAGTGGCCAAACTGTTAAGTTTAGATTCCACAAAGGTGGAGATGGTTCAATTAATCAAGATGGTTGGGATATAGATGATGTTAAAGTAAAAGGATGTGTTGTTCCAGATTTAATATTTGAAAATGGCTTTGAACAACCACCCGGAAGGTAATGAACAAATGACATAAAAAAAGCGGCAATTAAGCCGCTTTTTTTATGTGTTTTCTATATCGGGATTTGGGTAATATTTAAGCCAATTGCCTCAAGACATATTGTAAGATACCACCATGACGCATGTATTCCACTTCTTTTGGTGTATCTATTCTGACCAAAACATCAAATTCAGTTTTACGTCCTTCATTGGTTTTGGCAACCACATGGGCCGTTTTTGAATTGCCATTATCTAAACCAGTTATTTCATAAGTTTCATGACCAGTTAAACCCAAAGAATCGGCAGTTTGTCCTTCTTTAAACTGTAAAGGTAACACACCCATTCCAACCAGATTTGATCTATGAATGCGTTCATAGGAAGTCACTATTACTGCTTTTACACCTAATAATGTTGTGCCCTTAGCAGCCCAATCACGGGATGAACCAGTGCCATACTGCGAACCTGCAATGACCACTAAAGGTGTGTTTTCTTTTGCATATATTGTTGATGCTTCATAAATTGACATTTCTACATCTGTGGGTTGGTGTCTGGTCCAACCTCCTTCAGTGCCTGGAGCCAATTGATTGCGTAATCTGACATTGGCAAATGTTCCACGCATCATCACTTCATGGTTGCCACGTCGTGACCCATAAGAATTAAAATTGGCCTTTGTCACTCCATTTTCTATGAGGTATTTTCCTGCCGGGGAATCTTCAGCAATGGCTCCAGCAGGAGAAATGTGATCCGTGGTCACAGAATCACCTAACCTGGCTAAACAACGGGCTGAATATATGTCATCAATGGTGCCAACATCTAATGTCAAACCATCAAAATAAGGAGGGTTTTTGATATAAGTAGAATCATCTTGCCAATTAAATAATTTAGACTCTGTTGTATCAACTGAATTCCAATTTGAATCACCTTCAAATATGCCATCATAACCAAAAGCAAAGCTTTTTTGATTGACATTTGATCCAATGGTGTTGGCAATTTCATGATCGCTTGGCCAAATGTCTTTTAAAAACACATCATCACCGTTTTGGTCTGTTCCCAAGGATTCATTGTACAAGTCAAAATCCATGGTTCCTGCAATGGCATAAGCGACAACCAATGGAGGTGAAGCCAAAAAATTCATCTGAATATCAGAATGTATGCGTCCCTCAAAGTTTCGATTGCCCGATAAGACTGATGTAGCAATTAGGTCGTTTTCAATTATGGCATGTGATAATGCAGGATCAAGCGGGCCAGAATTACCAATACATGTGGTGCAACCAAAGCCAACCACATTAAAACCCAAGGATTCTAAATCATCCATTAACCCAGCTGATTCTAGATAATGTGAGACCACTTTTGAGCCTGGAGCCAAAGATGTTTTAACCCATGGTTTAACTTTTAATCCTTTTTCAACAGCATTTCTGGCCAGCAAACCAGCTCCTAACATGACCGCAGGATTTGATGTGTTTGTACATGAAGTGATGGCAGCCACAGCAATATTGCCATCTGTGAATTTGTAGCTGCCTTTTTCTGACATAACAGAAACTGATTTTTCAGCTCTGCCGTTTTCAAATTCATTAAAATGTTTATTATAAGATTGTTTGGCTTCGGTTAATTCAATGCGATCCTGAGGCCTTTTTGGCCCAGAAATACTAGGTACAACAGTACTCATGTCTAATTCTAATACAGCAGTATATTCAGCATCAACACTGTTTTGGGTATGGAAAATATCTTGTGCTTTGGCATAAGCTTCAACAAGTTTGACCTGTTCATCAGTACGGCCTGTTAATTTTAGGTAACGCAATGACTCTTCATCCACTGGGAAAATACCACAAGTGGCTCCATATTCTGGTGCCATATTAGCAATGGTTGCTCTATCTGCTAATGGTAAATGTTGTAAACCAGAACCAAAGAACTCAACAAATTTACCTACTACGCCGTGTTGGCGTAACATATCTACAACAGTGAGTACCAGATCTGTTGCTGTGACTCCTTCTTGTAATTTTCCAGTTAGTTTAAAACCAACAACTTGAGGAATTAACATTGAAATGGCTTGGCCCAGCATAGCGGCTTCAGCTTCGATGCCACCAACACCCCAGCCCAATACACCAATGCCATTAATCATGGTAGTATGAGAATCAGTACCAACAACGGTATCAGGGTAAGCCGTTAGTTCACCATTTTGTTCTGTTCCAAATATGACTTGTGCTAAATATTCTAAGTTGACTTGATGGACTATACCGTTTCCTGGAGGCACGACCTTGAATGAATCGAAAGCCGTTTGGCCCCATTTCAAGAAACCATAACGTTCCATGTTTCTTTGAAACTCTATGTTTGTGTTATATTCAGCGGCATTTTCTGTGCCATATTTGTCCACTTGAATGGAATGATCAATTACCAATTCAACTGGTGATAAAGGGTTGATTTTATTGACATCGCCACCTAAATTTTTCATTGCATCACGCATGGCAGCCAAATCAACTACAGCTGGGACACCAGTAAAGTCCTGTAACACTACACGAGATGGCGTAAAGGCGATTTCTGTTGATGGTTCTGCTTTTGGATCCCATTGACACAAAGCATCGATATCGCTGGCTGTTACATCAATTCCATCTTCATGCCGCAACAAATTTTCTAATAATATTTTTAAACTAAATGGAAGGTGACTGATGTCATGTGTTTTGCTTAGTTCCACTAGGCTGTGGATGTTGTACTCTTTGCCATTACAAGATAATGCAGTGGCAGTTTTGAATGAATTGCTCATAGATAGAACCCCTTTGTAGTTTGTCCGATATTAATATTACATATCAGCTGTGAAAATTAAGTGACTATTATCCTCTTTTTTTAAATAAAATTCCAATAGATTTTCTCTGCAACATAATACATCTATGTTCATTCTTATCGTGTTGCAAAGTAAATAAGCTATATCCAATAAGAATTGGTATGAATTACCATAAATGACAACTACTAATTTAAAGAAAGAAAAACTTTGTAAATATATTATTTTTATAAGTCAATTTTGTCTTAAAATTGATATAATTGGCCTCTTATATTTGGAGTGGATAAATAAAGATGAGCAAATACAGTAAATACCTGATAGAGATTGATAATAGAAAGTTTGAAGGGCTACACCCAAAACCAATAGATGGCGATGAATTATTAAGCGAAATCATTGCGCAAATAAAAGATTCAGATAACAAACACCGAGAAGATTCATTAAATTTCTTTATTTATAATGTTTTACCGGGAACAACTGATGCGGCTGGTGTCAAGGCAAAATTTTTAAAAGAAATTATTCTTGGTGAAATTGTTGTAAAAGAAATTACTCCAACATTTGCTTTTGAACAATTATCACACATGAAAGGCGGCCCTTCAATTGATGTATTGCTCGACTTGGCATTAGGTGAGGACGAGTCTATTGCTCAAGAAGCATCAAAAGTACTTAAAACTCAGGTGTTTTTATATGACGCAGATACCGCTCGCCTTGAAGAAGCATTTAAGAAGGGCAATGAAGTTGCAAAAGACATTATCCAAAGTTATGCCAAGGCAGAATTCTTTACGAAATTACCCGATGTAGAAGAACTGATTGATATCGTTACATTTGTTGTTGGAGTTGGTGATATCTCAACAGATTTATTATCGCCAGGCGGTGATGCCCATTCTAGATCTGATCGTGAATTGCATGGCCAATGTATTTTTGAACACAATAAAGAACAACAAAATAATTTATTAGCCTTGCAAAAGCAACATCCAGATAAGAGAATCATGTTAGTGGCAGAAAAAGGCACAATGGGTGTCGGTTCATCAAGAATGTCTGGAGTTAATAATGTGGCTTTATGGACAGGTAAAAAAGCCAGTCCTTATGTACCATTTATCAATATTGCTCCTGTTATTGCAGGAACAAACGGCATATCTCCAATTTTCTTAACAACAGTTGACGTTACTGGCGGGATTGGAATTGATCTTAAAAACTGGTCAAAAAAACGCGATGCAAATGGCAATGCTTTAGTAGATGAAGATGGAGATTACATTCTTGAGGAACTTTATTCGGTAGAAACAGGTACTGTATTAACTGTAAATACCAAAGAGAAAAAATTATATAATGGTGATAAAGAATTAAAAGACATTTCAGCTGCCTTAACACCTCAAAAATTGGAATTCATCAAAGCAGGTGGATCCTATGCCATTGTATTTGGTAAAAAACTTCAAGCATTCGCTTCAAAAGTATTGGGTACAGATCTAATTCCTGTGTTTGCTACATCAAAAGAAGTCACTCATGAAGGACAAGGCTTAACAGCTGTTGAAAAAATATTCAATAAGAACGTTGTTGGTGCAACACCAGGTGCCATTTTACATGCAGGATCATATGTTAGAGTTGAAGTGAATATTGTTGGATCACAAGATACAACAGGATTGATGACTTCTCAAGAACTTGAGATGATGGCAGCGACAACCATTTCACCCATTGTTGATGCTGGATACCAATCAGGTTGTCACACGGCCTCTGTTTGGGATGACAAATCTAAAGCCAATATTCCTAGACTAATGAAATTTATGAATGACTTTGGGATGATTACCGCACGTGATCCCAACGATAAATATCTGCCAATGACAGATGTGATACATAAAGTGCTTAATGATATTACTGTTGATGATAGGGCCATTATTATTGGTGGTGACTCACACACAAGAATGTCCAAAGGCGTTGCATTTGGTGCCGATTCAGGCACAGTTGCTCTTGCTTTGGCTACTGGTGAAGCCAGTATGCCGATTCCTGAATCAGTTAAAGTCACTTTTAAAGGTTCAATGAAGGATCACATGGATTTTCGTGATGTGGTTCATGCGACTCAATCTCAAATGCTTAAAAAGTTTAAAGGAGACAATGTATTCCAAGGACGCATTATTGAAGTTCATATAGGAACTTTGTTGGCTGATCAGGCCTTTACTTTTACTGATTGGACCGCTGAAATGAAAGCAAAAGCTTCTATTTGTATTTCTGAAGACGAAACATTAATAGAGTCTCTTGAAATTGCAAAAAGTAGAATCAATATCATGATTGATAAAAAAATGGACAATGAAAAACAAGTTTTACAAGGTCTTATTGATTTGGCTGACAAGCGCATTGATGATATTAGAACAGGCAATAATCCATCATTAGTTCCAGATGATAATGCCAAATATTTTGCAGAATTTGTTGTGGATTTGGATGCCATAGATGAGCCTATGATTGCAGATCCAGATGTCTACAATGATGATGTTTCAAAACGCTATACGCATGACACCATCAGAGAGCTTTCTCATTATAAAGGAGAAAAGAAAGTTGATTTAGGTTTTATTGGTTCTTGTATGGTTCATAAAGGCGACATGAAAATATTGGCCCACATGTTAAAAAATATTGAAGCCCAGCATGGCAAAGTTGAATTTAAAGCACCATTGGTTGTTGCTCCTCCTACCTATAACATTGTTGATGAATTGAAAGCTGAAGGCGATTGGGATGTGTTATCTAGATACGCTGGTTTTGAGTTTGATGACGACGCTCCCAAAGGTGCGGCGCGCACTCAATATGAAAATATTTTATATCTAGAACGTCCAGGTTGCAGCTTATGTATGGGTAATCAAGAAAAAGCTGAAGCCGGTGATACAGTAATGGCGACTTCAACGCGTTTATTCCAAGGCAGAGTGGTAAAAGATTCTGATGAGAAAAAAGGAGAATCTTTGTTGTCATCTACACCTGTTGTGGTTCTTTCTACGGTGTTAGGTAGAACGCCAACTATTGAAGAATATAAAGCCGCAGTTAAAGGCATTAAACTAACAATGTTTGCTCCGCCTTTAAAGGAATTAACTGCATAACTCATTGACTGTTCATAATGTATCTTATCAACCTAAACTGAAACAGCCCAAGTGGTCTTAGGCTGTTTCACTATTGACATAATAGAATAATGGATAATTTTCTAATAGCCACAATTGTCATTATATTCTTTACTGCATTACTTTCGCGAATAGTGCAAAAATATGACAGGGTCTTGAAATCAATTCAAAACTTCCACATCACCATCGTTAGAAAAGATGGAAAACGCTTGTGGGGCAATGTAAAAATGTATGTTAATGGCATTAAATTACTGTTTTCTAAACCTTTTAAAAGCAGTGGCGGTTCATGGGTTGATAGTTATATTTTTTATCAATCAGAATTAGATAATGTAAGAATCATATACAGGTATCATGATGAGTTGTCCCCAGAGAATAAACAAAGACGACTTGATGAAATAAAATTGGTTTCAAAACCAGGACACCTGAGAAGAAGTATTCGTAAATTTAGAAACTTTATCAGTAATTTTCAAGAAGCCTTTAGTGATACATTGGGTGTATTTCTCAATCGCATGAAATCCAGTGCTGGTGAAATTATCAAAGCCAATGAGAAACACTTGAAGCAAGTGGGTTCAACAGCCATCGGTGCCGCTGGCAAAGAATATGATCAAATTTTAGAGCACCATATTAATAAGAAAGTGGTTATATCTGTTAATAATGGCGAGTCTAGTCATGAGTATTCAGGGTTTTTAGGTGAGTATTCAGCAAAATGGATTGCTTTGTTACATTGTAATGTTGAAAAAGATTGGCAATTGCCATTAAATGACATGAACCGATTGATTCTAAATAGAAATATTGATGTTTCTTTTAGGGTAGTTCATAAAAACAATGAATTTGGATTAGAATTAGAAGTCAGTAATTATAGTCAAAAATCGATTCGTTTGAAACGAATTAAGGGAATAGATTACAGTAAAAATATTTATAAAACTGTTAAACCCAATGGTTCTTGTAAAACAGTATTAACCAAGCTGCCAAAGGAATTATTTCCTGAAGAAGGCAGTAAAATCATTGATAAGACCATTGAAAGCATTGCCCCAGAAAGAGGCGGTCATTACCACCCAGAACTTTGGCGAGAATTAAAAGATAAATTACCAGATCTAGATTTAATTTATAGTTGTAGTAGAAGAGTGGATGTTTATGTGCCACGATCAATTGCAGTAGTCAGGCATGCCGTTTCTAAGGTTTAATAAAACTAAGACTTAGTAGATAATTCTAACCAAGTATTGTGAATTTTGCAAAACAATTCTGCAGTCTTTTCGGTATCATACATGGCTGAATGTGCGCGAGAATTGTCCCATTCAATTTTAGCTTCAGCAATGGCACGTGCCAATACCGTTTGTCCATAAGCCAAAGCCGACAAAGTCACAGTATCTAAACAACTAAAAGGGTGAAAAGGGTTGCGTTTGATGCCAGTACGTTCAACAGCAGCATTAACAAACCCCAAATCAAAATGGGCATTGTGACCAACTAAAATAGCACGGTTGCAACCAGCTTCTTTTATGGCTTTTCTGATAGGAGTAAATATTTTACCTAGAGCAGCAGTTTCATTCATTGCCATGCGCAAAGGGTGATTAAGATCAATACCAGTCACTTCCAATGATTTTGGATCGATATTCGATCCTTCAAAGGGTTCAACATAAGCTGTGTTAACATCATCAAAGAATAAAACTCCATCATCATCTTGCTGAATAACAACAGCAGCAATTTCTAATAATGCATCAGTGCTGGAATTGAAACCACCTGTTTCAACATCAACAACTATGGGTAAAAATCCTCTAAATCTGTCTTTAATAGTAGTCATGGACGTATTTTATATGAATTGAATGTTATTTATTAGCTATTGACTAATATTAATAGAATAAGTCAAAATCATGCTACAATTTGAAAAATCATTAGATTAACTCATCAAGAAAATATGTCTCCTTTTACACAAGAAGTTATTAATATTATTTCTGCCATCCCAGCAGGGAAAGTCGCCAGTTACGGACAAATAGCTTTAGTCGCTGGAAATCCTCGAGGAGCCAGACAAGTCTCAAGAATCTTACACACTTGCACAAAAAAATATAACCTACCATGGCACCGCGTGATTAATTCTCAAGGCAAGATATCATTGAAAGACGAAGGTTTTGAATTGCAGTATGGTTTATTAAAATCAGAAGGCATTGAGTTTGGTTTAAGTAATACCATAGATTTTAAGAAGTTTGGATTTTGTTAATACAATCAATGTTTCTATTATAAACTTATAAGCTATTTCTCAAATCACTATTTGTTAACGTTGTGTTAATCGAAATAATAAATCAAATCAAAAGTGTTAAATTGTTAGACTTAAGGTACCTATATTTTATTTAAATTGATAAATGGTATTAATTTCGGTGGTTAGTATCTAAATTTAATACCCACTTATTAAATAAAAAGGAAATTAATCATGAAATCAATCAAACTTACTATTATCTTAATCGTTTTATTTTCATCATCAATGTCATTGGCCAATAGTGGTGCTTCAGAGCTGTCTCTTATACACATCTCCGAGCCCACGAGACAGGC
>OJDV01000524.1_pt1 | contig 13515 bp, 10 predicted proteins | sample 1592911 | NCBI WGS metagenome assembly OJDV01 (sample SAMN05416860, study PRJEB24817) | seawater metagenome | isolation source: Sea water | place: Canada:Atlantic | collected 2013-11 | reverse complement strand
GATCTACACAGAGTAGATCGTCGGCAGCGTCAGATGTGTATAAGAGACAGGCCCCCGCCTACGACCCGGACGCGTTCGACGACCCCGACCTGCGCGCCCACGCCATCACGCTGCGTGACCTGCACGCGCACCCGGACCGCAGAGGGATCTCGCTGCGAAGCCCCGGCCTCGCCGCGGGCCTGAGCGCGGTGCTCCCTGGCGCCGGCCAGGCCTACAACGGCCGCTGGTCCGACGCCGCCATCGCGCTCGTCTTCAACGCCGCCTTCGCTGGCGCGACCTACTACTCCTTCGCGGAGCTCGACTCGATCCCGCTCGGCGTCGTCTCCGCGACCCTCTTCGCTGGCTTCTACGTCGGCAACATCGCCAACGCCTACGTCGACGCCGAGGCCCACAACGCCCGCGCCTACGACGACTTCTACGCTCGCCTCCGGCGCGAGCACTGGGCGCGGGTTCGCTTCTCAGTCACCGCCGACGCCGTCTCCTTCGGCTACTCCTTCGGTTGGCCCGGCGACGCCGAGGCGGCCCCAGCGCAGCTGCCCGCCTCACCCGAGCGCGACGAGCATTTCTGAGCCTCTCCTCACGCGGGACTCAAAAAACTGAGGCCAGCGCCTACTCTAACTGGGGGGTGCATGTGTTTGTGGTGTCTTAAGTTGTTGTTTTTGTTTGTTTTTGTTTGGTTTGGTGTGTGGGCTCGTCGGGTGGATCGTGCTGTGCAACAGTAATGAGCCATGAACACGAGGATCCTCATGGCGTTCGCCATCACGTCGACCCTCCTGGGGTGTGGCGGAGAGGTCGAGCCGGTGGCGCCCGAGCCCACCGAGACGCTCGCCTGGATGGAGTCGCACACCGACGACTTCCTGAGCGACCGCGCCTGGAGGCGCGACCGCCTCGAGGAGACGCTCTGGCGCCCTGAGCTCCCGTACGCCAAGAAGCTGCTCGACAACTACGGCCTGGAGCGCGGCGGCTGGGACCTGCTGCCCGTGCTCGACGTGATGGTCGCGCCTGTCCACGGCCCGCTCGAGGTTGAGTTCGAGGGGACGCCGGTCATGGCCGAGCGCCCGGAGAGCCGCGAGGAGTGGCTCGCGCTCGGGGAGCGTGTCTTCTGGTCGATGCCGATGCGCCGCGACGCCTACCTCGAGTGGGTCGTCGCGAACCCTCAGGTGTGGGACGACGTCGGGCTGACACGCCAGGAGGACGGCTCGCTGCGCGGGTTCGTGCGCTACATGGACCCGAGAGGGCGCGCCAAGGTCGGCATCACGTGCGGCCTGTGCCACGGCGCCCAGGGTGAGCCCGGCCACGCAGACCTCGACGTCGACCTCGGGATGGCCCGCGCGCTCTACATGAACGCGCGCGGCCTCGACGCAGCCCCCTTCGACGCCTGGGGCCCTGGCCGCGTCGACGTCACCGACGACGGCATCACCGACGCCACCGCGATCCCGAACCTCTGGGGCGCCTCCGAGCAGTCGCACTTCAACGCCAGCGGCGTCGTCCGCGTGGCGACCCCTGCGAGCGCCGCGGTCCGCTTCGAGACCCAGTACATCATCAACCACGCCTTCGAGGTCCGCCCCGACCGTGCGCTCCCCTGGGCGCTGGCGATGTTCGTGATGTCGCTCGAGGCGCCCGAGACCGCGCCCGCCTCCTCCTCTCGCGGGGAAGAGGTCTTCGGGCAGCTGTGCTCCGGCTGCCACGACCCCGCGCGCGGCTACAGCGGTGGCCTCATCGACGCGGCCTCGCTCACGAGCGACCCGCTCGTCTCGAACTCTCCCATGCGTGGGACCGGCTCGTACCGGGTGCCGAGCTTGCTCGGCATCTCCAGCGGCGGCCCCTACCTGCATGACCTGAGCGCCCCGACCCTCGAGGACCTCCTCGACGACGGGCACCCGGCCGGCGCCGAGCTCACCGAAGGTGAGCGCGACGACCTGCTCGAATTCTTGAACACACTGTAATGAACGACGATAGGAGTCAGACGATGAAGAGCATGACGAAGAGAACGATGAAGAGAGCGATAGCGGGCTTCGCGATCTGCGCGATGGCGTCGATGACCACGGCGTGCCTGTTCCCCGGCGGCGGTGAGACCGATCCGACGGCGCCTCCTGGCTGGGAGGTCGGCGGAGACAACCAGCCCGCGATCGAGGCGATCTTCGTGGGCGGCCACCTGGGCAACTACCTCGACTGCCCCGACGACGGCTACAGCGAGCCGGGCGGGAGCTCGGACGAGCCCAGCTCGAGCCGCGACGCCGACTTCGCCGCGTGCGAGCCCAGCGAGGACGGCGACGAGTCCAACTGCGGCGGCCCGCTCAACTGTGAGCAGGCGCAGATCACGATCAAGCTCGTGAACAACGGCGACGCCAAGGCGCTCGGCCTCTCCATCGAGCGCATCGCGCTCACGGACGCCAACGGTGCGGTCGTCGCGACCCTCCCGCTCATCGCCGCCATCGACACCGCCTCGGGCGAGGCGTTCGACGGCGAACTCGCCGCCGGCGCCGAGGTCACGCTCCGCCTGGACTATCAGGGGCCGACCGACATCGAGCAGTTCCTCCCGTCTCAGAGCCGCTGGGACGGCTCGGCGATCCTCGAGCTCACGTTCGGCGCGGACAACCACCCGAACGTCGTGATCGAGACGAAGGCCGTCTCCGTCCTCCCCTCCGTGGTGACCTGAGACCCGCCGCTCGAATGAACCATTGCCACTGACCGAAGACACAGCGCCCCCACACGAAGAGAGAAGAACGATGAACACCACACGATTCATGACCGCGCTGGCGCTGTGCGCCGCGACCTTGACGACGACCGGCTGCCTCTTAGGCGGCGAGGGAGGACCGAACACGCCGGGTTGGGAGGTCGAGGAGAACGACCCGGCGCCCGATCTCGAGGCGATCTTCCTCAGCGGTCACCTCGGCGGCTACGCCGACTGCCCCGACGAGGGCTACACGGAGGCTGGCGGCGCGAGCTCGGACGAGGACAGCCGAGGCGCTCCCGGCGCTGGTGACTGCGCGCCGCCCGAGCCTGGCGAGGACTCTGGCGGCTGCGGCGGCTTCTGGGGTTGTGAGGGCGCGCAGTTCACGCTCAAGCTCGTGAACAACGGCGAGGCCAAGGCCGTGGGGATCTCCTTCGAGTCGATCGGCCTGCTCGGAGACGACGGCGACGTCGCCGCGATCCTCCCGTTCATCGGCATGACCGACGCGATGAGCGGCGGCGACTTCGACGGAGAGCTCGAGGTCGGCGAGGAGGTCACGCTGCGCGTCGAGTTCCTCGGCCCCGAGGACATCTCCGAGTTCGTGCCGTCTCAGAACCGCTGGAGCGGCGGCGCCGCGCTCGAGATCACCGTCGGCGCCGACAACCAGGACGACGTCGTGATCAAGACCAAGGAGGTCTACGTGATGTCGAACATCGCGACCTGAGCGCGTGAGCGTTCGCTCGTGAGACATCGCCAGACAGAGAAGAAGGCGGCCTCCCTTCCGGGGAGGCCGCCTTCTTCTCTGTCGAGGTCACCGTGGTGGACGCTCAGTCACAGGAGGTCGGCGCGGCGCGCGTGATGAACGGCGCGCGCGCGTCATCCTCGTCGAGGTCCGAGGGGAACGCCGCAGCAGCCTCGACGACGGCAGGCGCCTGGGTATCGTCGGCGCATGGCGCGACGGTGAGGAAGTGCTCGAAGCCCGCGACCGCGCCGTCACCCGCGCGGGTCCCGATGTGCTCGAGGAAGTCGGCGTAGCGGGTCGCCCACGCCACGTACGCCTCGTCGGAGCCTCCAGCAGGGCGGAGCGAGGCGTACGCGTCGAGGAGGCGGCGCTCCTTGTCCTCGAAGACGCCCGTGCGCGAGGGGATCATGGAGGTGATGTACGCCTCGTACTCCTGCACGAACGACGCGAACGCGGCGCCCGAGTGCGCGCCCGGCTTCTGCGCGAGCAGCTCGTCGAGGTTCAGCGACTCGTCCGCGTCGACGATCGCGCTGGGTGAGGGCGCGATCTTGACGAAGAACTCGCCCGAGAGCTCGAACCACGCGTCGAACCCGGCGACGCCGGCGCCCTCCGGGCGCGCGTCGTGGCAGCGCGCCAGCTTGGCGGCCTCGTCCTCGTCGATGCTGGCCGAGCCCGACGGGAGCGCCGCCTCGAACATCCTCGCGTAGACCTCGAACCAGGCGACGAACGCGGCGTCCGAGCTCGTCTCGGGGCGCAGCATCGCGAGCGTGTCGAGCGTGATGGAGTCGCGCTCGTCGATCACGCGGCCGACGTCGTCGAGCAGCTCGTCGAACCTCGAGGCCCAGTCGACGAACAGCGCGTCGCTGTAGCCCACGCAGGGCTTGAGCGCGATCGCTGCGTCGATGTCGGCCTGGTCGTCCGAGTCGATGATCGATCCGGCCCCGTCCACGACCTCCTGGACGTCGTCCATCCACGCGATGTAGTCGGCGTCGGCGCACTCCTGGACCGGGTCAGGGTCGGTGGGGTCGGTCGGGTCGGTCGGATCGGTCGGATCGGTCGGGTTCGGGTCGAGGATCAGGTCGTAGCCTTTTCCGACGCACGCGACGGTGCCCGAGAGGGTGGCGCGGCGGTCGCCAGCGGCGAGCTCGCACGCCTCGAACTCGAGGGCGAGCCCGAAGTCTCCGCCCGCACCCTCGTTGTAGAACCCGACGACGGTCGCCTCACAGGGGAGGGCGTCGTTGGACGTGTAGCCGATCCCATCGAAGCCCGCGCGCCCGTTCCCCTCGTTCATGTCGAGGACTCGCCCGACCGAGAGCGGGGCGAAGCCGGGGTGGCTCGTGATGACGCGGAAGATGGGGAACTCGAAGAGGCGGTCGTCGCTGTTTCGCCACGAGGCCAGCGTGAAGAACTGACCGCCATCGCATTGAGAGGCGTCGTCGAGGGTGATCTCGCGCTCGACGTCCCCGGTCAACGTGAGCGAGCTCTCGAACGAGGAGAACTCGTCCGCCTTTCCGCCGAGCGGGCCTCTCCCGTCGTCTTCGGGCGCGTCGGAGGCGCCGCAGCCGATCGAGAAGAGCAGGGCGGCGGAGAGCAGCGTCGTGTGTCGTGTCATGGGTGTCGTCGAGGTCTTTGGGGGCGTGGCTGTCGCTGCGGAGGGGGTGCGACATAGACAAAGAGGCGAGCGTCCGAAAGACGCTCGCCTCTTTGAAGTGGCCAGATGTAAGGGGTTACCCTCAGACCTCGAGCAGGATCCGCTCGGGGTTCTCCAGGCACTCCTTGATCCGCACGAGGAACCCGACGGCTTCGCGGCCGTCGACGATCCTGTGGTCGTAGGAGAGCGCGAGGTACATCATGGGTCGCGCGACGACCTCGCCGTCGACGACGACGGGGCGCTGCATGATGTTGTGCATCCCGAGGATGCCCGACTGCGGCGGGTTGAGGATCGGCGTGGAGAGCATCGAGCCGTAGATGCCGCCGTTGGAGATCGTGAACGTGCCACCCTGGAGGTTGTCCAGCGTGAGCTTGTTGCTCTGCGCGAGGCCCGCGAGGCGCTTGATCTCGAGCTCGATCTCGGCGAACGAGAGCTGGTCCGCGTCGCGCACGATCGGCACGACGAGGCCCTTACCGCCGCCGACGGCGATGCCGACGTGGTAGTAGTTCTTGTAGACGAGCTGCTTGTTCTCGAGGTCGATCTCGGCGTTGACCGCCGGGAACTCCTTGAGCGCCTCGACGACCGCCTTCACGAAGAACGACATGAAGCCGACCTTGGTGCCGTGACGCTTGACGAAGCGGTCCTGGAAGGACTTGCGCATCGCCATGATGTTCGTCATGTCGACCTCGTTGAAGGTCGTGAGCATCGCGGCGTTCTGCTGTGCCTCGACCAGGCGGCGCGCGATGGTCTGGCGCAGCTTGGTCATCCGCACGCGCTCCTCGCGAGGCCCATTGTCACTGCTGGTGACGGGGGGCCCGGAGGGCTTCGCCGCGGCGGGCGCCGGCGCGGCCTCGGGGGCCGAGCCGTGGTTGACCGCGTCCTCCTTGAGGATGCGTCCGCCGGGGCCAGTGCCCTTGATGGCGCTGGGGTCGAGGCCACGCTCCGTGACCACGCGCTGGACGGCGGGGGAGAGCGCGGGGCCGTCGCCGGAGGCGGCAGGGGCGGCCTCGGCTGCGGGCTTCGATGAGGCGACATCGCCAGCCGGGGCGCCCTCGCCAGGCTCGATGATGACGATGACGTCGCCGGGGGCGACGGTGTCGTCGATCTCGAACTTGTAGGCGGTGATCGTACCGGAGACCGGCGAGACCACGTCGACGCTGATCTTGTCGGTCTCGAGCTCGACGAGGACCTCTTCGGCCTCGACGAAGTCGCCGATGGATTTGGTGAACGCGGCGACGATGGCCTCGGTCACGGACTCACCGCCCAAGTTCTGAGGGACCTCGACTGAAACACTCATTTAGACACTCTCCACGTGGTGCGTGTGATGACACTGCAAACGTTTGCGATGGGGAATCATAGGGGTAGAGCGGCAGATGGCGAGCTCGCATCGAGGCGAGCTCACCATCTGCTGCGCCGCGTGCGGTCAGGCCTTGTACTCGAAGGCCGCGCGCACGAGGTTCTCCTGCTCGAGGCGGTGGCTCTCGCCGTCGCCGGTCGCCGGCGACGCCGAGGGGGCGCGGCTGACGCACAGCGGCTTGAAGCGGCCGCCGAAGATCTCGAGGAGCTCTGGGAAGATGGTGTACCAAGCGCCCATGTTCTTGGGCTCCTCCTGAACCCAGAAGACCTTCTTGGCGTTGGCGTAGGGCGCGACGGCGGCCTCGAGGGCCTCCCGGTTGAGCGGGTAGAGCTGCTCGACGCGGACGACGGCGGACTTGTCCAGGCCATGCTCCTCTGCGTAGGCGATGAGGTCGAAGTAGACCTTGCCGCTGCAAAGGAGGACGCGGTCGACGTTGGCGGGCTCGATCTCGGGGCGAGTCTCCGGGATGACGTGCTGGAACGCGCCGTTGGCGAGCTCGTCGAGGGAGGAGCGGGCGCGGTCGAGGCGCAGCAGGCTCTTCGGGCTCATGATGATGAGCGGCTTGCGCGTGCGGATGAGGATCTGACGACGCATCACGTGGAAGATCTGCGCGGCGGTCGTCAGGTTGCACACGAACATGTTGTCCTCTGCGCACAGCTGGAGGAAGCGCTCGAGCCTTGCGCTCGAGTGCTCGGGGCCCTGCCCCTCATAGCCGTGCGGCAGGAGCATGACGATGCCGCTCAGGCGCTTCCACTTGTCCTCACCGGAGTTGATGAACTGGTCGATGATGACCTGCGCGCCGTTGACGAAGTCGCCGAACTGCGCCTCCCAGATGGTCAGGCCATCAGGGGAGTCGAGCGAGTAGCCGTACTCGAAGCCGAGGACGCCGGTCTCGCTGAGCGAGGAGTTGTGGATCTCGAAGCGCCCGAGGTCGGGGCCGAGGTGGCGCATCGGCCAGTAGCGCTCGGCGGTCTCGTTGTGGAAGACCGCGGCGTGACGGTGGCTGAAGGTACCGCGGATGCAGTCCTGGCCGGTCATGCGCACGGAGACGCCCTTGGAGACGAGCGAGGCGTAGGCGAGGTTCTCGGCCATGCCCCAGTCGACGGGCTGCTCGCCGCGGGCCATCGCGCCGCGTGTGCGGATGATGCGGGCCACGGTGCGGTGGGCCTTGAAGTCGTCGGGGAGCGTCGCCAGCCCCTCACCGAGGCGCTGGAGCTCGTCCATGGGGACGCGCGTGTCGGGCTCCTCGACGTTGGAGACGGGTCCGCCAGTGTAGCCAGCCCAGAGCCCATCGAGGGTGCTCACGTGCTTGGGCTCGGGCTGGACCTTGATCTGCTCGTAGGCGGGGTTGTAACCGTCGAGGCGATCCTGCCACATCTTCTCGGCCTGCTCGGCGCTCAGCACGCCTCGAGAGGCGAGCTCCTCGGCGTACTGCACGCGCACGCGCTTGAGCTCGCCGATCTTGGCGTACATGCCTGGCTGGGTGAAGCGGGGCTCGTCGCCCTCGTTGTGTCCGTAGAGGCGGTAGCAGACGAGGTCGATGACGACGTCGCGGCCGAACTCATGGCGGTACTGGATCGCGAGCTTGCCGGCGCGGGCGCAGGCCTCGGGGTCGTCGCCGTTGACGTGCAGGATCGGGATCTCGAGCATCTTGGCGATGTCGGTCGCGTAGCGCGTCGAGCGTCCATCCTCCGGGTTGGTGGTGAAGCCGACCTGGTTGTTGATGACGACGTGGATCGTGCCGCCGACGTGGTAGCCGTCGAGCTGCGAGAGGTTGAACGTCTCGGGGACGACGCCCTGACCCGAGAAGGCGGCGTCACCGTGGAGCAGGAAGGGCATGATGCGCTGGCGCGCGTCGTCGCTCTCGATGCGATCCTGCTTGGCGCGCGCGCGGCCCACGACCACCGGGTTGACGAACTCGAGGTGGCTCGGGTTGAACGCCATCGACAGGTGGATCGACTCGTCGCCGATCGGGTACTCCGAGGAGTAGCCCATGTGGTACTTCACGTCGCTCGAGCCGATGTAGGCCTCGGGCGTCTGGGTCTTCTCGAACTCGGAGAACATCATGACGTCCTCCTTGCCCATGATGTTGTGGAGGACGTTGAGGCGGCCTCGGTGGGCCATACCCACCAGGATCTCTCGGACGCCGAGCGAGCCGGCCTCGTCGAACATCGCGCGCATCATCGGGATGAGCGAGTCGCCGCCGCTGAGCGAGAAGCGCTTGACCGAGCCGTACTTCTTCTGGAGGAACGTCTCGAAGCCGTCGGCGTCGACGAGCCCCTGGTAGATGTCGCGGCGCTCGTCGTCGGTGATCGATGCGTAGTTGCGCCGCTCGATCGCCTTTCGCAGCCATGTGCGCGTGATCGGCTCGGAGATGTACTGGTACTCCACGCCGATGTGGCCGCAGTACAGGTCACGCAGGCGCTCGATGAGCGCACGCAGCGTGGTCTGATCTCCGTTGAAGAGCGCCTCGTACCGGATCGGGGCGTCCATGTCGGCCTCGGTCAGGCCGTAGGTCTCCGGGTGGAGCTCCGGGAGCGAGGTCGAGCGCGGGTGCCCGAGCGGGTCGAGCTTGGCGCGCGCGTGTCCATGGAGACGGTAGGCGCGCACGAGCGACTCGACGCTCGCGGCGAAGCCGCGGGTCTTGCCGGGCGTGTGCACCTGGGTCCCATCGAGCTTGTCCTCGAAGCTCGCGAGCTCTTCTCCCGTGGGCGCGCCTGCGCCCCCGGTCGAGCCGCCCGAGCGGAAGATCGTGCGCGGTGAGAAGCTCGGCGAGGGAGGACCCGCTGGGTCGTCTCCCTCGAAGAGCTCCTCGAAGACAGGGAGCCAGCTCGCGTCCACCGACGCGGGGTCCTGCTTGTATTGCGCGTAGAGCTGCTCGATGAACTGGATGTTTTCGCCGGTCAGGTGTGTCAGCGTCTTGTTCGTGTCCACAGGTCTCTTCGCAGGTGTGTGGTAGGGATTAACGTCTGAGGCGACATCGGGAGAGGTGGGAGAGGGACGCGTCGAGTCCACTCGATGTCGTGGTTCTCGAAGGCCTCTCGGCCCTCACTACATACCAAGGAAGTGCTCCATGGTCCAAGCCGCATTGTGGCGCTCGCGCGCGCGAGCGCTCACGCGCGCCACCTGACCTAGCTCCCTCCGACATCTCGCGCTTGACATCGCGAAAAACAGCGTGATAGGTCCCTCGCGACGTGGCCCCTCTCGGCCTGTTTTCATGCGCGCGAGAGGCCATCCTTCACACGCTCCCTTCGAGCCACCGAAGCTCGCCCGACTCCGCCATTTCAGAGGGCATGAGTAGGGAGTGACCCCAACGTCCGCGAGGACCGTACGCCATGACCTCAAGCATACTCATCCCGCTGTTCGCCTCGGTGTCGATCGATCTCGACATCACCGTCGCGCTCCAGTTCGTCAACTTCGCGATCGTCGTGGCCGCGGTGTACTTCCTCATCGGCAAGCAGTACCTCAAGGTGCGCGAGGAGCGCGTCGAGGCGACGAGCGGTTCGCGCGAGGACGCCGACGAGATGCAGGAGCGCTCCGAGCAGCTCCGCGAAGAGTTGGACGACAAGATGGCCAGCGCGCGTCGCGACGCCACCGAGGTCCGCGAGAGCCTTCGCGGCCAGGGCGTCGCGGAGCAGGAGGACATCATCGGCGAGGTCCGCGCCGAGCTCTCCGAGAAGCTCGAGGCCGAGCGCCTCAAGATCCAGGCCAAGGTCGACGCGGCCGAGGCCGAGCTGGACAACCGCGCCCAGGAGCTCGCCGAGCTCATGGTCGCCAAGGTCGTCGCCCGGAAGGCCGCTTGAGTCGAGCGACTCACTGGCAGAATATGCAGCGTTTTCACGTACGTAAGACCTCTCGAGGCATCATGCGCACCTTGACTCGATACATCGCCCCGGCCGCCGCGTTCCTCGCGGTCTCTCTGATCGCGGGCGCGGCGTTCGCCGCTGGCGGCGGAGACGGAGACCACCACGGTATCCCGTGGAAGCACTTCGTCGGCAGCGTCATAAACTTCGTGATCTTCGCGGGCATTCTCTACAAGTACGCCTGGCCCAAGGCCCAGGAGTTCTTCAAGACGCGCCGCGACGAGCTGGTCGCCGACCGCGCCGAGGCGAGCCGCCTGCGCGACGAGGCACAGGCCAAGCTCGACGAGTACAACGACAAGCTCGCCGCGCTCGAGGACGATCGACAGGACCTCCTCGACGAGTACCACAAGCAGGGTCAGCGCGAGAAAGAGCGCGTGGTCGAGGAGGCCAAGCGTCAGGTCGAGAAGATGCGCGTCGACGCAGAGATCGTCATCGGCCAGGAGGTCAAGCGCGCGATCGCTCAGATCGAGGCCAAGGCCGTCGAGCAGGCGGTCTCCATGGCGCAGGCGATGGCCACCGACCGCCTCAAGGCGCGCGCGAGCCAGGACGCGCTCGTGGACGACTACCTGACAGACCTTGGCTCGATCGAGAGCCTGAACTGAATCGATGTGCCCTCGCGCGGCCCGAACGGGTTGCGCTCGGACGCGTCACGAACGAACACGACAGTCACCGCATGATGCGGTGAGAACCTCGAGTCAAGGGATACCCTATGAGCACCCCCCCAGTCGCGCGCCGCTACGCCAAGGCGCTGCTCGACATCGGCATCAAGAAGGGGAGCTACGACGCCTACGGCGAGCAGCTCGGCGCCCTGGGGCGCGCCTTCTCGGAGAGCAAGGACTTGCGCAACGCCGCGCTCAACCCGTCCATCAAGCTCGAGACCCGCAAGGCCATCCTGAACGCGATCGCCACGAAGTACGGCTTCGACCAGAACGTCCGTAACTTCTCGCTGCTGCTGCTCGACAAGGACCGCTTCAAGTTCGTGGCGCACATCGCCGAGGAGTACCACCGCATGGCCGACGTCCACGCGGGCCGAGTCCGCGCGCGCGTCACCTCGGCGGTCGAGCTCTCCGAGCAGCAGGCGAACAAGCTGCGCGAGAAGCTCGCCGAGCTCACGGGCAAGCAGGTCACGCTCGATCGTGACGTCGACCCTGCGCTCATCGGCGGCGTGGTGGCTTCGGTCGGAGGGCTCGTGCTCGACGGCTCGGTGCTCCACCAGCTCGAGCAGCTCAAGGCCACGATTCTCCAAGAAATCTGATACGAAACGAGGCGCGCGCCAGAACAGGGCGTGCGTTGAAGAACGCTTTTCAAAGCATACACTTAGACGACTGACGGCAGGATAGAGATGGACATCAACATCGAAGAGATCAGCTCCATCATCAAGGGCCAGATCGAGGACTACGACAAACGCGTCGAGGTCACCGAGACCGGCACCGTGATCACGATCGGCGATGGTATCGCGCGCATCTACGGGCTCGAGAAGGCGATGGCCGGCGAGCTCCTGGAGTTCCCCCATGACGTGTACGGCATGGTCCTCAACCTCGAGGAGGACAACGTCGGCGCGGCGCTCCTTGGCGACGCCCGGCTCATCGTCGAGGGCGACGAGGTCAAGCGCACCGGGCGCATCGTCGACGCCCCCGTCGGCCCCGGCCTGCTGGGCCGCGTGGTCAACTCGCTCGGTCAGCCGATCGACGGCAAGGGCCCGCTCGACACCGACGAGCGCAGCCAGGTCGAGGTCAAGGCTCCGGGCATCATCGCCCGTAAGTCCGTCCATGAGCCGCTCCAGACGGGCCTCAAGGCGATCGACTCGATGGTCCCGATCGGACGAGGCCAGCGTGAGCTGATCATCGGCGACCGCCAGACGGGTAAGACCGCCGTGGCGATCGACACGATCATCAACCAGAAGGGCCTCGACGTGAAGTGCATCTACGTCGCCGTGGGCCAGAAGGAGTCGACGGTCGCGCAGGTCGTCGAGAAGCTGACCCAGTACGGCGCGATGGAGTACACGATCGTCGTGTCCTCGACCGCCTCGGAGTCGGCCCCCCTGCAGTTCCTCGCGCCCTACACCGGCGTGACGATGGGCGAGTACTTCCGTGACAACGGCCAGCACGCGCTCATCATCTTCGACGACCTCTCCAAGCAGGCCGTCGCCTACCGTCAGCTCTCGCTACTGCTGCGCCGCCCGCCGGGCCGCGAGGCCTACCCTGGGGACGTCTTCTACGTCCACAGCCGCCTCCTCGAGCGCGCCGCGAAGATGTCGGACGCGCGCGGCGGCGGATCGCTCACCGCGCTCCCGATCATCGAGACGCAGGCCGGCGACGTCTCCGCCTACATCCCCACGAACGTGATCTCGATCACCGACGGGCAGATCTTCCTGGAGACCGACCTGTTCTTCTCTGGCGTCCGCCCGGCGATCAACGTCGGCGTCTCGGTCTCCCGAGTGGGCGGCGCGGCGCAGATCAAGGCGATGAAGAACGTGGCCGGTACGCTCAAGCTCACGCTGGCGTCCTACCGCGAGCTCCAGGCCTTCAGCCAGTTCGCCTCCGACCTGGACAAGTCCACGCAGCGCAAGCTCGCCGAGGGCGAGCGCTTCGTCGAGATCCTCAAGCAGGCGCAGTACTCGCCGCTCGAGGTCGCCAAGCAGATCTTCATCATCTTCGCGGGCAACGCGGAGTTCCTGATGAAGATCGCGGTGAGCGATCTGGGCGACTACGAGGCCGGCCTCTACGACTTCGCGGAGGGCAAGGAGCCCAAGATGTGGGACAAGATCGCGGCCGACGGCAAGTTCGCCAAGAACTGGGACTCGGACAAGAAGTCGGACGTGACCGAGCTCGCGCTCGAGATCCTCGACGAGTACACCGAGGACTTCCTCGCCACGCGCGGCGCCGCCGCCGAGTGATCGGACACGGCACGCACGGAGCGCGGGTCGGACGCGGCGCCCTCACGAGGGGGCGCCGGGTCGGCCCGCGACGGTTCAGGACACAGCGCCCCGAAGGGACGAGCACATGCCCAACCTGAAAGACATCCGCAACCGCATCGGTTCGGTCAAGAACACCAAGAAGATCACGAGCGCGATGAAGCTCGTGGCCGCAGCGAAGCTGCGCCGAGCGCAGGAAGCCGTCCAGGCCGCCCGCCCGTACGCCACGAAGATGACCGCGCTCATCGACGACCTCTCCTCGCGCTGTCTCTTATACACATCTCCGAGCCCACGAGACAGGCAGAAATCTCGTA
>OJDV01000523.1_pt1 | contig 13538 bp, 10 predicted proteins | sample 1592911 | NCBI WGS metagenome assembly OJDV01 (sample SAMN05416860, study PRJEB24817) | seawater metagenome | isolation source: Sea water | place: Canada:Atlantic | collected 2013-11 | reverse complement strand
ATCTAAAATTTCTGAAAGATTTTCATAAGTATGATTTTCAAAATATTTCATATTAAAAACTAATTGCTGTTTTTGGGGTAGGGAAGCAATTGCTTTCTGTAATTGTAATTGAATTTCATCTCCTTCAAAATAGACGTCGCTTTCCAATCTAGAAATCAATTGATTCTTCACATCCTCAAAGGTTATATTATTTTGTTTTGCTTTTTTGTTAATAAAAGTAATCGCTTCATTAGTTGCTATTCGATACATCCAAGTAAATAATTTACTATCTCCTTTAAATCGATCTATACTTTTAAATATCTTAATAAATGTATTTTGTAAAACATCATCTGCATCGTCATGATCTATTACAATTTTTCGGATATGCCAATACAACCTTTCTTTATATTGGGATACAAGAACTCTAAAGCCACTTTCTTTCAGTTCAACTGATTGTAATGCTGATATTAATTGTTTCTCTTCAACCACTTAATTAGTTTGTTTAAATATAAGACAATAAAAGAGCTAGATGGTTTAACGGAACTCTGTATTTAACAAATTTATGTTGTAAAATCGATATATTATCGATTAAAGGATTAAAAAACACGATTAAATGATAAAATATTTTTTTTGTAGGAAAAATACCATTACTTTTACTTCATATTGTTATGAATAGGTTTTTTATTATCAGCCCCAACTGTAATAAATGCCTTTTAAAACGGACCGCCGCGGGGGCAGGTCCGTTTTTTTATGGAATAAATTTAGATTTATATATTTGTAGGAATAAATTATAAATCACAATATAAAATCGATAAAAAGCATAATAAATCCGATAAAAAGCATTTTTTATTTGTTTTATTGGAATATCCGATATATATTTGAACCATAATTAAACAGTACTCTCATTATGAGCCCTAAATATAATGAGAGTATAAATTAAAAAGAGCGTAGCCCCAAGCGCTCTTTTTTTATGGAATAAATTTAATAGACAAGCTCTAACCCAATTAAGAAAAGGATCCCTTATTTACTTCTAATTTTAGTTAATGTTAATTATGCTAAAGATTGCATTTTCACTAAATTATAATACACTCCTTTAATTTCTAAAAGTTCTTGATGCTTTCCTTGTTCTACTATTTTACCTTTGGCTAGTACAATAATATTGTCTGCTTTTTGAATGGTAGAAAGTCGATGTGCAATAACAATTGAAGTTCGATTCTTCATCATATTTTCTAAAGCATTTTGAACTAAGCGCTCACTTTCGGTATCTAATGCAGAAGTTGCTTCATCTAGAATCATTATTGGTGGATTTTTTAGAACAGCTCTTGCAATACTTAAACGTTGTTTTTGTCCACCACTTAGTTTATTACCACTATCTCCAATATTAGTGTCAATACCTTTTGGTAATGTTTCTACAAACTCCCAGGCATTTGCAATTTTTAATGCTTCGATAATTTCGGTATCACTAGCATCTTCTTTTGCAATTAATAGATTGCCTTTTATAGAATCATTAAATAGAATAGAATCTTGAGTTACCAATCCTAATAATTTTCTCAGAGAATTTTTACTAATGTTTTTAATAGGTTCAGAATCGATACTAATAGTCCCTTTATTTACATCATAAAAACGAGTAATTAAATTGGCAATGGTACTTTTTCCACTACCACTTTGTCCAACCAATGCAACGGTATTACCTTTTGGAACATTTAATGAGAAATCATCTAATACCCAATCATTTTCATACTTAAACGAAATGTTTTTAATTTCGATATTAGTTGTGAAATCATTTTTTATAATTGCATCTGGTGCATCTTTAATGGTAGATTCTGTTTCTAAAATTTCGAGAACTCGTTCTGCAGCTGCATTACCTTTTTTAACAGAATAACTCGCTTTACTTATTGCTTTTGCTGGAGTGAGAATATTATAAGCAAGTCCCATATAAGCGATAAAAGAACTGCCATCTAGCGTTCCATCTATCAATACCATTTTACCGCCATACCATAATAATATAGCAATGACGGTAATTCCTAAAAACTCGCTGGTAGGGGATGCTAAATTCTGTCTATTTAATAAGGAATTTGAATATTTATAAAACCGGTTAGTTGATTGCCTAAATTTATTTCCAAATATTTTTTCAGCAGTAAAACCTTTTATAATTTTTAATCCGCCAAGTGTTTCTTCTAAAGTGGAAAGAAAAATACCTTGTTCTTTCTGAACTTGATCTGATTTTTGTTTTAGGCTTTTACCAATCCTAGATATCACAAATCCTGAAATTGGAATAAAAATAAACACAAATAAGGTGAGTTTTACACTTATTAAAAGCATCATTAAAATGGTGAATAATATAGTAAGTGGCTCTCTAAATATCAACTCTAATACCGATAAAAAAGAATGTTGGATCTCTAATACATCTGTTCCAGTTCTAGCTAAAATATCCCCTTTTCGTTTTTCAGAATAAAAAGATATGGGAAGGTGAATTGTTTTTTTATAAAGCTCATTACGTATATCTTTTAAAACACCATTTCTTAGAAATGTTATAAAATACATCGCTAAGTACCTGAAAATATTCTTCAGAAAAAATAAAATGATAATTAGACTAATTACTACTAATAGCGCTTTTGAAGCATCACTTTGAGCGTATTCTTGAACTTTAAATGCTAATAGTTCTTGGTAATAGTCCTTTGCATTAGCTATACCTTTATAAACGGGTTCTTTTATTACTTTTAGTTTGTCTTGCTTAAAAAGAATATCCAACATGGGTATTAAAGCAATAAAAGATAAAGCGCTAAAAAGGGCATAAAAAACATTACATATGATGTTTAAAAAAGCAAACCTTTTATAAGGATATGCAAAACGCAATATTTTTTTAAAGTACTCCATTATTATTTATTTAAAAACGCAATAATCGAATCGATTTTTTCCTGAAGTATGCCTTTTGCATTTGCTCCATTTTTAGATTCGGTATTTACGCTAATATAAAACTTTATTTTTGGCTCAGTTCCACTTGGTCGCATTGCAATTTTAGATCCGTCTTTGGTATAATAGATAAGAACGTTAGAGTTTGGAATGTCAATACTATCTTTGGTATTTGTTTCAAAATTGATTGCTTCACCAACCAGGTAATCTTCCATTTTAACAATTTTACTTCCAGAAATTTCAGCAAAAGGATTCTCTCTAAAATTTTTCATCATTTCTGAAATCTCTTCTGCTCCTTTTTTACCTTTTTTAACAATGGATATAAGGTGCTCTTGATAAAAACCATAGCTAGCGTGAATGTCTTGAAGATAATCAAACAGACTAGAATTGTTTTGTTTTCTTTGAGCAGCAATCTCGCAAACCAATAGGCTAGCGGTAACCGCATCTTTATCTCTAACAAAATCCCCTACTAAATATCCAAAGCTTTCTTCACCACCACCAATATGTTCCAATTCTGGAAAATCATTGATCATTTTTGCAATCCATTTAAAACCAGTAAGCCCTTCTTTGTAAATTACATCAAAATCTTCCGCTACTTTACGTATCAATGGAGTAGAAACAATGGTAGAAGCTACAAATTGCTTTCCGTTAAGTTTCCCTTCATTCTTCCATTGCTCCAATAAGAAATGAGTTTTTATAACCATGGCCTGATTCCCGTTTAAGATGCTAAATCCGCCCTCAGAATTTCTAAGGGCAACTCCTAAACGATCACAATCTGGATCGGTACCGATAACAATATCGGCATTTTCTTTTATGGCTAAGTCTATGGCCATTTGTAATGCTTCTGGCTCTTCAGGATTGGGAGAAGCGACAGTAGGGAAGTCCCCATTAGGTTTTGCCTGCTCTTCTACAACAGAAACATTTTTATAACCAGCCTGTTCTAGAACTTTTGGAACCATAGTAATGGATGTTCCATGTAAGGAAGTAAAAACAATTTTTAAATTGTCTTTTGCTTCTTGTTGGGTATTAAATGTTCCATTCTTTATCGATGCTTTGGCAAAGGCTTCATCAACCTCAGAATCTATATAAGAAATAAGAGATTCATTGGCTTTAAATTGAACGTCAGTATATTGTAAGCTATTTATTTCTGAAATAATTTCTCCATCTTGAGGTGGAACCAATTGTCCGCCATCTTCCCAATATACTTTATAGCCATTATATTCTGGAGGATTGTGTGATGCAGTTAAAACAATTCCACATTGACAATCTAAATGTTTTACTGCAAAAGATAGTTCTGGAGTAGGGCGTAAATCTGAAAACAGAAAAACTTGTATTCCGTTTGCAGAAAAAACATCTGCAACCAATTTCGCTAGTTCTTTACTATTATGACGACAATCGTAAGCGATTGCAACTTTAATCTCTTGGTTTGGAAATTGTTCTCTCAGATAATTGGAAAGCCCTTGAGTGTTTTTACCAAGGGTGTATTTATTAATTCTATTATCACCAACTCCCATAATACCTCGCATTCCGCCAGTACCAAATTCTAAGCTTTTATAGAAACTTTCTTCTAATGTTTCTGGTTCAAAAGCAATTAGGTCTTTAATTGTTTGTTGGGTTTCTTCATCAAAAAAAGGAGTGAGCCATACATTAACACGCTCTAAAGTTTTTGGATCTACGTATATCATTATTTGTAATTAATTATCGATGTAAAAATAGTTGTTTTTGTGGTTCTCACAAAGCCGCTAAGATGCAAAGATTTTATTGGTTCTAGTATAAGTGAAAAGTCCTTGGATATAAGGTGTGTAGAATTATATTTTGGTCACTTCGATACACTTCTCGCTTACTCGAAGCACTCAGTGACCTTGGTGCAAAGTACACTGAGGATCCCAATTTTTTTTTGATGTATCGAAGAGTACGAATGAAATAGCGTTATATTTCTTCTTTAACAATGTAGTTTTTTGAATCTTTTTTACTTCTTAAAATCATTTCTCCTAAAAATCCAGCTACAAAAAATTGGGATCCTAAAATCATAGCGGTAAGAGAAATGTAAAATTGAGGTTTTTCGGTAATCAACCTTCCTGTGGGATTTATAAATAATTTATCAATACCTAAGTAAAGAGCAAAACAAAAGCCTATAAAAATCATAATAGCTCCCCAAGCACCAAAAAAGTGCATTGGACGTTTGCCAAACCTGGATATAAATGAAATGGTAATTAAATCTAAAAAGCCTCTTAAAAATCGTTCCATACCAAATTTTGTTTCACCATATTTTCTTGCTTGGTGTTTTACAACTTTCTCTCCAATATTACTAAACCCTGCGTTTTTTGCTAGTACAGGAATATATCGATGCATATCTCCAGTAACTTCGATGTTTTTTACAACATCATACTTATAAGCTTTAAGTCCGCAATTAAAATCATTCAATTGCACGCCAGAAGTTTTTCGAGCAGCAAAGTTAAAAAGTTTTGAAGGTAAGTTTTTTGCGATTTTAGAATCGTAACGTACTTTCTTCCATCCTGAAACCAAATCGTAATTGTCTTCGGTAATCATTCTATATAGTTCAGGAATTTCATCTGGATTATCCTGTAAATCGGCATCCATAGTAATAATTACTTCCCCTTTTGCTTGTGAAAAACCAGCATGAAGGGCTTGAGATTTTCCGAAATTCCCTAAAAACCGAATTCCTTTTACTTGAGTGTGCTCCTTTGCTAATCCTTCGATAATATTCCAAGAACCATCTGTACTACCATCGTCTATAAAAATAAGTTCGTATAAAAAACCATTGGATTGCATAACTTTTGCAATCCAATGATATAATTCTTTTATAGATTCTTCTTCATTAAGAAGAGGGATAACGATGGAGAGATTCATTAATATAATTTCTAATTTTCAGGGCGGTTTACTTTCATAATTAAACCTGAGATTAATGAAATAATAAATCCAAAAAATAAGGTCATTATTATTCCAATAGCAGACATAATCATAGGTTGCATCATTTTTTCAGCAATTTCCATTGACATATCCATTTGGTCTTGAGGCATATTTGGATTTTTTTCAATCATTTGATCACGTGACATATCTAACATTTGAGCTACAAAATCAGGTTCTATAATCGTTACAAAAATATAATTGTAAAATGCACCAATAATACCTGCAATAATTGAAATTGCTAGACCAACTTTTAGAGCCTCAGCAATAGATAGAAATCCACTGTTCTCATCTTTATAAGCTTTAAGACCATATACTATAACTCCAACCATTGAAACTGCACTTAATACAGAAATCCACCATGGTCTTTCAATATGATTGTTAGTTACGTATGCTATTACAGATACTACAATAGATAGTAAAGCTAATATAAAGCCATAGTTTAGTGCGATTTTTTTAACAGATACTTCTTGTGTTTCCATGGGAATGATTTTAAAACCCAACATTAGTGTTGGGCAGATTCGGTTTGTTAGTAAGCAAAGATAACAAAACGTTACATATTCTTACTAGCAATAGGATAAACTCGATTATTAATTGCAAATAGAGCTTTTTATATGTTTATTGCTCTTATGTTAGTTTCTTTTTTATTTAATTATGCTGAAAGGGGCTATAAACATTGAATTAATATCATCGCAGATTATTCTTAAAAAAAAACAATATTTTATTGTAGTTTATCTATAAATGATTAAATTTGCAAACTGAAATCCTGAAAGGTCAGGAATCAGATTTAAAAGAAAATAAAATGAGAAAAGGTATTCACCCTGAAAATTATAGATTAGTAGCATTTAAAGATATGTCAAATGAAGATGTATTTCTTACAAAATCTACTGCTAATACAAAAGAAACACTTGAAGTGGATGGTGTTGATTATCCTTTAGTGAAAATGGAGATTTCAAGAACTTCTCACCCGTTTTATACTGGTAAGAAAAAACTTATCGATACTGCAGGACGTATTGACAAGTTCAAAACTAAATATGCTAAATTTAAGAAGTAATTCTTATTTTTTATAAAATATATACAAGCCTTTGAGAAATCAAAGGCTTTTTTTATTTAGCTTTGATTGCTGTACTTTCAATAGTACAGTAAGTCTTTATTAATTGAAACATTAGCCATTATGAATTATATCTTATTCGACGGAAGTGTCCGTAACCAATTACTGCCTTTTACTTTTACGAGACCCGTCGCAGATATTCGTGTTGGGATTCTTACTATTCGTGAAAAATGGGAAAAATATCTTGGTTATGCCACAACTACAGTAACGGAAGATTATCTGTCTGATAAATACCCAATGGTCGAAATGGATCAGAATGTTTTGATTAATGCTTCTATTCTTCCTTCTGAAAATTTAGTAACTGTTATAAAAAGTCTAACTGAAAATCAAGCGATATTTTTAGACGATGAACCTTTAGCTTTTTTTACTACCGAAGGACAAGAAGTGGATTTTGATACTTATGAAGTGATTGAATATTCGCATGATGATATTTTAAGAATTCAACATACCTGGGATATTTTCAAATTAAATGGGGAAGCTATCCAAAGAGATTTTGATTTTTTAACTAAGGGAAGAGAGTCTCAGCTCATTCCAGAACTGACCGTTGCATTTAACGAAAGTCAGATATTTATTGAAGAAGGAGCAAAGCTTCCTTTATGTTCCTTAAATGCTAATGACGGACCTATATATATAGGTAAGGATTCAGAAATCATGGAAGGATCTATGATTCGTGGACCCTTTGCACTTTGCGAACATGCTACAGTAAAGATGAGTGCTAAAATATATGGAGCAACTACAATTGGGCCACATACTAAAGTAGGAGGTGAGGTTAATAATTGTGTGATATTTGGTTATAGTAATAAAGGGCACGATGGATTTTTAGGAAACTCAGTAATTGGTGAATGGTGTAATTTGGGAGCAGATACAAACAATTCGAACCTTAAAAATAATTATGCAGAAGTACGTCTTTGGGATTATGAAACCGAAGGGTTTGCAAAAACAGGATTACAGTTTTGTGGCTTAATGATGGGAGATCACAGTAAATGTGGCATTAATACCATGTTTAATACTGGTACAGTCGTTGGTGTAAGTGCTAATATCTTCGGAAGTGGCTTTCCGCGTAATTTTATACCAAGTTTTAGTTGGGGAGGAAGTGCTGGTATGACTACTTATAAAACTAACAAAGCTTTTGAAGTTGCTAAAGTAGTGATGTCTCGTAGAACTATTGAATTTACCGAAGATGACGCTAAAATTCTAGAACATATTTTTGAAGAATCTGGACAGTGGAGGAGGGGGTAGTTTAATAAAGTTTGTGTTTTCTTATTTTTCCTTTCTTACTCTTTTCAAAACCAAAAAATTCTGAGGATTAATTCCCAATCCACTTACTTTTTTATTTACAAAGCGTACTGCCATATCATAAAACAAAGGGATTACTGGAGCTTCTGCAATAATAATAGAATCCATTCGAGTATAGATTAGTTTACGTTTATTTATATCTGAAACACTTAAAGCATTCACATACAAGCTATCAAAAACTTCATTTTTAAAGTGTGTGTAATTTGGCCCATTCGGCGTAAAGTTTGGACTATAAAAAAGGGATAAATAATTCTCAGCATCTGGATAATCTGCTATCCAACTGGCTCTAAAAATATCCAATTCTCCAGAAGATTTCATCTGCCTTAGTGTGGAAGGAGGCATTACATCTATAATTACTTTTATACCAATCTTTTCTAATTCTCGTTGAATGTATTCACACAAATCTAAATACTGACTGTTGGTGCCAATAGTTATGGTTGGTTTTTCATCACCCGTTTCCTCTTTATATTGTGCAACTAATACCCTTGCTTTTTCTGGTTGGTAAGTGTATCCATTACTGTTGTTAAAGCCCGGCAATCCTTTTGGAATAAAACCATGAACCGCAGGAATCCCCATTCCGTTTCTTAAATAAGTGATCATCTTTACGCGATCAAAGCCATAATTAATTGCTTGCCTGAGTGATTTCGATTGTATTTGAGGAGAATCAGCGTCTAGGTATACCCCTAAATATTCTGTATTTAAATATGGGCTTGTAATAAGTTTTACACGGTCTTTATATTTTTCCTGAAGTTTTCCTTTTGTGGTAACAATATCATCTTTATACGAATTATCCAAACCAGAAATAAAATCTAATTTTCCTTGAGCAAATTGTAAAAACTCACTTTGCTTATCCGGTAAAAAAGTAATTGCAACCGCTTCTAAATAGGGTAATGAATTCCCTTGCTCGTCTTTTTCAAAATATAAAGGATTTTTTCGAAGAACAAGTTTGATGTTTTCTTCCCATAATTTAAACATAAATGGACCAGTTCCAACGGGGTTAGAACGAAAATCATTTCCGTAATAATCAATCGCTTCTTTAGGAACTACCGAACAAAACCGCATAGACAATAGGCCTAGAAATGCAGGAAAGGGTTGTTTTAATTGAATAGAGAAAATGGTATCGTTTATTGCTTTATAACTCGCTACGTTCTTCAAAACCCAACGCCCTCTGGAAGCTACTTTCTCGTCTAAAAGTCTATTAAAACTATATTCAAAATCATAAGCCGTCACTAGACGGGTGGAATCCTTTTGTGTTTCTAAAAAAGCCTTATTCTTGTGAAAATAAACATCATCCCTTAAAATAAAAGTATAGGTATAGGTGCTATCATTGATGGTCCAACTTTTAGCAATGTCTGGCTTTATATTAAGGGAATCATCTAATTGAACCAAACTATTAAAAAGTTGATTTGTTGGCCAAATAATCTGTGGATTACTTGCAAATGCAGGGTCTAAAGTTCCAATATTGCTATGTTCGTTATAGCGAAAAACTAAATGATCTTTATTTGAGTTTCTATCTGAAGAGCAAGAAAATAATAATAGTGCGATGCAACTTACTGATACTGCATTAAATAGTTTTGATAATTTGATGTTCATCTGCTTTTTTGAAACCAATTTTAGTTTGTATTTTTGCAATCCCAAAAAAATGGGAGCATTGTCAAAAATACAAGAATGAACGCTATCAAAAAAGTCGCATTTTATACTTTAGGTTGTAAACTCAATTTTAGTGAGACTTCTACTATTGCCAGAAACTTTTCTAAGGAAGGATTTGACCGAGTAGATTTTTCAGAAAAGGCAGATATGTATGTAATCAATACCTGTAGTGTTACCGAAAATGCAGACAAGCGCTTTAAAGATATTGTAAAGCAAGCACAAAAGGCAAATTCGGATGCGTTTATTGCAGCAATAGGTTGTTATGCTCAATTAAAGCCACAAGAATTAGCCGATGTTAATGGAGTAGATTTAGTGCTTGGAGCATCAGAAAAGTTTAAAATCACAGATTATATAAACGATTTGGCTAAGAATGATTTTGGTGAAATACATTCTTGTGAAATTGAAGAAGCAAATTTTTATGTAGGCTCTTATTCAATTGGCGACAGAACTCGTGCATTTTTAAAAGTGCAAGATGGTTGTGATTATGTTTGTACTTTTTGTACTATTCCTTTAGCTAGAGGTATTTCGAGAAGCGATGCCTTAGAAAATGTTTTAAAAAATGCGGAAGACATTTCTAAACAAGGAATAAAAGAGATTGTGCTAACTGGTGTTAATATTGGGGATTATGGAAAAGGAGAGAATGGGAACAAAAAACATGAACATACTTTTTTAGAACTTATTGAAGCATTGGATAATGTTAATGGAATTAAGCGCTTGCGAATTTCTTCTATTGAGCCTAATTTATTAAAAAATGAGACTATAGATTTTGTTTCAAAATCAAAAACGTTTGTGCCTCATTTTCATATTCCATTGCAAAGTGGAAGTAATGAATTGTTGAAACTTATGAAGCGTAGATACAAACGAGAATTGTATGTAGAAAGAGTTTCAGAAATAAAAAAATTAATGCCTCATGCTTGTATTGGTGTAGATGTAATCATTGGTTTTCCTGGAGAGACTGATGAATTATTTTTAGAAACATATCATTTTTTAAATGAATTAGATGTTTCTTATTTACATGTCTTTACCTATTCAGAACGAGAAAATACACCAGCAGCTACTATGGAAGATGTTGTGCCATTAAATGTTCGGAAAAAGAGAAGTAAGATGTTGCGAAGCCTTTCAGTTAAGAAAAGGAGAGCTTTTTATGAAAGGCAGTTGGGGAGTACACGTACCGTTTTATTTGAAGGGGAAAACAAACAAGGATACATTCATGGGTTTACTGAAAACTATGTAAAAGTTAAAACACCTTGGGATCCTGAATTAGTAAATACATTGCATACAGTTGAGCTTACTAAAATAGATGAAGATGGTTTAGTACGTTTTGAATTTATAAAAAAAGAAGTGCTTTCTTAAATATTTATTCCTATTGGAAGAAGTTTCTTATATTTTCTGCGGTTCTTACGTAGAAAAGTTGCTATTTCTGGACTGGTTGGTACAAGATGTATTCCTCTGTCCTCCACTTCTGTAAAAACTGCCTTAATAAATATTTCTCTAAAGCCTTGTTCTTCCATGTCATTAGGCATTTCGAATTTAGTAAGGAAGATTTTTCGATCTTGAAGAGCATATTCTATTCGAGCCATGTTATCACCTACTTCTAGTTCGAATTGTCTTAAAAATTCATTGTCGATAATTTCTACATCTTCAATCATAGGGAATTGATTTTAATTATAAAAAAGCGATAATAATAAAGGACTTTTATTAAGTATTTATAACTATAAATACAGTTTGGATGGTAGTCCATTAAGATGTAAATTTACGAATAATTATTGAGCTATGACGTTATTCTCTTGTTAAAGCATTTTGATGGATGCCAAAACACATATTTATTTTGTACCGGGGCTTGCTGCTGGTAAAGAAATATTTGAAAACATATCCTTCCCTGCCGATAAATATGAAATTCATATTATTGAGTGGATAATTCCAATTAAGAAAGAAACCATTGCTCAATACGCTAAGCGCATGGCAGCTAAAGTATTAGAGCCTAATGCTGTATTAATAGGCGTTTCCTTTGGTGGTGTTATGGTTCAGGAAATGAGTTTGTATTTAGATTTAAAAAAACTAATTATAATTTCAAGCGTAAAATCAAAATATGAACTCCCAAAACGATTGCGAATTTTAAAAAGGATTCAGGCTTATAAATTAATTCCTGCCAGTTTTTTAGATAATGCTAAAGATTTGACCAAGTATGCATTGGGAGTTAAATCAAAAAAGAAATTAGATTTGTATCAAAGATATCTTTCTGTAAAAAACACACAATATTTAAAGTGGGCTATACACCAAATGGTGGGATGGGATCGAAAAATTGAAATTGAGGATGTGATTCATATCCATGGAGATAAAGATCCAGTTTTTCCAATTAAAAGAATTGAAAAATGCATTGTAGTTCCTAATGGATCTCATATAATGTTACTCACAAAATATAAATGGCTAAATATAAATTTGCCTAAAATTATTGAAGACTCTTTTATTTAATTTATGGCTATAAAAAAGAGATTTGGCACTTTCGCAGGAGTATTTACTCCTTCAATTCTTACCATACTAGGGGTGATAATGTACCTGAGAATGGGCTGGGTTGTTGGTAATGCAGGCTTATTTGGCACTATTATAATTATTGTAATTGCTCATATTATTTCAGTTACTACAGGTTTAAGTGTATCTTCTATTTCTACAGATAAAAAGGTAGGTGCGGGTGGTATTTATTATATATTATCCAGAAGTATGGGAATTCCTATTGGAGGAGCTATAGGGATAGCACTCTATATTGGTACAGCTCTATCTATCGCTTTATATTTAATTGGTTTTGCAGAAAGTTTTAATGCTTATTTTGGTTATGCTACAGATATTAATGGATTGCGTTTATCAGGGTCAATTGCTTTATTAGCTTTACTTTTGATAGCATTAATTAGCACTTCTTTTGCTTTAAAAACACAGTTTTTCATACTACTAGCAATTGTAGTTTCATTAGTTTCTATATTTTTAGGAACTGCAGATTATGCACCTAAAACCGTTAATTTAATTGCAGAAGAAGGTTCTGTTCCTATGGAAATTATTTTTGCAATATTTTTCCCTGCAGTTACTGGATTTACAGCAGGTATTGCTATGAGTGGCGATTTAAAAGACCCTAAAAAATCGATACCACTTGGTACTATTGCAGCTATTGGAGTAGGTTTCGTTGTTTATATTATTCTAGCTTTCTTTATTTCTTTTTATGTGGATTCTGAAACTTTAAAGAGTGATTATAATATTTTAATGAAGATTGCAATTTATGCTCCTGCAGTTGTTGCTGGTATTTGGGGAGCAACTTTATCTTCAGCACTGGGAGGAATCCTTGGAGCACCAAGAATTTTACAGGCAATGTCAATAGATAGTATTACTCCAAAAGTTTTTGGGAAAGTAAAAGGGAAAAATGATGAACCAATAAATGCATTGTTATTAGTGTTCATTATGGCTCAATTTGGAGTGCTTATTGGAGAATTAGATGTTATTGCTCGTATAGTGTCTATGTTTTATTTAGCAGCGTATGGATTTATTAACCTTTCATTTTTTCTGGAAAGTTGGGCAAATCCTGACTTTCAACCTACATTTAAAGTTAAAAAATGGATAGGCCTTGTTGGGTTTGTCGCGTGTTTTGGGGTTATGTTTAAACTGTCTCTTATACACA
>OJDV01000522.1_pt1 | contig 13552 bp, 8 predicted proteins | sample 1592911 | NCBI WGS metagenome assembly OJDV01 (sample SAMN05416860, study PRJEB24817) | seawater metagenome | isolation source: Sea water | place: Canada:Atlantic | collected 2013-11 | reverse complement strand
TCTACACAGAGTAGATCGTCGGCAGCGTCAGATGTGTATAAGAGACAGTATGAATATAGAACTGACTGAAGAGCAAATTGCGGTAAGAGATGCAGCAAGAGATTTTGCTCAAAACGTACTGAAAGAAGGAGTAATCGAAAGAGATGAAACGCAAACTTTCCCAACAGAAGAAATTAAGCAAATGGGTGAGCTTGGTTTCATGGGTATGATGGTAGATCCGAAATACGGCGGCGGCGGTATGGATACTGTTTCTTATGTGTTGGCGATGGAAGAAATTTCAAAAGTTGATGCATCTGCTTCAGTTTGTATGTCAGTTAATAACTCGCTTTTTTGCTGGGGATTGGAGAAATTTGGAAATGAAGAGCAAAAGCAGAAATTTTTAGTGTCTACAGCGCAAGGCCAAACAATAGGAGCATTTTGCCTTTCTGAACCAGAAGCTGGTTCAGATGCAACCTCTCAAAGAACTACAGCTTTTGACCAAGGGGACCATTACTTAATGAATGGAACGAAGAACTGGATAACTAACGGTAGCACTGCGTCTTATTACATTGTTATAGCTCAAACTGATGTGGAAAAAGGCCACAAAGGAATTAATGCTTTCATCCTTGAAAAAGGAATGGACGGCTTTGTAATTGGAGCAAAGGAGAATAAGTTAGGGATTAGAGGCTCAGACACTCATACATTAATGTTTACGGATGTAAAAGTGCCAAAAGAAAATAGAATTGGAGAGGATGGTTTCGGATTCAAATTTGCCATGAAAGTTCTTTCAGGCGGTAGAATTGGAATTGCATCTCAAGCTTTAGGAATTGCATCTGGGGCAATGGAATTGGCAATTGCTTACTCTAAAGAAAGAGAAGCTTTTGGGAAACCAATTCATCAGCATCAAGCTATTGCTTTTAAGTTAGCAGATATGGCTACCGATATTGAAGCAGCGAGATTACTTTGTTTAAAGGCGGCTACCATGAAAGATACAGGACAAAATTTTGATAAGATTTCTGCCATGGCTAAAGTGTTTGCATCTAGAGTGGCGATGGAAGTAACCGTTGAAGCAATTCAAGTGCATGGAGGCTATGGTTTTGTTAAAGAATACCACGTTGAAAGATTAATGAGAGATGCAAAAATTACTCAGATTTATGAAGGTACAACAGAGGTACAGAAAATTGTTATATCAAGAGCTATATTAAACGAATAGATTAAAGTTTTAATCAATAAAAAAGGCCCATTTACTATACGTAAATGGGCCTTTTGCATTTAGTCGTGTACTAATCTTGCAACAAGGTCTCAATTTTCATGCCTCTTGAACCTTTTAAAAGTAATGTAAAACCTACCCAACTGTTTGATTTAAACCATTTTTTAAGGTCTTCTGTCGTTTTAAAGAACTTGACTTTTTTATCTTCGAAGCGATGTTCAGCAAAGTGTTCCCCAACAAAAATGTTTAAATGGATAGAAGTGTTTTTTTTCGCTTGTTCAATTATTGCTGAATGCTCAAGATAAGCGGACTCTCCCAATTCGAACATATCACCTAGAATTGCAACCTTTTTTTTTGCTTTAACTTTTTCGAAGTTGTCTAAGGACAAACTCATACTGCTTGGATTAGCATTGTAAGCATCAAGGTAGATGTCTGCTCCCAACGTTTTAACTATTTGAGAGCGATTCATGTCAGACTCATATTTATTAATGGCATCATCAATGTTGGTTGCATCTACACCAAAATGAGATGCAATGGTACAGGCGGCCATTATATTATGGAAGTTATAAGCCCCGTATAAACTTGAGTTTATCTTTCCTGAGCTGGAGTTTTTGGCCCATTTGCCAATCAATCTTGGATGAGTTTCCATCAAAGTTCCTGAGCAATCTGCAACTTCATAAATGCTATAAGTAACAGTTTTAGTGTCAGGAGTGGATGCTTTTATATTAGTGTCATCTAAATTTATAAAAAGTGTCCCGTTAGTTTTAGCAATGTATTTGAACATTTCCGTTTTTCCAATTCTAACGCCTTCTTCACCGCCAAATCCTTCTAAATGGGCCTTGCCAATATTAGTAAGCATGCCATAATTAGGTTCGGCAATCTGGCATAAAAAGTCAATCTCTCCTTGATGGTTCGCTCCCATCTCTATTATAGCAATTTCATGCTCTTTGGTTATTCTTAATAACGTTAATGGCACTCCAATGTGATTATTATAATTACCCAAAGTATAAAGTGTCTTATACTTCTTTGATAACGCTGCGGCAATTAATTCTTTGGTTGTGGTTTTTCCATTACTCCCACTTATGGCAATTATCGGGATGTGCAATTGCTTTCTGTGATGATGAGCCAATTGTTGTAAACTTTCTAAGACATTGTCCACTAGTAAGTAACGCTCATCTTTCTTAAATTCCTTTTCATCAATAACGACATAAGCAGCACCATTCTTTAACGCTTCTTCGGCGAATATATTCCCATTAAAGCTTTCTCCTTTTAAGGCTAAATAAATACATCCTTCTGAAATAGTTCGAGTGTCTTTTGATAGCTCAGGATGTTTCAAATAAACTTGATAAAGCTCTCCTGTATTTGTCTTTTTCATAGTACGCTAAAATAAAAAAGGCTTCCAAGTAATTTGGAAGCCTTTTCAATATGTTTTAACAATTAATTCTTAGTATCCTAAACCTACTGGGCTTCCTACTCGAATCATTGCACATCTAAATCCTATTGTATTTGTAGATTGATCTTCTGCTAGAAATCTTCTAGTTCCAGGCGTCATCCAATATGCTCTATCTTCCCAAGAACCACCTTTGTATACCCTAGATCTATCGCTAATTAAAGATGTTTGTCCAAAATTATACATCGCTCCTTCTTTTCCACCTTTCTCTTGGAACCCAGACAAATCACTGTAATCTAACGTAGATTGTAAATCTCCATCTTCAAAATTGATAACATCAGCCTTTTTGTAGTTCCGTCTATCCGCTAAATTATCATCTTCAGCATTTACTTCTCGGTACTTTAATTTACCTAAACTATCTTTTTCAGCAATATAACCTTCTTCGTCTCTTTCAAGAGTTTTAAATACATTTCCTCTAAAAGGTCGAAAATCATCTGCATCTTGAGCAGTCATTGGTCTATATACATCCATTACCCATTCAGAAACATTGCCAGCCATATTATATAGACCGTAATCATTTGGCCAGTAAGAATAAACAGGTGCAGTAATTTCTGCATTATCGTTCAGTTGACCTGCAACACCCATCATATCTCCTCGACCTCTTCGAAAGTTTGCTAGCATTTGTCCCAAATAGGCATCATCAGCATTTCTGACTCCGTGACCATTCCAAGGGTAAAATTTTCGCTCTACTATTAATTCTCCATAAGAGTTTCCGATTAAGCCAAGTGCAGCATACTCCCATTCAGCTTCGGTTGGTAATCTATATTCAGGAAGTAAAATACCATCTTCTATTTGCACGTTTCTGGTTTCTTTATTCGGATCTAAATCTATTAAACCATCAACTCTTTTGCCGCTTTCATACTGACCTGTTAAATAAGCTTTTGTATTGAAGTTGTCTTCATTAAATTGATTTGGATTATGCTCAAATAATCCTTCTCTAATTAAGATTATTTCATTTACTCTGTCTGTTCTCCAAGCTGCATAGTCTGTAGCTTGCAACCAGCTAACACCTACGACTGGGTAGTCACTATATGCAGGATGACGTAAATAATATTCAACATAAGGCTCGTTAAATGCTAATCTGCTCCTCCAAACTAAAGTATCCGGTAATGCTTTTTTGAAAACTTCTGGATAATCAGCTCCAAAAACTCTACTTACCCAATATAGGTATTCACGATAGTCAATGTTTTTAACTTCTGTTTCGTCCATATAGAAGGAAGAAACGGTTACCGTTTTCTGAACATTGTTCCAATCATAGAAAATGTCTTGTTCGGTTCTCCCCATTGTAAAACGGCCACCTTCAATTAAAACAAGTCCCGGTCCAGTTTCTTGTTCAAAGTAATATGGCTTTTCAAAACCACCGTTATTAGAGTCATTATAAGCCCATCCTGTTGTGCTAGAACGTTCTTTTGAGCAAGATGCAAGTAAAAATAGCGCACCTAAAAGACTGAAAACTATCGAGTTGTTTAATTTTTTCATCACTTAGTACTGTTAAATAAGACTTTCAAAGATATAGAAATAATGTTATTAACTAAAAGGAAGGACAACTTATTGTCTCAAATCGCACTTTTTTAGGAGGGCACGGTAAACTGTATGATATGGATATTTCGTGCGAACCACCTGTTTGACCGTTAAGTTGACTAACAGTGAAATCATAACTGTAACCAACTTTAAGCTTATCGGTTTCTAATCCTAATAGCATAATTAATGCGTCTCGATTTCCTTTAATACTAGCACGGTACCACATCCCCACAACAACTGGCCCTTTAGAGAAGTAGTTTCCTACGTTCAATTCCATTGCGGTTCCTTGAGTTTGGAAAATAACATTTGGAGACCAACTTTGGTCTGCTCTTCTAATTCCCAATGGAATCTTTGCTCCAAAATGACCAGTAATTCGCATCGGCAAAATCGCTTGGTCAATAAACCCTTCGTCTGGAGCTGTTAAGTGATGCACTGCACCACCAAAGTATAATTTTTTACTAAAACCAATCATTCCAAATGAAAAGTCAGGATAAAAGACTCGATCATTTTTAATTTGTTCCTGAGACTGATATACAAAACCTCGTCGAGAATCAATCATATCGCCAAATCTGAGATTGCTTACATCAATGGACTTTTGAACTACGGTGGCTTGAAAACCTGCACGAATTGAAAATTTTCGATTCACCTTAAATTGATAGGAGTACATAAAAGCTGCAGATGTCGTGTTCAAGACACCTTCTCCTGCTCTATCTGTCAACAGCTGCACACCTATTCCACCTTGAATTTCGTCTATTTGTTGATCAAAGCTAGCGGCGTATGTTATAAAGCTATTGTCAATGCCTGGCCATTGATTACGGTAATTGAGAGTGAGTTTAGGGCACGTGCTGGTGCCTGCGAAGGCAGGGTTTAAATAAAGTCTATTAGAGAAGAATTGAGAGAACGTAGGATCTTGCCCAAAACAATAACTATAAACAACTACAGAAAATATGATTAATAGATATCCTTTCTTCACTCTAAAAAACTTCAGCCTAACCGCAAATATAGATAAACTAGATTATTCAATTCGTGTTATATCTTTACAAACTTTATTTGTGCAATATTTTTAATGCGGTATCGTTCAATGATGACGAAATTACAATCCTTCGGGAAATAGATAATTATGAAGAAAATTAATTTAACATTACTTCTGTCACTTTTTACTTTGTTCTTGATAGGACAGAATCCTACTAGCCTTCAATTGCAGTGGGGAACTCCTTTAGAATACGGTCTAGAAGGTAAATTAAATCGAAAAGCACTTACATTTAATGAGGCGCAATATGATTTTGCTGTATCAAATATTCCTTTCCTAGTAAAAGAATTTAATGGACAAATAATAAATGGATTTAGGTTAGAGAATGTGAGATCTGAAGTTATTAGTGCTATAGATTTAAATTTGATAGATAAAAATGACTTAACTACAGACTTTTTAATTGAAACGAATTTAGTTTCAATTAAAAAAAGAACTAGTTCGTTAGTAAAAATAATTCCTCTTAGATTAACTACAAATGGACAAGTTGAAAGATTAATGTCGGCCGATATAGTTTTTTCTGGTTCAGAGAAATCTAGATTCAGAAGAACTAAAAGCTTGAATTTTGCTGCACAATCTAAATTAGCAAGCGGGAACTGGTATAAAATAGCTGTAACAGAAGAAAAGGTCTTTAAGCTTTCTAGAAATTTTCTTTCTAATTTGGGATTAGACGTTGAAAGTTTAGATCCTAGGAAAATTAAGATTTATGGTTACGGTGGTGGTATGTTACCGGAGTTAAATTCTGTCCCGAGGCCTGATGATTTATTAGAAAATTCAATTGTTGTTGTTGGTGAAGAAGATGGCTCCTTGGATGCAAACGATTACGTTTTGTTCTACGGAGACGATCAAATTGAATGGGCCTATGATAGCACATTGCAATTTTTTAGGCATTCCTTGAATAGGTTTAGCGATACCACTTTTTACTTTATAAATGTTGAGGGATCCAACGGGAAAAGAGTGAATGTAAAGGGTATATCACCAAACTCTCCTGTAACAACGGTTACTGAATATGATAATTATGGTTATCATGAATCAGAGCTGTCAAACCTTTTGAAGTCAGGTAGTTTATGGGTTGGAGAGTTATTTGATAATACTACAAACCTAAATATTGTTATAAATGCTTCAAATACGGTTTTATCAGAGAAAGCTAAAATTGAAATGAGTGTCTTAGCAAGATCTAGCGTGAAAAGTAAATTTACTCTATCTGTGAATGGGCAATCGTTCGAAACTGAGGTAGGGTCTACCAATTTGACGCGATATGAATATCGATTTGCTCAAGCATCTCGGGGGATGTTTGAATTTACTCCAAACCAAGGGGTTATGTCATTTAATGTTAATTATAACAAGCCACAGGTTGTATCTAAAGGGTGGTTGAACTATTTAACGGTTAATATGAGGTCTAAAATTGCAATGACAGGCAATCAAATTAGATTTAGAGATCGTAGATCTGTAGTTGCAAACGGAACTTTAAATGCAGAAGCCATTTTTCAATTCCCCAATACTGTGAATTTAAAAGTTTGGGATATTACCAACATAGAGACTGTCGATGCAATGACGGTTCAGAATCTCGGAACTGCTTCAACATTTCAAAATGATGTCACTCAATTTAGAGAATATATTGCTTTTACAAGTCCTGACTCAACGGGAGTTTATGCTAAAGGAAAAGTTGCAAATCAAAACTTGCACGCCTTACCTCAGGCAGATTTGCTAATTATTAGTCACAATAACTTTTTAGCTGCTGCAGATCGTTTGGCAAACATTCACAGGAGTGAAGGTCTTTTAGTTAATGTGGTTACCGCTAAACAAATTTTTAATGAGTTTTCTTCTGGTTCACAAGATTTAATTGGCATGAGAACATTTATAAAAATGTTTTACGATAGAGCAGGAGGATTGGGAACGCCTCCTAAATATGTTCTAATGATGGGGGATGCGTCATATGTATTTAAAAATTCATCTTCGGGAGGAACTAATTATGTTCCCTCATTTCAATCCTCAAACTCTGTCGATCCTGTAAATTCTCATGTATCGGATGACTATTTTGGGTTGTTAGATGATACGGAAGGACAATGGAGAGTCCCTAGTTTAGATCGAATGGATGTAGCAATAGGTCGTTTCCCAGTACAAACTCTTCAAGAAGCGGAAGGGATTGTAAATAAGATTGAGACTTATTATTCTTCAGCTACAATGAACGATTGGAGAAATAAAATTGTTTTTGTTGGTGATGATGAAGATGGAGTTGTGCATATGAATCAGGCTAATGATTTGTCAAAACTAGTGGATCTACGAGGGAAAGATTTTAATACGCAAAAAATATTTTTAGATGCCTATCAGCAGCAGTCGACTGCAAGCGGGGCAAGATATCCTCAGGTAACAGATGATTTGGTTCAAACGGTAGAAGATGGGGCTCTTTTTGTAAACTATACCGGCCATGGTGGCGAAACTGGATGGACTTCTGAGAGAGTATTGGGAATTTATGAAATTACAAATTGGAAGAATAAGCAAAATCTGCCAGTATTTATAACTGCAACCTGTGAATTTAGTAGATACGATGATCCCTTGAGAACTTCTGGGGGCGAATTATTACTGCTGAACCCAAATGGAGGTGCAATTGGATTAATGACAACGACACGGTTGGTTTTTTCAAGTCCAAATTATTTGATGAATCGAACATTTTATGATAAAGTATTTGAACCTAGGCCAAATAATGAAGCTATGAGATTGGGAGATATATTTTTAGAAGTGAAGAACTTTAATGCCTATTCATCAAATTCTAGAAATTTTTCTCTTCTTGGAGATCCTGCAATCCGATTAGCAATTCCTAAAGAAAATGTGGTTACAACTACAATTAATGGGAAATCTTTGGCGCAAGCAGATACACTTAATGCCCTTTCGCAAGTTACTATTGCGGGCATGATAACTGATGAAAATGGAGATAAACTTTCTAATTTTAATGGTGTTGTATATCCTACAGTATTTGATAAAGTGGAGTCGAAGAATACTTTAAATAATGATGGCGGAGGGGTTTTTACTTTTCAAACAAGAGAAAGAAGAATTTTTAAAGGAAAAGCCACAGTAACAAACGGGGATTTTACATTCACATTTGTTGTACCGAAAGATATCTCATACAGTTACGGAAGTGGTAAAATTTCATATTATGCAGAAAATCAATTGACAGATGCTAATGGATATTCTGAAGACTTAGTGATAGGAGGGAGTAATCCTAATTTGGTTCAAGATGAACAAGGACCTCAAATGGATCTTTATTTAAACAATGAGAGTTTTATTTATGGCGGAGTTACCGATGAAAATCCTCGACTATTATTGAATTTAATGGATGATCAAGGTATTAATACAGTAGGTAGTGGAATTGGACATGACATAGTAGCGACTTTAGATGGAAATTCTGAGAATTCGTTCATCTTAAATGATTATTATGAAGCTGCCGTGGATGACCATACTCAAGGTATAGTCTCTTTCCCTTTTGCTGATTTATCTCCTGGGAAGCATAGTTTGAAAGTGAAGGCCTGGGATGTTGCAAATAATTCTTCTGAAAAGACGATAGAATTCACCGTAGTAAAAGACCAAGAAGTTAAGATAGAGAACTTGGTTAATTACCCGAACCCATTTACAACAAATACTGAATTCATCTTTCAGCACAATCAATCAGGTGTTGTAATGGACATAAAATTGGAAGTGTTCACAATATCTGGAAAATTAGTGAAGTCGATAGATAAGATCATTGTGAACGACGGTTTTGTATCAAAGGATATTCGTTGGGACGGTAGAGATGATTTTGGTGATAGAATTGGGAAAGGTGTATATATGTATAAACTTCAAGTCCGGTCGGCAAATGGTTCAACTTCTGAGAAGATTGAAAAACTCGTGATCCTGTAAGCCTGAAATGGTTTCTGTCCTTCTAATCTTTGTTATATTTGCACTCCTTCAAAAAAAAATCTTTTGAAAAAACACAATATTAAAATTACTGCGCTTACGGTTCTTGCTTTCTTAGTTGGTGTAGATCTGGTCGCTCAAAATACGGTAAATGCTCAACAAACGCAAACAGAGGCGGAGCTAAATACCATCACAACGGCTGTACCGTTTTTACTTATTTCTCCAGACTCCAGAGCGGGAGCATTGGGAGATGCAGGCGTATCTACTTCTCCTGACTTGAGCTCAATTCATTGGAATGTAGCAAAGTCTGCGTTTATTGATGGAAATTTGGGTTTTTCTTTGAGTTATTCTCCTTGGCTTAGAAATTTGGTTGGCGATATCAGTTTAGCCTATTTAACTGGATTTTATAAGATTGATAAGCGATCAACAGTAAGTGGGTCACTGCGTTATTTTTCACTAGGAGATATTACGTTTACGGATATTAATGGCAATATAATTGGAAATTTTAGACCAAATGAATTTGCTTTAGATGTTGGTTATGGTTTGCAACTCTCTCGACAATTTTCTTTTGGGATGGCATTGCGATACGTCAACTCTAATTTAACGAACGGTGTAAATGTAAATGGAACGGATACAAGAGCTGCTCAATCTGTTGCTGCTGACGTTTCGGCCTATTGGTTTAATGATGATTTAAGAATTGCAGATTATGACGCAACAGTAAGGGCTGGAATAAATATCTCAAATCTTGGAGCAAAAATGTCATATTCAGATAATGACGAAAATGATTTTCTTCCTTCAAACTTAAGACTTGGAACCTCTTTGCAATTAGACTTTGATGATTACAACTCTATGACCTTCATAGTCGAGGCAAATAAGCTATTAGTCCCATCGCCACCAACGTATTTGATTGATTCAACTGGAACAGTAGTAAATGACCCGGCAGGAAATCCGGTTGTGGTTTCAGGAAGAGACCCCAATGTTAGTATCGCAAGCGGCGTATTTGGTTCATTTAATGACGCTCCGGGAGTAGTAACTGGGATCAACAATGATGGCTCTGGAGTTGTTGTGGAAGAACGCAGTAAATTAAAAGAAGAATTAAGCGAGGTCACCTTGTCTGCAGGAATTGAATATTGGTATGACAAGCAAGTTGCGGTAAGGTTAGGTTATTTTTACGAAAATCCACTAAAAGGGAATCGTAGATATTTGACGGCTGGAGTAGGATTTAAACTAAGTGTATTTCAGTTTGATGCATCTTATCTAATTGGCAATGCTCAGACTAATCCATTAGCCGGTTCAGTTCGTTTTACATTAGGGTTTAGGTTCGACGACTTTGCAAGCCAAAATAAAGACTAAATAGTGAAAATTCGTGTAGGTTTTGGATTTGATGTACATCAACTAGCTGAAGGTGAAGATTTCATCTTAGGTGGAATTCACATTCCTCATTCTAGCGGAACCTTTGGCCATTCTGATGCAGATGTATTGATTCATACCATTTGTGATGCTCTTTTAGGAGCTGCAAATTTGCGTGATATTGGATTTCACTTTCCTCCAACGGATGTGCAATACAAAGGCATTGATAGTACTATTTTATTAAAGGATGTCGTTAAGATTTTAGCTGATAAAGGCTACAAGATTTCGAACATTGACTCTACAATTGCCTTAGAAAAACCAAAAGTGAATCCACATATTCCGGCAATGAAAAAGGTATTAGCTGAATGCATGGGTATTGATGAAGATGATTTGTCAATAAAAGCCACAACCACCGAGAGGTTAGGATTCGAAGGAAGAGGGGAAGGAGTTTCGGCTTACGCTACTGTACTAATCTATAAAGATTAGAGTTTGTAATTCTTGTTTCTAGTCAATTGTTTATCTTGCACATAAAGTATTTCTTATGAAAGAAAATCAAAATATTTCGATTCAGTATTCATCTTATTCTCATATTTCTGATTTAGATGATGAAGATATAAACTTATTAAAAAACGCAGTTGAAATTTCCAATGACGCTTATGCTCCTTATTCAGAATTCCATGTTGGAGCATCTGTTTTATTGAAAAGTGGTGAGATTGTATCTGGTTCGAACCAAGAGAATGCGGCTTATCCTTCAGGATTGTGTGCCGAAAGAGTTGCGATGTTTGCTACATCAGCAAATCACAGAGACAAAGAGATGCAAACTATCGCGATTTATGCGGCTTCTGAAACTACAGCTAAAAAGCAAATTTCTCCATGCGGTTCTTGTCGACAGGTATTGGTTGAATATGAGGTTAAACAAAACAAGAATATAAAGGTTTTACTGATGAATTCGAGCAAAGAAGTATGGGAATTTAACAGCTGCAGAGATTTACTCCCTTTGGCGTTCGATTTTACAGCTTTGAAAAAGCAGTAAGAAAGTAAAAAATAAACGTTTTTATACTACATTTGCCAACCACATTTTTCAGCGATTATGGCAACAAAAACTACAGCAAAGAAGGCGAAAACTAGCGTCAAGAAAGGAGAGAAGTTTGATAAAGCAACTTACCTTAAATGGTATGAGTCAATGCTTTTGATGAGAAAATTTGAAGAGAAAGCAGGTCAGCTGTACATTCAACAAAAAATCCGCGGATTCTGTCACTTATATATTGGACAAGAAGCGTTGGTTGCAGGAGCTGTTTCAGCAACAAAACCAACAGACAATTATATTACGGCATATAGAGACCATGCTCACCCAATTGGGTTGGGAATGGACCCTAAATATGTGATGGCAGAATTGTATGGGAAAGAAACGGGATGTACTAAAGGAAAAGGTGGCTCGATGCACATGTTTAGTAAAGAATTAAATTTCTTTGGTGGTCATGGTATTGTTGGTGGACAAATACCAATGGGCGCAGGAATTGCTTTTGCTGATAAGTACAAGGGAAATGATAATGTGACACTTTGTTACATGGGAGACGGAGCAGTTCGACAAGGAGCTTTTCATGAAGCGTTGAACATGGCTATGTTTTGGAAATTGCCAGTTATTTTTATTATTGAAAATAACAACTACGCAATGGGAACAGCTGTAGACAGAGTTTCTAACGTTACTAATTTGAACGTAATGGCTGAAGGCTATGAAATGCCAAACGAACAAGTTGATGGAATGGCTTGCGAGCCAGTTCACGAAGCAATAGAACGAGCAGTAGCACGAGCAAGAAAAGGTGATGGACCAACTTTGTTGGAAATGAAAACCTACCGTTACAAAGGACATTCTATGTCGGACCCTGCTAAGTATCGTACAAAAGAAGAGTTAGCTGAGTATAAAACGCTTGATCCAATTGAACAAGCATTGAATGTAATTCAGAAGAAAAAATACGCTACAGAGCCTGAATTGAAAGTTATTCAAGACAGAGTAAAAGCGCAAGTTGTAGAATCTATTGACTTCGCTGAAGCATCTGCTTATCCGGATGCTTCTGAATTGTACACAGATGTTTACACTCAAGAAGATTACCCTTACATTAAAGATTAAAACCAAAAACAAGATTTTGTTATGGCTGAAATAATAAAAATGCCCAAGTTGAGCGATACCATGGAAGAAGGTGTTGTAGCAACATGGCATAAGAACGTTGGAGATGTTGTTGAAGATGGAGAGCTATTAGCTGACATTGAAACGGACAAAGCAACGATGGAATTTGAATCATTTCAATCTGGAGTGATTTTATACCAAGGAGTAAAAGAAGGAGAAGCTGTAGCGGTTGATTCTATCTTAGCAATTGTTGGTGAGAAAGGGGAAGATTATGCATCATTATTAAACACAAATGATAGCGCTCCTGTTGCTGCGGAAAATGCAGAAGTACCAACAAGCACAAGCGCACCGGCAGCCGTGGCTATAGATACTTCAGGTATTAATGCAGTCATCATTAAGATGCCGAAGTTGAGTGACACTATGACGGAAGGAACGGTAGCCTCATGGGTTAAAAATGTTGGCGATGTTGTAGAGTCCGGAGAAATTTTGGCTGAGATTGAAACAGATAAAGCTACAATGGAATTCGAATCTTTTGAAGATGGCATTCTATTGTATCAAGGTGTAAAAGCTGGAGATGCTGCAGAGGTAGATGCTATATTGGGAGTTATTGGCGAAAAAGGAGCTGATTATCAAAAATTAATTGATGCTTTTGGTTCAAATAAAACCACAACCGATGCACCTGTTGAAGAAAAAGCAACTCCTATAGAAACTAAAACTGCAGCCCCTAGTCAGCCAAGTGAGCCTAAGGCACAGTTGAATTCTGATGGTAGGGTGAAAATCTCTCCATTAGCACAACGATTAGCGAAGGAAAAAAACATTGACGTATCAACAGTTGCCGGTTCAGGCGATGGAGGACGAATTATCAAAAGAGATATTGAGAGTTACCAACCAGTTACTAAAGTGGTAAGCGCTCCTGTTCAGGCTGCTGCTGGGGTAGAGGGTTTTGAAGATACGCCCTGTCTCTTATACACATCTGACGCTGCCGACGATCTACTCTGT
>OJDV01000521.1_pt1 | contig 13555 bp, 10 predicted proteins | sample 1592911 | NCBI WGS metagenome assembly OJDV01 (sample SAMN05416860, study PRJEB24817) | seawater metagenome | isolation source: Sea water | place: Canada:Atlantic | collected 2013-11 | reverse complement strand
GATCGTCGGCAGCGTCAGATGTGTATAAGAGACAGGTATTACAATATAAATAACAAAAAAGAATTACAGATAAGTTTATAAGAAAAACTATCTACATTTAGAATCAAAAAATGATTCTATAAAGCAAGATATAAATCGATCATACGATCTGGATCTTGATTTTTAAGGCAGGAAGCCAAAGGCCCAAAGACGCAGGCCAGTTTTTATCTAGTTATTAGATACAATCAGCGCAGAATGAACTAATCAAATCTTGAAAAAATGTGCACCAATTTATCCCTTGCGTTTTAATAAATAAATGCAAACACAATAGTCAATAAAGCAAAGGACATACTGCTTTTATAAAAACTGAGAAATTGGAAATTTAACAAGAATACAAGATACTTGGATTAATTCTAAGCATCCCTGCATAGCAGTATTTGTATTCAACCAATCATCAAAATGTGCTTTGAGCGCATTACCTGCCTATTGTCTGTTTTTGCATTAAAAACAGGAACTTACAATGAAAAGAATGCTAATCAATGCAACCCACACTGAAGAAGTACGTGTTGCACTTGCCGACGGCCAAAAACTGTACAATCTAGACATAGATGTACCAGGCCAAGAACAAAAAAAAGGCAATATCTACAAAGGAAAAATCACCCGTGTTGAACCCAGTCTAGAGGCAGCTTTTGTCGATTATGGCGCCAACCGTCATGGCTTTTTACCCTACAAAGAAATCAGCCGTAATTACTACACTGATGCTGCGAATAAGATGAAAGAAAGACCGCCAATTTCTGTGGCTGTCAAAGAAGGTACAGAAGTTATTATCCAAGTAAACAAAGAAGAAAGAGGCAACAAAGGAGCTGCCATTAGTACCTATATCAGTTTGGCTGGTAGGTATTTGGTTTATATGCCTGAAAACCCAAAAGCTGGTGGCATTTCACGCCGAATTGAAGGCAAAGCACGCCAAGATCTTAAAGCCATACTTAGTACAGTAAGCCAACCAAAAAATTCTGGCATCATTGTTAGAACAGCAGGTATTGGTAGAACAGCAGAAGAATTAGATTGGGATATTAATTATTTAGATCAAGTTTGGACAGCAGTTAAAACAATGGCTGCTAACCGCAAAGCCCCAACTTTTCTTTATCAAGAAACAGATATTGCTATCAGAGCAATTAGAGATTACCTCAGACCTGATGTTGGTGAAATTTTAGTAGACAGCAAAGAAATTTTTGAAAAAGCCAGAGATTTTATGCAGCAAGTAATGCCACATAATCTTAAAAAGCTTTCCTATTACAATGACACCATTCCTTTGTTCTCAAGATACCAAATAGAAAGTCAAATTCAATCGGCTTTTTCAAGAGAAGTACACTTGCCATCAGGTGGCTCATTGGTTATTGATCATACTGAAGCCATGATTTCAATTGACATCAATTCAGCACGTGCAACCAAAGGATCTGATATTGAAGAAACGGCTCTTAATACCAACTTAGAAGCTGCTGATGAGATAGCCAGACAAATGCGCATTAGAGATTTAGGTGGTTTATTGGTTATTGATTTCATTGATATGCGTAATCACAAAAACCAAAGATCGGTTGAACAACAATTAAATGAAGCGGTAAGTAATGACCGTGCAAGAATCCAAACCAGCAAAATTTCACGTTTTGGATTATTAGAAATGTCTAGACAAAGACTGAAATCTTCTATTAATGAATCGAGTCAATTTGTTTGTCCTCGATGTTCTGGTCATGGTTTTATTCGTAACATTGAATCTCTATCAGTCTCTATATTAAGAATATTAGAAGAAGAAGCCTTAAAACCAGGCACTGGCAAAGTTATTGCACAGGTTCCAACCAAAGTTGCCAATTTCATTATCAATGAAAAAAGAGAAGAGCTCAATAGTCTTGAATCAAGACACTCTGTTCCTATGTTAATTGTAGCCAATGAATTTTATCAATCACCACAATATGATATTACCCGTTTAAAACAATCTGAAGCAGCCAATTACGATGTTAATAACATTGAATTGAATAAGCCAGAGAATGAAGAAAAAGCTGAAAACAAATCTAGTCAAGCTTCTCACCAAGTTAGAGAAACGGCTGCAGTAGATGTGGTTATACCTGATTCTCAAGTACCTTCAAGGACTAATGGTAGCAAAAGCAAAAGTGGAATTTCTGGCTGGATAAAAAGTTTATTTGGATCAAATGATACTTCAAAAGAAGAAGTTACTCAAAGCAAACCAAAAGCAAAAAACAACAACCAAAATCAACCTAAGAAACACCATAAAAAACCACAACATCAACATAAGAAAACCCACAATAAAAAACCGAGGCCAAATCAACAAGGTGCTCAGAAGAAAAATACGCCAAAGCCTCAACATCAAAATCAAGGGCCAAAGAAAAAACCTCAACCTAAGAAAAATCAACCTAAGAAAGTGCCACAGCACAAAAACCAAAATCAGCCGAATAAACCAAAGGTTAACCAAACTGATTCAAATAAACCTCAACAAGAAATTAAGAAACAGCCCCAAAAGAAAAATGAAACTGTTGAAGAAAATAAAAATGCTGAGCAAATGCTACAACGTCCATTGGGCAGCGTGGCTTCCTATGCAAAAAACAAAGCAAAACAAGATCAATCTAATACATCTGGTGATAAGCAAACTGTAGATAATAATAAAACAGGGAATGCTAAATCAAATGTTGATGATAAAACTGCTGAAAAAGTACAAGCTAAAAACCAGGCGCCTAAGAAAGCTCAATCAGATATTAAAGACACCAATACTGATAAGGGCCAACAACAAAGTGAAGCTAAACCTAAAGCAGAAACTAAGCCTAAGACAGAAGCCAAACCTAAAGCAGATGCAAAGCCAAAAGCCGAAGACAAGCCTCAGGTAGAAGCTAAGCCTAAAGCAGATGCGAAGCCTAAAGCAGATGCGAAGCCTAAAGCTGAAGCGAAGCCTAAATCAGATGCGAAGCCTAAAACTGAAGCGAAGCCTAAGACAAATGCTAAGCCTAAAGCAGATTCGAAGCCTAAAACTGAAGCGAAGCCTAAAGTAGAAGCGAAGCCTAAAACAGATGCTAAGCCTAAAACAGAAGCTAAGCCTAAAGCAGATACGAAGCCTAAAACTGAAGCGAAGCCTAAAACAGATGCTAAGCCTAAAGCAGATTCGAAACCTAAAACTGAATCGAAGCCTAAGACAGATGCTAAGCCTAAAGCAGAGGCTAAGTCTAAAATAGATGCTAAGCCTAAAGCAGAAGCCAAACCTAAAGTAGATGCTAAGCCTAAAGCTGAAGCCAAACCTAAAGCCGAAGCTAAGCCTAAGGTAGACGCTAAGCCTAAAGCCGAAGCAAAGCCTAAAACAGATGCCAAGCCTAAGGTAGATGCTAAGCCAAAACCGACTCCAAAAAAGAAAATGCCTGATCCAACCAGTGGTATAGACTTTGACATTTAATAAAGTTTAAAAATAAAAAAAGCCATTGGTTCTGCCAATGGCTTTTTATCATATATTACCTAATATCAAGACTGATTATATATGCCCTTCATTTATTGTTATCATTTCAACAAGACTATAGAATAATGTGAATATCAATCTAATTTCTGGTTTTTGCTTGCGCTAATTTATTGCGCTCAATTATGTGTTTTGGACGACTCCATTTAGGTTTTTCATTCATATCTTTAAATTGTGATTCTTCCATTAGAACTGAATTGGGTTTAGGGTGTTTAACAAAAGGCTTCTGAGGTTTTAAACCCAATTGATTAAACATCTCAATGTCATCATCGGGCGCAAAATTATCAGTGGTTAAAAGCTTTTCTCCAGAAAAAATTGAATTGGCCCCAGCATAGAAACACATCGCCTGGCCTTCTTGACTCATTTGTTTTCGACCAGCTGATAACCGCACTTGTGTATGAGGCATGATAATTCTGGTAGTGGCAACCATTCGAACCATATCCCATATTTTTATTGGACTTTGGTCTTCTAGAGGTGTTCCTTCAACAGCTACCAATGCATTTATTGGAACTGACTCAGGTTGAGGGTTTAGTGTAGATAAAGCCACTAACATCCCAGCTCTATCTTCAATAGTTTCTCCCATTCCAATAATTCCACCAGAACAAACAGTGACATTGGTTTTTCGTACATTTTCAATTGTTTTTAAACGGTCATCAAAACTTCTGGTTGATATAACTTCTTTATAATAATCTTTTGATGAATCTAAATTATGATTATAGGCATACAGCCCGGCTTCAGCCAAACGCTTAGCTTGATTCTCAGTTAACATCCCTAATGTACAACAGACCTCCATATCCATTAAATTAATACACCTTACCATTTCAAGCACTTGATCAAACTCATCACCGTCATTAACATTGCGCCATGCAGCCCCCATACATACACGTGAACTCCCTGAATTTTTTGCACCTTCTGCCAATGTTTTAACCTCATTTAATGACATTAGAGCATTGCCATTAATACCTGTATTGTATCGAGCGGCTTGCGGGCAATATCCGCAATCTTCAGAACACCCACCAGTTTTTACCGATATCAATGTGGAGACTTGAACGACATTAGGGTCGTGATTTTCTCGGTGAATGGTTGAAGCTTGATGCAACAAATCCATCAATGGCTGGCTATGTATTGATATTATTTCTTCTTTTGTCCAATTGTGTCTTATTATATTATTCATTTATGATACTCGGATTTTGATATTAAGATACTGACAGCGTTGCCTCCAAAGCCGACAGCATTGATTAAAATAGTATTTATTCTTTTAGGAAATTTTTGATTTTCAATAAAAGGAACTGGGATAAATTCTTGGTTTTCTATCATTAACAATGCCAGTTCAATACTTAATAAACCACTAGAAGCCAATGTATGACCAAGTTTCCATTTATTTGTTGTCATTGCCGGAATATTGTTATGAAATACTGCCTTTATTGCTTCAACCTCTGCCAAATCTCCTTTCATTGTTCCTGGTGAATGGGTAATGATGACATCTACATCAGATAAATCTTTATTCATTAATGCCATTTTCATGGATTGCTGTAAGCATTTTGCATCAGATGAAATTGAAGTATTGTGATGAATAACTTCATTAGCATAACCAAATCCATTAATACTGGCCAAAGCTCCATTCACTTGGCCTTTTTGTAAACATATCACAGCAGCGCCTTCACCCAATATCATAGAATTGTCTTTTTTATTGAGGTTTAATGATTGACAAGGAAAAGGCTTAGATGAATCATTGGCGCAAATTCCCAAAGCTTGCATTTGAGCGATTGTAAAAGGTGTTAATGGCGCCTCACTGCCTCCGACCACAAATTTTTCACACATACCAGAAATAATCCATGCACAGGCATTTAATACAGAATACAACCCTGATGAACAGGTTACTGAGTGGCTCATTTCAGGACCATTACATCCTAATTCATGTGCTACCCAAGACGAGATATTTCCCAATGTTGTAGTTGGTGAGCTCAAAGCACTTAATTTTTTATTATCTAAATAATTCTTATGGTACTTTTCAAATGAACTTGTGGCCCCACGAGAAGAACCAATGCCTATTCCAATAACATCTTTTGCATCCCACTGGGTTTGATTAAAAGCTTGATTTGAAACAGAAATGGCATAAAGCACAGTGGGATCTAAATGTTTGTATTTTCTATTACTTGCCTTAAGTTGCTCAATTAAACCCATACTTTTAGGATTTATTTTAGCGACTAAATCTTTCTTTTTTGTCAGTGAAAAGCCATGTTTGCCGCTCAAGTAATGGTTCCAAACCTCTTGTTTCTGATGACCAATTGCTGACAATGAAGCATAAGACATTATTGAGATCATTTGCATTAATCTATTCCCAACTCATCTAACAATTCAATAATAGAAGCATATATGTGTTGTAACTGTTCTGAATCTATCACATAAGGAGGTACTATATATACCGTCCTCCCCAATGGCCGTAAACACACACCTCTGACCATAAAAAAATCAAATATTTCGTTGCGCTTATTTCCATAACGTTTGATATCTATGTTTAAATCAATAGCGTAAATAACACCCAATTGTCTAGTGGACTTCACCATCGAATGCCCACTTATTACACGATCAAACTCGTGATGCGATTGTATGATGTTTAAAATATTTTCTTGAATGGTATTAGATAACAACAATTGTATGCCTGACAACGCCGCAGTACAGGCTATTGGATTTGCCGTATAAGTATGTGCATGTAAGAAAGCTTGATTGAAATCATCAGATAAAAAACTTTGATATATTTTTATAGAACAACTGGTCACCGCTAATGGTACAAATCCCGCACTCAAGGCTTTAGACAAGCAAATAATATCAGGTTGATTTATCATAAACTCCGAAGCAAAATACTTTCCTGTTTTACCAAATCCCGTCATTACTTCATCGGCTATAGTAACAACGTTATTGTCTTTGCATATTTTTAAAATTTCATCTAAATAACTGGCCGAATACATGTGCATAGCATTTGCACCTTGCACTAATGGCTCATAAATAAATGCGGCTACATTTTTATCACTGATGATATCTTTTAATTGCTTCTGAATGGATTCATTATTTTCTGAATTTGGTACAGAGATGCGTTTAACATCAATAAATAAATCTTCAAACACCCCATTATAAACAGATAAGCCTGATACCGACATGGCACCAAATGTGTCGCCATGAAAACCATTTTCAAATGCAATGATTGTTTGGCGTTTTTCACCTTGGTTGTGATGGTATTGAATCGCCATCTTTATCGCCACTTCATTGGCTGTAGAACCATTGTCTGAAAAAAAGATTTTTTCCTGATTGTCAGGCAAAATTTCAATTAATTGCTCTGATAACTCAATGGCTGGTTTATGGGTAAACCCTGCAAATACGATTTGGTCGGTTTGTTGCATTTGTTGTTGCACTTTTTCAATAATATAATCATGACAGTGTCCATACATGGCTGTATACCATGAGGCAATGCCATCAATATAGGTGTTATTCTTTTCATCATACAATAATGCCCCTTTGGCTTTTACAATGGGCAAAATTTGCTGTTGAGATTGGTGTTGTGTTAACGGATGCCACAGGTGCTTTTTGTCACGTTCTTGTAATGTCATAAAACCCTCAATTGTGGTTCTAATAGACAAGCATATTCGCTTATTATTTTTGCATTTACCTTATTTTCTTGATTGATGCGACCAATAATATGCACTCTTGTCATTGACTGAATAATATCCTCAGTGCCTGAATTTTTATTACCATTAAAGATTATTGACACTTTATAACCCTGTTGTTGTAATAATTTCACGGTCAACAAGGTGTGATTGATACTGCCCAAATAGTGTTGAGCCACAACAATAACATGGTAGTCTTTTTTAATTAAATCCATGATGGTTTCTGTCTCATTAATCGGCACTAACAAACCTCCTGCACCCTCAATAACCAAATGATTATTGGTATTAGGTGGTTGAATATTTGCACTTAAAATTTTTACACCATCTATATCGGCCGCAGCATGAGGACTCATGGCTGATGTCAATGTCCAGGAATTAAAATGGATAACTGTTTTGTCATTAGATATAAGGTTTTGAATAGTTCCACGATCACCAATTGTTGCATCACCAGCTTGTATAGGCTTCCAATAATCTGCTTTTAAAGCTTCACAAAATATGGCTGAAACCACTGTTTTTCCAACATCAGTACCTATGCCGGTAATAAATATTTTCTTCTTCACAGTGACTCGCGTAAAATTAATAACAACTTGTTAATTTCATCGAAACTGTTAAAACTATGAATACAAATACGAAGCCGCTCCTGCCCCTTGGGTACAGTTGGATACATAATAGGTTTGACATGGAAATTGTGGGTTTTTAATTTATTCGAAACACTTTTTAATTCTAGTTTATTAGCAATTACACAACTTTGAATGGCAGAATCACTGTCTATAAAATAATCATCCAATTTTAAATTTCGAAGTTGCTTTTTAAAGGCTTTGATATTTTCAAACAGTTGGGAATGCAATAGTGGTGTTAATGCCGAATATGAGCACATTATGGTTGCTAAAGCATGTGGAGATAAAGCAGTTGTGTATATAAAAGGCCGAGAAAAATTAACCAAATACTCAATTAATTTACTTGAACCCAAAACTGCAGCTCCATGACATCCCATTGCTTTTCCGAATGTCATAACGCGTGCAAAAACCTTATGGTGCAAATTTAAATCTTGTAACAATCCATTTGGATATATACCCAAACCGTGGGCTTCATCCACAATCAGTCTGGCTCTATATTTATCACACAATTGAGTCATTGAAATAAAATCTGGAGAGTCGCCATCCATAGAAAAAACACTTTCAGTGACTATGTAAATTTCAGCCTCTTGGTTATCTCTTAATTTGTTATACTTTATTAGCTTATTTTCCAATTTTTGTAAATCATTGTGAGCAAAAGCAATTGACTTAGCTTGTGCTAATTGCAACCCATCCCTAATAGAAGCATGAGATAGTTTATCGAATAAAACAACATCGTCTTTCTTAGCAATACAACTGAGCAAGCCTAGGTTAGCAACATATCCTGAATTAAAAACCAATGCAGATTGAACTTGATGAATATTGGCAATTTTAGATTCAATAATAGAATACAAATCATGATTACCAGATATTAATCGAGACCCTGTTGATCCGTTATACCTATAACCATTTTCTATTAAATATTGATGTGAAGAGTTAAATACAGTTTCACACTTGGCTAATCCAAGATAATCATTTGATGAAAAATCAACCAAATGATTACTTTCAGGCAATAGCCTTAGTGTATTATTATTCTTTCTATCAGTGAGATGTAACGATAGCTTTTGTGGGAAAACCATACGATTTTTTCATGACAATTATCAAGTTAGCGATAATAGGCAAAGAAATTATAATCTACAAGTATTTAGTTTAAATTAGTTATAATAATCACTCAAACCCATTAGAAAAAATCACATCAACTGATGTTTCACCAGCCGAACTTATCAACTCAAATACAAATCTACCTAATGGCACATTGTTTGCAAAAGGAGCTGTATTAATCAGTTGGATTGGCTCTTGAGGGTTTGTATTGGCATCATCACTTTTGAAATCAATTCCATCGTCTGTTCCTGCATCATAAGGATAAAGGTCAATAGAAAATGAATCTCTCCAAATACCAGCTTGTCTTAAATCTAAATCATGTACACCAATAAACCAATCTGGACTTGGAGCAATCATACTGACCATTGACAGCAAAGGGTGTGATTCACTAATGATTATATCAACAGTTGTGGTATCTGTTGCATTACTGCCGGTACCTTCACTGGTATATTCTGAACTTTCTGTATCAATATTTGTTACAAATTCACTAAATAATTGAGACGTTGACCCTGTTTCTGCCATAATTTCAATTCCTGGTGATGCATTTCCACCATTCTGCCATATTGCTCCTCCAGATTTGTGTGTTATACCAGATAACGTTGAAAAATGTGCACCAGCGGGAAAACTGCCTGGATGTGATGTATCAGACCATTCTGCATGAAACGTCATTCTGTATTCAGCTATATACTCATACCTTTCTTGGCTGTTATTTCTGGCTCTATAAGCCAAATAAGATGCCTCTTCAATGGTTGCAGCATCAATCATTGAAATACTTGGCTCATTACCAAAGACGGTATTTAATGCATGAACTGTGAATACATAGTTTCCTGGAGTATTACCTGGAGGGCAAGGTCCACCATAACCATTGAAACCCCAGCTATTTTGTCCTTCAACACCTACATCATTAGGGTTGTTTTCGGGAATATGAGTGACTGATGGGTCAATATTATATTGTTTCCAATGCAACCAATTAAAATTTAAATCAACAAAGACGATGGCAAAGCTTTGTGTTCCTTCAGGAACATCTGTCCAAACTAATTGAGGAGAGACATTATCACCATTACAATTACCCCCACTAGAAAATGTATAATCATCAGGAATTATTGACTCTATTGGATAACTTGGGATATCAAGCGTTATGGCTTTTATATCACATATAAAATATAAGGGTAAAAACCCCAATAAAAATTTAAACTTCATAAATTTAATCCTCAAAAATCATGGTATTATTTTATTGCAGACACAATAAAAAACTGTGATGTAATAGACAGTCCCAAGGATATATTAATGACTAGAATAGCTGATTATTATCGAGTTATTTATCATCCTGATTTTCAGTTTTTTCACTGGGTTTTTTATAATCTCCAATAACTCCTTTTAAAGGACAAACTTTTTTAATTGGGCATTTACTACAACTTGATAAAGCAGCATAAGGGCATAACGTCATGGCTATTCTCTTTGTTAATTTTTAAGTGTAGCATGAAAATGAGCAGCTTTTATTGTAAATTCGAGAATGTACACACTTTATCCCATGACTTTTGTTGTATTTGAATATCAACTTGATGGCCTCCATTAAACTCATCTAACCAATAAGTTTCATCATCAATCCATCCTGCATTGTTGAATACAATATGATTTGATTGAACAAATGGTATGAGGCTTGCATCATTGATTCCTATAGATACATAAACTGGGATAATCCTATCTGCATTTGCAGGAGCATTGACTCCTGCATGGGCCTCAAGCACTCCAGCACTGACGATATAGGCTGCAAATTCAAGAGAATTAAAAAGCATGAGCGTATGCATCACATGCGCTCCAGCAGAAAATCCATAACCATAAATTCGGGCTTGTTCAATGTTGTAATCTAAATACATGTCTCCCAATAAATCAGAAAGGATTGGAAAATCAGTCCCTGGTACCCAACCACCAGAAGCGCCGGTTGACTCTTGTGCCATGATAATATAGTTATTATTTTCAGCAGCAGTTTGCCAAAAATTTCGCATCGCAATCGCTTGGCTAGGAGAAGTTCCTGCACCACCTGCCCCATGATAGAGTATCATTAATGGTAACGGATTATTGTCCGTATAATTAGAAGGCACATAAATATGGTAGTTTCTGTTTTGGCCATTTGAAAAAACCGATCTGGTTTGTGCTCCTAAAATTCCTCCACTGCCATTTGTCGGATTTGAATCATCTTGAAAACCAGAATTGAATACAATGTCTTCGCAGTCCATAAAGCTAGGAATATCTGGCAAACACAAAGATTGGCCTGACTGCAAAAGAATTAACAAGCCTAAAAGATACCTGCTTTTGCAGGTATATCTGTATCTTTTAAGTTTCTTTTTCCAATTTCTCAACATTTCTAAAGCCTTTAGGTAATAAATTACCACGTTTGGCTCGGTAACCTAAGAAGTTTTGTAAATCTTTCCATTTAATACGTATGTAACGTGCTCCAGCCCAGACCAAGAAGGATTGATTTTCACTGACAACAATCATATCAACCATGTGCTCATCACCTGCTTTTAAAGCCTTTGGAGGAATATTGATCATTTTATTGCCTTTACCTTTACTCAGTTGAGGCAATTCGTGTACTGGGAAGGCCAATAAATGACCAGCACTGGTAACACAAACAATAAAATCTTCATCAATGCTGTTTATCACTTTTGGAGGCAAGGTTTTAAAATCGCCTTTTGGTACCGAAATACAATGTTTTCCTGCTTTCACTTTTGAATACAGGTTTTCTGTAGCAGTAATAAATCCATAACCTGCAGATGAGGCCATTAACAATAAGGTGTCCGGTTTTTCACACACTGTGGCGACGAATTGGCTGTTTTCAGGCAACTTAAACTTAGTTGTTAGGGCTTCACCCTGACCTCTGGCAGATGGTAAAGAATGTGCCAACAATGAGAAACTGCGGCCACCATCACTTAAGAAAACAGCATTTAAATTACTGCGACCTCTGGCATGGTGTGCATACTCATCACCTGATTTAAAGCTCAATTTACTGGCATCAATATCATGCCCTTTTGCCGCCCTAACCCAACCTGCTTTGGACAAGATAATGGTATTGGGTTCATTGGGCACCAATGAAGTTTCATCAAAAACTTTGGCAGGTTCACGATCAACAATCATGCTTCTTCTGGCATCACCATGTAATTCGGTGTCTTCCATGATTTCAGTTTTGATTAATTTTTTCAACTTAGCGCGTGACATTAATATGCCTGCCAACTCATCACGCTCTGCCATCAGTTCCATTTGCTCGGTTCTGATTTTCATTTCTTCTAAACGGGCAAGATTACGTAATTTCGTTTCTAATATGGCTTCTGCTTGAATCTCTGATAGCTTGAATGTTGCAATCAATGTTTCTTTTGGATTTTCTTCTTCTCGGATAATCCGAATAACTTCATCTAAATCAAGATAAGCAATCAACAAGCCTTCTAAAATATGTAACCGGGCTTCAACTTTATCTAATTTATGTTGCAAACGACGCCTAACAGTTTCTGTTCTAAATATTAGCCATTCCTGAAGAATCATTTTTAAATTTTTAACTTGAGGACGTTTATCCAATCCAATCATATTCAGATTCACTCTGAAAGATTTTTCTAAGTCAGTGGTGGCAAATAAATGCCCCATTAATCCATCATAATCAATTCTGTTTGAACGGGCAATTATCACCAATCTAAAAGGATTTTCATGGTCTGATTCATCGCGTAAATCCTCAACCATTGGCAATTTTTTAGCACGCATTTGATTGGCAATTTGCTCAAGTATTTTGGCTGGACTTGCTTGATGCGGCAAAGCAGAAATAACAATATTTTTATCTTCTCTTTCATAAACACAGCGCATTTTAATGCTGCCTTTTCCTTGAGTATACATGTCCAAAATATCACTCCTGGGTGTGATGATTTCAGCATTAGTTGGATAATCAGGGCCCTGAATGTGTTGACACAAATCTTCAATGCTTGAATCAGGATGATCCAACAATTGAAACAAAGCAGCAGAAACTTCACGCAAATTATGTGGCGGCACATCAGTTGCCATACCAACAGCAATTCCAGAGCCACCATTCAATAAGATATTTGGTAACCTAGCTGGTAAAAATACAGGTTCTTGTAATGTGCCATCAAAGTTCGGTTGCCAATCAACGGTTCCATGCGGTACTTCTTGCAATAAACTTTTTGAATAAGGCGTTAATCTGGATTCAGTATAACGCATCGCAGCAAAAGATTTTGGGTCATCGGGTGAACCAAAATTACCTTGTCCGTCCACTAAAGGATAACGATAAGAAAAAGGTTGCGCCATCAATACCATGGCTTCATAACTGGCAGAATCACCATGCGGATGGTATTTACCTATCACATCACCAATGGTACGTGCTGATTTCTTGTGTTTGGACTTAGCTGATAAACCCAATTCGCTCATGGCAAACACTATGCGTCTTTGTACGGGCTTCAATCCATCACCAACAAAAGGCAGTGCCCTATCCAACACAACATACATGGAATAATCTAAATAAGCCTTCTCAGCATATTCGCCCATCGGCATAATTTCAAAATCTAAAATTTTTGACATCTATAACTTAATTGAAAAAAAGACTATTCTACTGACAACCTCATTAGATAACAAGAATAATTATTAGAGCTGTCTCTTATACACATCTGACGCTGCCGACGATCTACTCTGTGTAG
>OJDV01000520.1_pt1 | contig 13564 bp, 14 predicted proteins | sample 1592911 | NCBI WGS metagenome assembly OJDV01 (sample SAMN05416860, study PRJEB24817) | seawater metagenome | isolation source: Sea water | place: Canada:Atlantic | collected 2013-11 | reverse complement strand
GAGATTTCTGCCTGTCTCGTGGGCTCGGAGATGTGTATAAGAGACAGAATTTATATTGCTTTAATTCCATAGATAGTAAGCATGTTGAAACTAAACATAAATGTTTGAAAGTTCTAGATTAAAAGCACCAAATCAAAAAATCATTAATGATACTGGTATATTTAAAACAAGTTTGGGAAAAATTGGACTTACTTATTTGATGGCTTTGTATAGTTGCTATACAGGGATGTATTTGGAAAGGAGTAGTATTCAAGATTCATAAATGATTATGAAAGTGCATTGGATAGCTGTTTTATATGGAATAATAGCTGAAAATTCTGGGGGGATTTTTGTGGTTATGAGATTGTAAATTATAACAAAGCCCTTGATACATATGGGTTTGAGAGCTAGTGGTTTCTACGCCGCCTCCACCAAACAAGAAAAACAGCCTCCAGGCTGTTTTTTTTTAAATTTAGATTTAATAAATGATCCAAATAAAAACTATAACGTATTTCTAAATAAGACAATAATAATGTACAATTTATCTTTATTAATTTATAGACAAAATACGCCATGTTTTATCCAGATATAGAGCCATACAATCATTTTCAGCTTCAAGTTTCTTCATCACATATCCTCTATGTTGAAGAATGCGGTAATCCGCAAGGCATACCTGTTTTATTTGTACATGGTGGGCCAGGGGCTGGTTGCAAAGAAGATGATCGTTGTTTTTTTGATCCTGATCAGTACCGTATTATTATTTTTGATCAACGTGGATGTGGACGTTCAAAACCGCTGGGATCTATCAAGTCTAATACCACGCAAGACTTAGTTAATGATATTGAATATATTCGTGAATACCTTGCAATCGAAAACTGGCTGGTTTTTGGTGGTTCTTGGGGCAGTACCTTAAGTTTGGTTTATGCCATTAAACATACTAATCGCGTACTGGGATTAGTATTAAGGGGCGTTTTCTTTGGTAGTGTTGAAGAAAATCATTGGCTTTGGCAGGAAGGTTTTAGCCGATTCTATCCAGAGGCTTATCAACGGTATAAAAATATCATGCCAGAAAATAAAAGAGATAACTTGATGGCTGGATACTATGAAATGATGACGCAAGGCAATGATCAAGAAAAGAATGAAGCGGCCATTGAATTGATGCGATGGGAGTCCGCTGGTGTAACTACAGTTGTTACCGAGGATGAAATTGATAATTCAAAGTTATCCTTTCATCAAGGATTAATTGAAGCACATTTTTGCGCCAATCTGTGTTTTCTTGAAAAAGATTTTATTCGATCAAATTTAAGCAAGCTCAAGCATTTGCCAGCCATTATTGTCAATGGACGATATGATATGTTAACACCACCCAAAGTTGCCTATGAGTTACACAAGGCTCTGCCTTTATCGCAACTAGATATTGTTGAAGGTGCAGGGCACTCATCCAAAGAACCTAATATGATTAAGGCGTTGGTTGGTGCCACTGATAGCATGGTGAAAAAGTTAGTTTAATACTAAATTTTATAGGCAAAGTCTCATCCCTTTGTATTTAATATTCATTCATCTTCTAGATAGACACACTTATTAACGAATTCGCCTGGAAAATTACCATCTATGGCGCAACTGGGCAAGTGTTGTTTGATTTGGTTTTTTATGAGTCCTATGACTACACCTTCGTTGAAGTCAAACTTTTTGCAGCCTTTTTGTGGGTCAAAATTTTCATCTCTGCATTGTCCAGCGTGATGCAGCGCGATAATTTTCCTGCCATTAACTTTAAACACAGGTGAGCCTGATGACCCTGGTTCTGTGTCTGCATAATAATGAAGCACCACAGTATTGGCCTGGGCTATTTCACTGTCTACTCTTGAGATTTCTTTTTCTCTGCCATACGGGTGTTGAATCACCATAACATTGCCTTTTGTTGGGGTGATATCGGCCAGTTCTAACCATCCGTAATGTTTTCCAATTTTATTGTTTAGTCTTAGTAAGGCATAATCTAAATTGGGATTCACTTTTACCGCTTCTGTTACTTGTGCATGGTAGTTATTTATTTGGTTGGAGTTAAGATATTCCATGTTGACTTTGATTTTTGTGACATCATGTTTTTCTTTGGTTTGTAAGTTCATCACACAATGGGCGTTTGTCAAAATTAAATCTGGACCGACTAAAGATCCTGAACATGATCCTCCTTGCTCATTCAACAATAAAAAAGCGACACGTCGAGAGGTATTGAAAATCTTTTTTTGGTCTTCTAAATCCCTAATTTTTTCGAAGTTGGCTTCACCAATGATGCGTTTTTTGTTTTTCTCTTTCTCACTCATGGGTTCAATAAATGTTGTTGAAGGGAACTCTTGTGCATAAATTGATGTAGAAATAATGATCAATAATGCTGTGGTTATTATTTTTAAATTTGTCATATAAGTGCTCACTTCACTGTGGATTTAATCGAAGATGTGTAGATATCTGGCTTTTCTTGTTTGGCGCGAATTTTCATGCTTCTATAACTGTGTTCGTCAACACCCGCAAAATTTTCGATGAATTGGCCCTCGCCATCTCTGACATTTAATGATTGTTTGTATAAATTAAGCGGATTTGTCGTGACTACAAAAACAGTCAGTGACTTTCCTGTTGGCTTGACTGCTTCTATTTCAAATGGCATCAATGAACCAGGAACTTCTAGTGTGCCAGCATTGATTTGGTTTTCAGGATTGAACTGGTTTGGGTATAATATTGTGGCAACATCGTGTGCATCTATGTTGACAATATTGAGATACCCTTGAGTTGGGATATTTGTGGTAAATGTAATGAGTTCACCTTCATTGAACTCTGCTTGATTAATCGATGATTCAAATGGCATACCAGATGTTGCGATTTTTGCCCATTCTTGCCAATTAGGTCCTTGGCTGTTGCGACTGGGTTTGGTACCTAGTGGTAATTGCGCCAGTTTTTTATCACCAAATAACAATGGCTTATGTATGTAGTCTGGATCATTTTCCAGTGCAGTGGCAATGTATGTACCTGCTGATTCTACAATACCTAAAGCTGTTGGTTGTGTTCCTTGTTGTGCAGCAGTAGATAAAGCTTTATAAACACCAATGGTAAATAAACTGCCCTTATCGCTGGCCTGGGCAGCTTCGAAATCATGTGCCGCTGCTAAAGTGATGGTATTATTTAAGCCATCAAGAAATCCGCTGTTTGACTCAGTTGATTGACTTTTGCTCATGATATTTATTTGAGTGGATTGACCAAAGCTGTGCTTTTTTGAATACAATAGGTTTTCACCCATTTGTTGACCAGATGGAGTAATGCCTCGGGTTGCTGTTCCGGAGTGACAACTGTCTAACATGATGATTTTGTATTGGGATGGAATGCTTTGTATCCATGTGGACAATTCATCATCCAAAATATAACCACCATCTGATTTTTTCTCACCTAAATCATAAGTGGTAATGTATTCATCAAATCCATCGGTTTCATCTCCATTTTTATCTTTAAAATGGCCTCCATGTCCTGAAAAATAAATAAACACCCGGTCATTTTCAGAAACCCCATTGATTAACCACTCATTAATGGTTTGTTCAATATTGGCTTTGTTTGCTAAGTTCCCAGTCAATGTTTTGGTATTTTCTGGTTTAAAATTTAATATCTGGCTAATTTTATTGGCCATGCTGACATCTAAATCAATGCCTTTTAGGTTATATTTTTTCTGTTGATATTCAGTGATACCAATAATCAATGCTTTGTCTTCTGCTTGAACTTGTAGGCTTAATAGCAGAAGTATTATTAATAGTTTTTTCATTTTCATTTCCTAATTATTTTAATTATTGGCAACACGAAATCCCATGCCATTACTAGAACCATCAGATTTTACTCCGTTTCTGAATAACGACCACATGAAATATGCTTCTGAACCCCAATAGCCTCCTCGATACATGTGGCTTTCACATTTTCCGGTCATCCAAGGACTTTGATCAGTTGGTGCTTCATAATAATGTGGATGGAAGCAATCTTGAGTGAGTTCCAATACATTTCCATGCATGTCATATAAGCCAAATTTATTCGGTTTAAAGCTTTTTACAGGGGCTGTTTGTTTATCGTCCCATTTCGATCCACACACCTTACAATTGGCTTTGTTCTTACCAACTTTATCGCCCCAGCTAAAATTCTTTTGACTGCCAGCTCTGGCAGCATATTCCCACTCTGATTCGCTGGGAAGGCGATAGCTACGGCCTGATTTTTGACTAAGCCAATTGACATATTGTTGCGCATCATTCCAAGAGACATTGATAACTGGACGGTTTTTTCTGCCCCAATTCTCATCACTTGGGTTGTTGTTACAACCGCCTGCTTTGACACATGCATCCCATTGATAAAAAGTGATTTCTGTTGTGGACATGTTAAATTTGTTGATGCTGACTAAATGACTTGGTCCTTCAAGCGGGTGTCCATCATCTCTGCCCATGGTAAAAACTCCAGATGGAAGGGTAATCATTTCAGGACATTGGTCACAATCTTTGAATATGTCACCGACGTTATTGGTTGTCAATTGCAATGTTTGCTTGTTGGTTTTGTTATCATTTGTACGACTTGTTACTGCACTCAACAAAGGCACTAATCCTGGTTTTATTGCTTGATTACTTGAAGCTAATAAATTATTGGTATTTTCACCAGTAAAATAAAAATCTCCAGTTGTGGCGTTGTTTTGCCATGTAATTTGCCTGCCATTTGAATCATCTAGAACACCTGATCGGGTTGACTTAAAGACTTGTTCTAATGTTTTTCCTGGTTTTTTGATGTTCTCTAAAATGTGTTTGGTGAATAATCCGTTGCGCCCACTGCCATCAGAGTCAGCTGCTTTTCGACCAGGAGAAGTGCCATAAGCAATAAACATACCACTGGCTAAATTATTAATAGCTCCCCAACCGCCACTGCTAATGGCACGGTCTCTTTTTGGAAAGGGGTTATTTCTACAGGCATCCAATATCACAATATTCATGCGGTTTTTTGCGTATTTCATGCGACTTGTGATGCGATTTAGTCCAATGCCTTCATCTCTGGCATCTTCTTGGTATTGCATATCGGCATCAATGGGCACCAAATAATTGTCACCATCCACTTCTAATCCATGACCGGCATAATAAAATAAACCAATGGTATCTTCCATATCTCCATTGGTTAGCACATTATTAAACTGTTTAATTTTTTCACGCATTTGTTTTTTATTTAAATCGGTGCCTGAAATGACATTAAACCCTAAATCTTCTAGAGCTGCTGCCATATCTGTGGCATCATTTGTTGCGTTTTTTAATACACCCATTGTGCTGTATTGCGAATTGCCAATAATCAATGCTACGCGTCTTTCTGTTGTTGCAGCATCACAATGACTGACAACAAATATTAACATCATGAATAGTATTTTTTTCATCACTTTCTCTTAATCCTGCGCCACTCTAAATCCCAAATCATTGATGACCATGTGTTTATTGCCCCGTGTGCGATTAATGGCAATCATGTCTTGTGCAGGTAAAATCCAACTGCCGCCTCTGGATATTCTTTTATAATCATCATCACAATTTTCAATCCACGCATTACCAGTTTTTGGCGCGTTTTTGTAACTGGAATGCCAACAATCGGCCAACCATTCTGAAACATTACCATGCATGTCATAGAGGCCAAAAGCGTTTGGATGATAGGACTTAACTGGGACAGCCTGAGATTTATTGCATTCTTTTAAACCATAACTGGCCTTGTTACAATCTGCACTGTTTCCCCAACTGTATTGACCTGTGCTGCCAGCCAACGTGGCATATTCCCATTCTGCTTCGCTGATAAATCGATAAGGCCGTTTTGTTTTTTCTCTTAACCATGAGATGTATTTACTGGCATCATTCCAACTGATACAAACCACGGGAGAGGAATCAGTTTGTTGATAATAGGGATTTTGCCAATTGGCATCTTTGGGTTCTAACCATTTGTTGGTAAACACATGACATCCGCCTTGAATTTCTGCGGTTGTTTTGTATCCAGTATCATGAACAAAGGCTTTAAATTGAGCCACTGTCACTTCAGTTGTACTCATATTGAATTGACCAATATTCACTTTATGCTTTGGAGAGTTATAGGCATTTTCCTTATTCTGACCCATTTCAAATTGACCCGATGGAATGGCAATCATTTCTGGACAATTCTGGCAATCTGTAAAGATTTCACCGGTTTTTCTGTGTTGTTTGGGGTATTCTGTATCTTCTTTAATTGAGGGTAATTTCACATTATTTGCCAATGGGGCAAAATAAAAATCTCCTGTGGTGGCATTGTTTTGCCATGTTGTTTGTTTGCCATGAGTGACTTTTAAAACACCAGCTCTGGTTTTTTTAAATACCTGTTCTAGTGTTAAGCCTTGTTTTTCTATGTTTTCTAATATGTATTTTGTAAAAACCCCGTTTCGACCAGAGCCAATTGAATCTAATGCCTTTTGACCAGGTGAAGTGCCATAAGCGATGAACATTCCGCTGGCAATGTCGTTTAATTCACCCCAACCCCCAGCAGATAAATTGCGGTCTAATTTGGGCAAAGGGTTGTCTCTGCAAGCATCAAGAATGACGATATTTAATTGATTTTTTGCATAGTTCATTCGCCTGGTAATTCTGTTCAATGCCACTCCTTCATCACGTGCATCTTCTTGAAATTCCATTTCAGCATCAATAGGTACTAAATAATTGTTTCCATCCACTTCTAAACCATGCCCTGCATAATAAAAAAGTCCTATAGTATTTTCTGGATCGCCTGACTTGAGTTTTTGATCAAATTCTCGAACTTTCTCGGTCATTTGTTTTTTTGAAAGGTTAACACCATATACCACATCAAATCCTAACCTGAGCAAGCTCGCTGTCATATCTACGGCATCATTTTCTGCATTCTCTAGAGCTCCCATCACTGAGTAACTTGAATTACCAATAACCAAAGCGATGCGCCTTTCATCGCTATTAGCCAATGTCATATTACTGATTAAACTTGAGATGATGAATAGTATGAGATGTTTCATTGGATTTGTATTTCAACACGGCGATTAAGTTGGTGGTCATTGTTTGATGTACCTTGGCTTAATAATTGTGACTCTCCCATGCCTTGGGTCGTGATTCTTTTATTAAGATCACTTTCAAATGATATTAAATAATTCTTTACCGATTGGCTTCTTCTTTGACTTAAATCCATATTGTATGTATCACTGCCAATACTGTCTGTGTGGCCTATTAAAATTAAGTGGCTTTTTGATAATTTTTTTAAAGCGGTTGCCAATTGTAGGGATTGTTGCTTACCTTTTGCTGTTAATTGGTCGCTGTTAAACTCAAAGTGTATGGCTAAATCAATTTTTGGTTTAATTTTCATGCCTCTAAAACTTATGCTGCGGCTTTCAGTTAAGGCACAGCCTATTGTTTGGCTGTTGAGGACTTGGTCTTTTGTGCTATTAAGCAGTTTTATTCTGTATTTGTTGTATTCAGTTTGCTCTTGAGGCATGAAACTTAATTCGTTTAAAAATTGACTGGCTTGACACGTGTTTTTGCTGAACAAAGCATTATCAATGCTATTTTGGATCCAATAAATTCTGTCCTTGTCTGATTTGACCAGATCATTAAGTGCATCTAACATCACTTCTTCTGCAATAATGGGATCTTTTTGTTCGAGATATACTTTGGCCAAATTAATTGCATCGGTTAAGTTTGGGCAGTCATCTAAAGAATCTTGTAACTGACTTTGTCTTTCTGTCAATTCTTCAGGTAGTAATTGCACATGGGTCGATGGGCACTCTTGAGTCATGCCAATATTTGTTATCAATAACAAAAACAGATACTTCATATTTTATTTTTTTCCTATCAATTCACTATTTATTGTATGGTATTTTAATCTCTTTTAAAACCCTAAAATTAGGTGTTTAAATAAATAACGAATAATTATCATATTGAATTTATAATAAATGTGTTCTCATTCATCAAAAACTTATTAACATATAATTATTTTCACAAACATGATTAAATACCAGTAGTTGATAATAATAGCTAGGCAATTAGATTGATATTATTTTAAATGGCTTTAAGTCTATTAAAACACCTTTTATTTACCCTTTTTTGCAAAGTAGAAAATTAAATGAAAAAATTTATATGGAGGCTAGTTAAAAGCCTTGTAGCGTTAATTGTGGTATTGATTATCTCAATCACATTATTCATGCAATTTGCGCCTGTTTTTGGTGGGAAACCTGATGAAATAACTATAAATAAAATACATGAATCAGAAAACTTCAATGGTGAGATTTTTCATAATTTAGTACCTACAGTATTGGAGACATCATCGAATCAAAAAATTTCAATTCTGAATTTTATATTTCCACCTGATGGGAAGAATCCAAAAGAGTCTTTGCCTGCAAAATATTTTGATAAGAATAATTTTAATAATGGTGATATGGTTTGGTTCGGGCATTCAACCATTCTATTTAAAACTCATGATGTGACCATTATGACTGATCCTGTATTCTATAGTGCGGCTCCGGTTTCTTTTTTAGTGCAACCCTATGACATGGATGTAGTCAACACAATCAATGGATTGCCAGAAATAGATGTGGTGTTGATTTCACATGACCATTACGATCACTTGGATTATCGTGCCATTCAGGAAATGGATGCTAAAGTTAAAAAGTTTATAGTGCCATTGGGAATTAAAGCCCATCTTCAACGTTGGGGTGTGGCTGATAATAAAGTTTTAGAATTAGACTGGTATGAAGATGAAACTTTTTCTTCTGTGAAATTTACATTAACTCCATCGCGGCATTTTAGCGGTCGAGGATTGAGTGACCGTTATTCTACATTATGGGGTTCATGGGTGGTTAAATCTGAGTCTTTGAGTTTGTTTTTCAGTGGTGATAGTGGTTATTTTGATGAGTTTAAAAAGATAGGTGATATGTTTGGACCGTTTGATATTGCTTTCTTAGAAAATGGTGCTTATAACCCAGCCTGGAGCCAAATTCACATGTATCCTGAGAATTCTGTTCAAGCCAGTATAGATTTGAATGCCAAGATTTTCTTTCCAATCCATTGGGGCAAGTTCGATCTTTCTGTCCACCAATGGACTGATCCAATTCTCAGAGCAAAAAAGGCTGCAGAACATAATAATGTGAAAGTTGCAACACCTCTTATTGGTGAGAGCTTTACAACAACTCACTATTCTTCCAATGTATGGTGGGAGAGTGTCAAATGAATCTATTCAGACGATTTTAGTGTTTTATTAAATTTCTCTAAAAGTCTTTTTAATAGCATCGATTCGGATTGCTGTGACGCCAGCTTGGATAGCAAATGTGGGCCATTTATCGCGGGTTTCTTGTACTTGTTTAATGATTTTCCTGCAAATTGCTAGGTTTAATCCTGCCGTTTTGGCAACTTGAATTATATCATCATGAATGAAATAATCCCGTTTGCCATTGATGGTCATTTGGTGTTGTGAGGTCCAAGCGCCTTTTGGATTAAAGCTATAGGTGACATCATAAGCCGGTGATAAACGCCATTGGCCTTTTCGATTCATCAAGAAAGCGATGTTTTTGGTGTGGTCATCTTGATTACGCATAATGACATTAAAAACCATGCGTTTAAATAATTGTAGTTTATCTTCCATCGGTAAATGTAATTGTTTGCATATATCTAAGGCTTGTTCGTAACTGGTACCTCCTGGGAGTTGGTAGTCAAAATGAGCCATCCCACACAACGTCATCATGTGTTGTTTGTCGCCATTATCATCTCTATCAAATCTTTTGGTCATAAAATGGGCACGATTGGCTTCTTTTAATATACGGCATTCCATCATATGGATACCTGTATCTATTGCGCACAGATAATAAGCGTATTCAATGCGCCCAAATCCCATGGGGTCATTAAGTTCCTTATCGCTGTTTTCATTGACGCCGTCAAATTTAATTAACCAATAACTAAAACCTTTTGTTGCACTGATGTGCCCAGAACAAATGGTGTTGGTTTTTTCATTCCATGCAATCACTGCTTTAGCTCTTGCGCCACCTGCGGATGTGCCTATTTCCAGAATCTGAGTCAGTGCTTGCGTATCAATGTCTTTGTCTTTGAGTTGTACATCTATTTTTCGGGCAGTCAGAATATCACTGGCGAGTTCGACCATTTGTTCGATGTCTATGGGTGAGTTTCCAGGTTGTTTATGGTTTGTTGCAGGATAAAACTCTAATGCGCCCATTCCTCTTTGGCCTATGTAGCATAATCTTTCAATTGGGTTAAAGTCACTTTTTTCTCTGTTGTGTCTTGCCAACCATTGATCAATTAAGGCGTTACCAAATTTATCTGGTAACATATCTGCTAACAATCCAGGTAAACCCTTATATGTGTCCTTGTTCAATGTTGAGAATTGATACGGTGTAGATCTCAGTGGCATGGTAATAGGGCACAGTTGGATACCTGATTCAATAATGTTGTTCGAATACTGGAATTCACCAATTTCTTGATTTGGGTGCCAGATTATCGCGCCAATTTGGGTTCCCCATAACCTGACTTCTGCCATTAAGCTTGGCATCATTGTTCGTCTCCCCAATTAAATTCGGTAGTATTTTCTACTATGTGATTTGAATTGTCCTTTTTCTTTGTCCTTTGACTGGCACGTTGGCGGCGTTTGGGCGTGGCTTTGAGCCTTTCCATTGGAGTCAGATTATCTGGGTTGGGTAAGTTTGATAACATGTTTTTCAGCAGTCCTAAGAAGTCCAAATAAGCAAATAAAGACGAGGCATTGACTGATTTGCCAGCTTCAATGTTTTGAATAGTGCGCAAGGAAACACCTGTTTCATTGGCTACTGTTTGTTGTTCTAGGTTTAATTGAAGCCTGACATATTTAACCACTGAGGCTAACCTATTAAATGTATTTTTCATGATTTAAAGCGCAATTTAATGCGTAATAATTATTAATAATAAGATAACACGTAAAATAATGCGCGTCAATTAATAAAATACATTTATTCTATTAATGCGCATAATAATGCGTTTAAGTCGAATTATATGACAATATGCGCAATATTATGCGTGTAAATATTATTGGTTTAAATTGTGCTTAAGTTTTCTTCTAGCTGAGTTTTTAGATTGATTACTTGTTCTTTTGTATATTTTATATTGGCGTAATTCGCACCCCAAACAACATCAGGCCAACAAGCATCGCCTGGTTTTCTTCCGATAACATGAATGTGCAGTTGAGATACAATGTTACCTATGGCGGCAATATTCATCTTCTCAGTTGAAAATTGATATTCAAAAACAGTTGCAATTTTTTCGGCAATGGCATTGATTGAAATTTGCAACTCATCTGTTAAATTATAGATTTCAGTTGCCTTGGTTTTAGGAACAATAATCATCCAAGGAATGGTTGCATTTTTGTGCAACAAAACAAACAGGGAGTTTAAGTCAAAGAGACAATGGGTATCTTTGGCTAGCTGTGGATGAAGTATGAAATCTATTGCCATGAGGATATCTTATCTAAGTTTTACATTCAAATATATTATTTATGATGTTTCTTGGCAATCAATGTTAAAACTCCTCATTATTGCGGGTAAATTATTCATTTAGTTGATTAAATTTTGTTATGATACTGCCATGAACTTCCGTAAAAATAAAATTCATTTAAAAATCAGACAATGGCTATTTATGTTGTGCTTGCTTATTTTTACATCAGCCTGTCAACAACAAGACAATAGACTCATTAAAAAACAATATTTTATTTTTGGTACCATTATTGACGTTTTGATTTGGCACAATGATGATAAAAGGGTGAATAAGGCATTGTATGAACTTGAAACTGAATTAAATGGCATGCATACACAATGGCATGCATGGAAAGATGGCAAACTAAATACAATTAACACAGCGCTACGTTCAGGAAAGTCAATTGAGTTAAGCATAGATGAAATTGATTTTATTCAGGTCACAAAGATATTGTCATATCAATCTAAAGGATATTTCAATCCAGCCATTGGAGAAGTCATCAATATGTGGGGGTTTCATACGGATAATTATCCGATATTAGAGCCACCTCCTACACAAGTTGAAATCCAATCCTTTCTTAATTACTTGCCCACGATGGAAGATTTGTTGATTAAAAATAATCAATTGAGCTCTAGTAACAAGCACATTTGGCTAGATTATGGAGGAGTTGCTAAGGGCTATGCCATTGACAAGGCCATTAATATCCTGAAATCTCATGGCATAGAAAATGCCATCGTTAATGCTGGAGGAGATTTGCGCAGTATGGGGACAAAAGGAGAAAAAAGTTGGAAAGTGGCCATTCGAAAGCCCAATTCAGAAGATGTATTAACAGTTATCAATGTTAATGGAGATGAATCAGTCTTTACATCTGGAAATTACGAACGCTATAAAGAGTTTAATGGTAAAAGGTACGCCCACATCATTAATCCTAAAACAGGGTATGGGGTTGAAGAAATTGTTTCAGCGACAGTCATCGCAGATAATGGTACATTGGCAGATGCTGCAGCAACAGCTTTAATTGTTGCAGGCAGTAAAAACTGGAATGAAGTGGCCCAATCCATGCATTTAAATCAAGTCTTATTAATCAATGCCGATGGCAACTGTTTGGCAACCCAAAAGATCATTGAACGGATCAATGACATTGAGTTGAACTGTGAAGTTTTACAGTAGTTCAGATTTTCTATTGCAGTACAATAATATCATAATAATTGAAGCAAAAAAAAACCCGATACAAAATCGGGTTTTTTAATTTTATATAAAAATCGAATTATGCAACAATGTTTACATGTTGACGATTTTTTGGTCCTTTTTTAGCAAACTTAACAACACCGTCTTTTAGTGCAAACAAGGTATGGTCTTTGCCCATGCCTACATTGTCACCAGCGTGTACTTTTGTACCACGTTGACGTATTAAGATGTTACCAGCTAAAACGTTCTCGCCGCCATATTTTTTGACGCCGAGGTATTTGGGATTCGAATCGCGGCCATTCTTGGTACTACCCGCTGCTTTCTTATGTGCCATTTCTTAATCTCCTATGCTTTAATCTTTTTGATTTTTATTTCAGAATAACTTTGACGGTGACCCATTTGAGTCATTGAGTGTTTACGTCTTCTGAATTTGATGATTTTTACTTTCTTAGAACGTCCGTTGCTCATTACTTCAGCTGAAACTTTTGCACCTTTAACATTGGGTGTGCCAACTTTGATATCTTCTCCATTAGATGTCATTAAAATTTCGTCGAAATCTATTTTTGATCCTTCTTCTAGACCTAACTTTTCAACACGAAGGACATCGCCTTCTTTTACTCTGTATTGTTTGCCACCAGTAAATATAACTGCATGCATGATTTTTCTCCAAAAACTATTTAAAAATTTGAAATTTTCATGATGAAAACTTCGTATACGCTATGGTCAATGTAATCAATGCAGACAAGACCATAAGCTACAAGGACGGCGATTTTACTGGTTAGGTATGGTTTGGTCAATAATTAAATATTAATAATGGTCATATACTGTCTCTTATACACATCTGACGCTGCCGACGATCTACTCTGTGTAGA
>OJDV01000519.1_pt1 | contig 13570 bp, 12 predicted proteins | sample 1592911 | NCBI WGS metagenome assembly OJDV01 (sample SAMN05416860, study PRJEB24817) | seawater metagenome | isolation source: Sea water | place: Canada:Atlantic | collected 2013-11 | reverse complement strand
TCTCGTGGGCTCGGAGATGTGTATAAGAGGCAGTTATAATATTAACTCATACGAAAAACCTATTCAATTGAAATAATAATCTGTTACAATAATTGACCAAAAATATTACTGAGAAAAATTATGAAAATACTATTGTTATTATTAGTTAGTTCCATTTCTTTTGCTGCTGACTTTAAAGCCACTGAAGACAAAATAAATACCGCCCTTAAATCAGACATAAGAACTGAGGCCGAAACAGACAGAGACCGTAATAGAAGACCTGTTAGCACATTAGAATTTATGGGGTTGCGAGATGACATGAAAGTTGCTGAACTTATCCCAGGTGGTGGCTGGTATACAAAATTACTAGCACCTGTATTAAAAGAGAATGGAGAGTTGTATCTGGCTTATGGCGCTGGTCGCGTTGAAGATGGATTATTAAAAGACAACAAAGACTTCTCACATGTCAAAGTTGTTGCGAAGGATTCAAAATTATACCGCAAAGAAGATGCCAGATTCTATTCTTTGGAAAATGCGGACATGGGCTTAAAAGATTTAGACATGGTTTTAACTTTTAGAAATTACCACAACTTTGCTGATGATGGTAGAAAAGCGATGAATGATGCGGCTTATGATTCTTTAAAAATAGGTGGTATTTATGGTGTGGTTGATCATACTCGTAGACACATGGAAGGTGAAAACAATGAAAACCGCAGAAGATTTGATCCCGTTAAAGCGATCAAAGAAATCCAAGATGCTGGTTTTATCTTAATCGATTTTTCTGACATGCATTATCGTGCTGATGATGAATTGCGTTATGAAGTGGGCAGAAAATCTGTTACTGGTAACTCTGATAGATGGACAATGAAATTCAAGAAAGTTAAGAAATAAATCTCGTCTAACTACAAAAATAAAGCTGGTTTACATCATTTATAAACCAGCTTTTTTTATATGACAAATACTAAAATAACTATCAAATACCTATTGGGTATTACATTTGCCGTTATATTTACTTGGGTATTGCATGAGTTCTCTCATTGGGTCACCTATCAATGGTTGGGCTATGAAGCATTAATGACATTGAATAGAGTTTCACCTATAGGCACACCAACTAATAATCAAGTACTGATCGCTTCAGCAGTTGGCCCTATAACCACTATTATTCAAGCTGTAATTATCTATAACCTACTCAAATATAAAAATTGGAACATCTATTTATATCCTCTATTATTGACGCCATTTTATATGCGATTTTTAGCAGGATTAATGAATTTTATCCATCCAAATGACGAGGGGAAAATAGGTGAATACTTAGGTATAGGTCTTTTTACATTGGCTATTATAGTTAGCAGCTTCTTGTTGTATTTAGTCTATAAAATTTCTAAAAAACACAAATTGTCATTAAAATTTCAAATAGTGACTATCATTACAGTGATGGTTGTTTCATCTTGTATCATTTTACTAGACCAATCCTATAAATTTAGAATTCTATAACCTGACATTAGTCAGATTTAATCATATGTTTTTTTGCCGTTGTGTATAACGGAAGCTCTACAATTTTATAAAACAACCAACTGAAAGTTACAATTAAAATCATGTAAATGATAAATCCTATCATAGCAAAATCAACACGCACCAAATAATCTCTCAAGCCGAGGGTATATAACATACCTAAAAACACAACATGCGTTAAATAGAGTGTATAGGATGAATCTCCAAGTGACTTAAATAATCCTTTTATTATAAATATTTTGTTTTTTTCTAATGAAGCAAACAACCAAACGATTAAAAATGCAAATACACCAAATGTAAGAACTCTAATATGCCCATAGGGTTTATTAATAGTGATTGCCAAGTAAAGAAACCCTATTGTCGCCAATAAAATTATTACAATAAACTTTTTATTAGCTAACTTATCAAGGAAATAATACAGTGCATATCCAGCAATAAACTCAAGAATCAAAGATGATAGGAAAAAATCTATAAATTTATTACTACCTAGAGTTACAAAGGTTATTTTTAAAATAATAAATAAAATAACAGCAGTAAATAAAAATTGTGGCTTTATTTTTGGCGACAGCATCAATATAGCAATGATCAAATAGAAATACAATTCATAGGTCAAAGACCATGCTGGTGCAATAACCAAGTCAAACATATTAGCATTCACCAAAAAAATGGATTGGAGGATTTCTTTGTTGTCAAGAAATGAAGGGTTGAAAAAATAATAATAGATTATGGCCAAAAATACAATTGGCCAAAACCCCAAGAAAATCCTTAAAAACCTTTTAAAGATGAATTGTACAGATGAATTTATGTTTTGTATTTTTCCAATCGTTGTTTTTGCCATAACAAAACCACTGATAACAAAAAATATATCAACCCCCAAATACCCAAATTTGGCAATAGATTCAAACACCATATTGGATAAATTCATGGCCTTAAAATGAGGCAAAGCATGATGAAATACAACCATTAAAGCCGCTATTCCTCTTAAGGCTTGAATATTATAAAACATGATATTTACTTATTAATAAATGCAAATTCAGCTTAGCATTTATTATGTTCTTGGATACACTAATCATGCTTATGATTAATCTCTTGCTTTTCGCCTGGTTTTGAAAAATAGGGTTCATCAACCATTATCAAAGATTCTGGCACTTTTACTGGGACGTGGATGCCAATTGATTTTTCAGCGTTTATGCGCTCATCTAATATGATGGGACCTTCTTCGCTGAGATAAAACCAATAAGGTGGAAAGGCGGTATTGGTTGTGTTTTTTAACCAATGTTCTTTATAGGGCTTGAAATGCTCATCATTAGGATCTGCATCGCCCATGTGCATGATGGTGACATCGTTTGACAATGTGACTCGAAAAACCAGGTTAGAAACTTCCGCTCTGGCAGGCCAACCTGCATGAGGAATGCGCACCACCTCTATGAGTAAATCATCCAGTTTTAATGTTTGTTCTTTGTCACCCTTTTGCAATGCAATGCCATTGATTTGTTTTTTTATGGCCTCACTGTTTTTTAATGCCATTATTTTTTCCACCGCTTGGGTTGGTGCAAACAATTTGGCTTGTGGGTTATTTTGTAGAAACTTCAATACGTCTTCAGCTGAAAAATGATCGCCATGGGCGTGGCTGATAAAGATGGCATCTAAACCATCATAGGGTGCTTTGCCTGAAAAAATGGCATCTCTGGTTTCATCAGAAACCAGTTGGTAAAGATTATAATTGTTATGAAAAAAAGGATCAAAAACAATTTTTGTTTCGCCATTTTCTATCATGACGCCTTCATTTCCTAGATAGGTGGCTGTGGCAGATTTTTCATGGGCACTTAGATTAAAACTTAAAATGATAAATAGAGACAGAGTTATTAAGTATGATTTTTTCATGATTGATTTAATGACTTGAACGATTTTATATTGTAGCATAAAGACAATTAAATTATGGTCATTAGATGTCCACCAGCAGATCTCAACAAAAAGAAAAAACCAGACGTGCAATTATTGACGCTGCAATCAGCGAATTAAGTGACAGTCAAAGTTTTGCTGCTTTAAGTTTACGTGTGGTTGCCCGTAAAGCTGGCATTGCTCCCAATTCGTTTTACCGACACTTTAAAGACATGGAAGAACTGGGATTAACCTTGGTTGATGAATCAGGCCTTACTTTGCGCCAATTGATGCGTAAAGCACGCCAAAGGTTTAAAAAAAATGGCAGCGTTATTGTCACTTCTGTTAAAACATTCTTTGAATTTACCGAAACCAATGCCAATATATTGCGCTTGTTGTTTCATGAACGTTCTGGCACAACCCGCGCTTTACGTGATGCGGTTGCCCGTGAGATTCAATACTTTATTGTGGAATTAACCGATTATATTCAATCCATTGGTTATGAAAAAGAAATTGCCTATACTCAAGCTGAAGCCATGGTGGCTATCATTTTCAATGCCGGTGCTGAGTCCTTGGCTGCTAAACCACAACAAAGACAACAACTAGAAAAAAGGGCCATAGACCAATTAAGATTAATTGCCATTGGTGCGCGCGTTCTTTATTTAAATGATAAAAACGACAAGAAATAAACTTATTTTTTAATTTCAGTCTTTTTGATCAAATCAGAAAAATAGATGGCGTTGATTAACCATTTTTGAGTGCCCAACCAAAATCCTCTAAAATTTGGGTTAAAGCCAAATTTTATCACACTGCCCTTGCCTAGTTTTTCGGCAATAATTAACGCACTATTATTGATTAACTCTTGTTTCTCTTCTGAGATATAACCCGCTGCTAGCGCCTTTTTTTCAGCACGCAATGGTGTGGCATAAGGGTTTTTTGTTGGTTTGAGCAAACTGTTGCCTTTTATTAATGCGTGTTGGGTTTTTAAATTCATGCCATAACTCAAGGGATGTGACAAATCGGCTTTAGCAGAAACAATGGCTCCACCTATGGTGTTTTTAGCTAAATCACGGTCATACTCACTGTATGATTTTGGAGGACCAGCAGACAGTTCTTTAGGATCTTTTTTTTGCTTCTGTATTTTTTCTTCGGTCCATGTAGAAGACTCCTGAAAACTGATTAAATGGCCGCCTTGCTTCACCCACTTTTCGATTTTAACGGTAGTTTTGTCATCTTTTTCATAATATTTTCCAGATGGTAATATCAAGTGAGTGTAGTCATTCAATTCTATCTTTGCTAATTGCAGTTTGGTGATTTTAGTGATTGGCATGCCAACACCCGTATCAATTAAATGCCATATACTGCCTGCTTGATAGGCATTAATGCCACTACCTATCACCAATAAAGGTTTGGGTTTTCTTATAGTCTTGATTGATGGAGAGCCCAAATCTACGCCAATGTCATTTAGCCCTGTAGTCAAGGCATAACTGGTGACATGAAAAAACTCTGAAATATTGGCAACCACAGTTAACACTTGTGATGAATTATCTGAATTTGTTGGAATAATTATACTCCCAGGCTTAAAAACAAAGGGCTTACCATTGTGAATAATACTGAATGATTTACTCACTACTTTGGTTTCTATATCACGTTGGTGTAAATAATTTAAAGCTGCAGGAGCATTGCCTTCATCCCAATTAAAGGCATAAGCAATCGCGCTGGTACTGTAATTATTAATGGCGGTTTTAAAATTTATTTCCTCAGTAATGGGTATTTCTTTAACTGATGCAAATGTCAATCCCCAAGCCATACTCAAATTCCATGATGATACATCATAGAAAGTATTATTCTCAAATGAAGTATCTGTGCTAAACAATGACTTAATTAATGTGTATTGAGGTTGAACCAATGGAATAAAATAGGATGTTTGGGCTGGATATTTGTGGTTATTAGCTGTCACCGTGGATTTCAATTGTTTGACAGTAATTTTGTGTAGTGATAAAAAGTCGATAAGCTTCAATGCTTTTATTTTATCTTTTGAAAGATCTATCACATAACCTTTTATTTTTTGTTTTTTTGCTTGTTCAACAGCATTGTTAAAGAAATCAACTTTATATTTTAAAAGCTCAGGCTTTAGATCGAATGCTCCAGTTAATGTAGACATGGCAGTTCGAAATTGATTATCGATGCCATCAGACAATGAACGCAACCCTTCTTTGGTTTTCAACCTTCCGCCTTTGGCACTGGCTTGTTCAAATAAAATACCAACCGAGCCTTGCAAGTCTGGATATGTTGAACCTTTGCCAGGATAAAAATCATCAAAACTTTCTCTGGTATAAAAACTCATGCCTTTTTCGCCCAATGTATCGGCATGATACACACCCAATTTATTGGTAAAATCTATGTTCTTTTCTGGGATCAGCGGATTAGTCCGGTCTTTCACACCAGGTTGAAAAAAGAAGGTTCTGTCACTGCCCATTTCATGGTGATCATCTAATACATGGGGTTGCCATTTATGGAATTGTACAATTCGTGCCCTTGATTCAGTTTGAGAAAGCAACAACCAATCACGGTTAAGGTCAAACCAATAGTGATTTGTCCGGCCATTAGGACTTTGTTCTTGGTGAGAACTATCATTACTGTCATCGTTGTCTATCATTCCACGCATAGAATTGACATCGGTCACAAATCGATCATAGCCATCAGGATTAATTGTCGGATCAATAATGACTAAGGTTTCATTTAAAGTTCTATTAATTGAATCAGAATGCCCAGCTACCAAATGATAAGCATATAAAACACTGGCATTGGCTCCACTGGATTCATTTCCATGCACAGAAAAACCATTCCACACTTTTAAAATATTGGTATTGGTTGACAAGCTTTCTAAATCTTCCATATTTTTATCAGAACTGATAAATAACAAGACCAATCGTCGGCCTTCATTTGTCACCCCATAATCTATCAATCGTGCTCTGGAAGACGATGCAGCTATAACACTCAGGTAATGTATGATTTGATCATGTCGGTAATGCCTCTCACCTACTTCAATGCCTGTTACTGCTTTGGGCGTTGGAATGGAGATGTCGTAACGTGTTTCTTCAGGTAGGTAATCTTCTAAAACAACTGCAGTGACTGAAAAACTAATGCACACCAATAAAAGTATAGATTTAATCATATTTTAATAAAATAAATAAAAGCGAACTGGAATGATATTACATCACGGTAATGGTTAACCAGCGAGATGTGAAAAATAATGATAAAAAAAGGATTCCGAGGAGAGAGTTGTTGAGGGAGGGTAAAAAAACCTCGGAACCTTTGGTAATTTAAAAAATTCTGTATTTAAAAAAAGTGGTTCCGGGGAAAGAGTTGTTTAGGGAGGTTATTAAAACCCCGGAACCTAGGGAGGAGTTAAATGAAAAAAATAATTTCTTATTTACCTACTTCGACTGTGTTATTTTCAGATAGTTCAGATTTATTTTTATTTTCTTCATCATAAGGCCAATCTCTAAATGGAAATGGCTTAACATCTGACTGAAATGACAGATACTTGATCATATCGAATAAAAATAGACCTATCTCTTTATTAAAACCTTTCAAGTTTTTATTGACTTGACCTGTGATTAATAAGAAACCAAATTGAATAAGTACGACAAAGGTAAAAACCCACAATGTCATCCAACCAATTAAACAAAATAATACGGTGTAAAATATACGGCTGAATAATTCTGAATTCTTTTCAGAACTTTTACTTTGAGTATCATTATTATTAGTTTCATTTGAATCCACAACTTCTGCTTCTACTTCGATTGCGTCATCTTTGGTTTTTTTGTTAGTCATTATATTTACCTCATTAAGTTTGTTTATTTGACTTTTAAGTCATTACTTAAAACATCGAATTGGTAAAAGTACTAAAACATTCCAATATTGAAATGTATCATGGTGTGATGATTTTTTAGACTTTGAAAAACTCTTGTATCTAGCAACGACCTCTTCTATATATAGTATCAAAGTATAAACAAAACCAACAGTGCCATTGGTCACAGAAAAACATTCTTGATTTAAGCTTAAATTTGAACAGCTCTATCCAGGAATCGATAAGAAATGGCTTCAAGCAAATGCTCTCTTAGCACCTCTTCGCTATTTGATAAGTCTGCTATGGTGCGAGATATCTTAAGTATTCGGTGATAAGCTCTGGCTGATAGTTTCAACTTTTCAACAATGTTCTCAAGCATGACCAGATGTTTTTCTGATATGTTTAATAGATTGTCCATGTCCTTGGTATCTAGGTGTGCATTGGTTTTGCCATTATTTCTACTTAGTTGCCTGTTTCTAGCTATAGTTACACGTTCTTTGACATGGTTACTGGTTTCATTGGCATCGCTAATGGTTCTCAGCTCTTTATAGGCGATTCTAGATACTTCTACATGCATATCAATTCTATCTAGTAATGGCCCTGATATCTTGGCACGGTATCTTTCTATTTGTGATTGTGAACAGATACATGTACGCTCTTTGTCTCCTAAAAAACCACATGGACAAGGATTCATGGCGGCAATTAATTGAAACCGTGCTGGAAATTCAGCTTGCCTAGCCGCACGAGAGATAGTGACTTTCCCTGATTCTAAAGGTTCACGCAAAACCTCCAAAACATGCCGTGAAAATTCTGGCAACTCATCTAAAAATAATAAACCATAATGTGCCCGAGAAATATCCCCAGGTTTAGGATTGGAGCCACCACCTACCAACGCCACAGCAGAAGCTGTGTGATGAGGGCTTTCAAATGGAGGTCTGTGCCAATTATTAATATCAAACCCTTTACCGCTGATGGATGCGATTGCTGCAGCTTCGATGGCTTGGGTTTCAGTCAATGGAGGCAGTATGCCAATCATACGGGTTGCCAACATGGTCTTGCCAGTACCTGGTGGGCCAATAAAAAGTAAATTATGCCCACCAGTTGCTGCAATTTCCAATGCCCTTTTAGCATTTAATTGGCCTTTAACTTCGGATAAATCTGGCACAGATATTGTGCTCACATTATTTATTTTTTCTGCATTGGGCAATTCATCCATTTGATTTAACCAAGTACACACTTCCAATAAGTTGCGTGCTGTTTTACAGGTAACTGAAGAGATTAATGCCGCCTCTGCACCATTCTCAAAAGGTACGACCAATACTCGGGTTGCTTCAGCCGTTTGTATAGCAACTGGTAACACGCCAGAAACCGGATGTAATTCCCCACTTAAGGATAACTCTCCAATAAACTCAGTCTCTGTCAAACGGTCAGCAGATACCTGCTTAGAGGCAGCCAAAATGCCAACGGCTATCGGCAAATCAAAGCGCCCGCCTTCCTTGGGTAAATCTGCCGGCGATAAATTAATGGTGATGCGTTGTTTTGGAAACTCAAGATTGGTGTTTATAATCGCAGCCCTGACTCTGTCTTTACTTTCTTTCACAGCTGTTTCAGCCATCCCCACAATAGATAAACCAGGCAATCCCCGAGATAAATGCACCTCAACCCTTACCAAAGGTGCATCAATGCCGTTTTGCGCGCGCGAATAGACTATGGCTAGTTTTGACATCCTTGTTTATCTCCTGATTTTTTAGTATTAGAATTGAAGTATTGTAGTGATTGTTAAATTAATAATATGTAGCTTAAATCCTAAACATTTGTAGGAAATTACATACTCATATCAAATAGACAATAACCAATTGGTTAAGATTACAAAATGAACCTTTATTCTTTTATTCTAATAATAAGTCGATTATCTGTAGATATGACACCTTTGTTTAATTCCTGATTTCTTGGCATGAGAAATCATGAATTATAATCATTGCTGAATGCGTAATTTGTAGTATGAATGTTAAACAGTTGATTTTCTGTATTTAAAAAGGTTTAAAAATCTATATCTCATTCATCAAAGCTGCTCGTAAAAACGGTATCATTTCCATATACAATATAGGCTGTACCCGAGCCAGTGCCATTGGTTGAGTTACCTGGTCCTCCAATAATAAAATCATCTACTCCATCATTATTGAAATCTCCAGCTTTAGACATGGTGCTACCAAAACGATCAAAACTTCTGCCTTCTATCCTGGATCCTTGACCTACTGGAATGGGAAACATTTCGAAGGGGTTTGGAAAACCCTCAGATCTGCCATAAACCAAGTAACTCCTGCCGTTATTGTTTGCCTCAGGTGCACCAATTTGTATATCACTAAAGCCATCACCATTGACATCTCCAGCTGCACTAACAGCAAAGCCACTTTCTTCAAACTGGTTAATCCCGGTTATGGTAAAACCATTATTTCCATCAAGATCTGAAAGTTCAAATGCCGCGGGGAAAGCAGAGCCAGAACCAAACACAACATAACTTTCTCCAGCACCACTATGTCCAAAAGGGTCAGCACCATAGGCACCTATTAACACATCATCAAAGCCATCACCGTTCATGTCTCCAGCAGAGCTGACAGCATGACCGGAAAAATCAAAAGTACCAACACCATTTATGGCAAAACCATTACTTCCGTTTAAGCTGGACAACATATAGGGTTGAGGTAAATTTTGCCCACCAAAGACGACATATGACCTTCCTGAGTTCATGCCATTGGGACCTGCTTCTGGAGCACCAATGATCAGATCACTGATGCCATCACCATTAATATCGCCACCATAAGCCACATCTGTACCCGAACGTTCTTGAGCACTAACACCATAAATAGCAATGCCATTGCTACCATTAATGTCACTGAGTTCAATGCTTTCAGTGAATCCCTGATCTGTTCCATAGATGACATAGCTTGCACCATTGTTAAACTCACCATTGTCAACCATGCTTGCGCCGATGATAACATCCTCAAAACCATCGTTATTAAAATCGCCAGCTGAGCCAACTGAAATTCCAGCGCGATCATCAAAATCAATGCCTTCAATAACAAAACCATTGCTGCCATCTAATGCCGATAAATTTAATGATTGTGCTAATGGTTGACCACTTCCAAATACCACATAAGCCTTGCCAGTTAAAATAGGATCAGCAGTGGATGTACCAATCACCACATCATCGATACCATCACCGTTAATATCCCCAGCTTTGCCGATGGCACTTGCATTTACCGGGGAATTGATGATGATGCCATTGCCTCCATCAACAGATAGAAGATTGAAAGGGCTAGGTAAACCACCTGTTTGCCCAAATATCAAATAGTTTTTTCCCTGAGCAGCGGCTATAAATAAATCAGCTATGCCATCGTTATTAAAATCACCGGCATCGCTGACATACATTCCTATACCTGCATTATTATCTACACCATTAATGACAAAGCCATTGTTACCATCTACATCACTTATTTCAAAGACATTGGGAATTTGTGCCATGGCAATGCCATGTCCCATGATTAAAGCCGCACCAATAGTGAGGGTGATTTTTTTTATTTCATTGCGTTTTTTATTAAGCATATTTTTTTCCTAATTTAAGTTTCTTATCTAAACATACAAATAAAAAACACAGATTAGGACAAAATTATTTTTTTAATGTCAGAGTGGCTTAAGAAAAAGCAAAAAGATATTCTGATTTAACATTGAACAGATGCACACTGCCATCACCTGTTGCGACATCTATTGTAAATATTCGTCCAGCTTGTTCTTAATCAGTGGATTCTTTGGACTTAAATCGTGTGCTTTTTGCATTAATTGAATACTAAGTTTTAAATCATAGCTTTCTAAACTTTCGGAAAATTCTTTCAAATAATCGACATCTTCAACCTTTTTAATAAATGCAGTGACAAATACACCCATACCAATTGTATCAGCTAGAGCTTTTTGTGCATTATCAACCTCATCAATTAATTGGCCTTCATCCATGCATTCAATTTTATCTTTGTAATAATGCAGTCTTTTATCTTTTGCACGCTTTAGAATCTCAACTAAACCATGATTCTCTATGAAATTAATTAATGAAGTGTAATAGGTTTGATCAAATATAGGTGGCAATTTAACATTGGCTTTTTTGAACCCAGTCCTTCCATTTGATTTTATTAAATGCCCAGATGGCCTGCCCCTTAATACTATGGATAAGTACTCTCTTTCAGAGCGCTTCATTCTGTGCAATATACATGTAGAAATGGTTTTTACATCTGAAACTGGAAAGGGTTTATTAAACCTTTTTTTTGAGCCGAGTTGAAATATTTTTTTGCCTTGTTGATCTATGTGTATAAGGTTTTTATAATAATTTGCTTTGTAAATTGGCACATGGGGGGTGAAAGTTTGTATATGATCTAATGTACTTGTACTTACTATAGATTTAACATGTTTATCAGCGTCATATAATACATCTTTGAAAGGTGGCAAAAACTCTCTGTCCTCTCCAAGTTGACATAACCAAAAAAATGAGGCTAAATCAAAAGGCATGTTTTCATCTATAAAATCGTGAATATTTTTATTCTCAACATTAAACCAAAATTCATCAATATCCAAAAAACCAACATAATCAATCTTACTCTTATCAATTTTAGTACTTAAATAGGAGTACCCTATTTTTTGAATGTCTTTATTTAAACCATTACTGCCTTGATCAATCCAATCTAAACAATAAACATGGACTTCTTTTTCTGTTTTTGAAATTTTCTCAATAATTTCAATGGTTTTATCTGATGTACGATTGACACCAATATATATTGGTGAAAAACCTAAGTATAAATGGTGATGTATCCATTCATGTATATAAGTATCTTCATCTTTAGCAACTGCAATTAATGCAACACTTGTCATGATTAAGTTTATCCCCCAATTATTTTTACTATGCTTTGACAATATTCAAAATATAAATGCTTGAATATTATACATAAAACAAGCATTTAAAATATGTGTATTTCAACTATTGTAATGATTTGAGGCGTGATGAATAGTTTTCAGGCCATTTCCAAATAAGGTACGTCACTAACAAATAAAAACCATTCCATATAACTAAAAATGCGATGAAACTTGGCCAAGTTTCAAAAGTGCCTGGTCCAGCACTATATAACAAAGATTGGTCTTTTTGTGGTGATGTTAAAATATGTATGTTGGCAATGTTATTGCCTAAATGTAAACCGATTGGGAATAAAATTGTTTTTGATTTTAGTAAAGCAACCGCAAAAAACAAATGTCCTACCGGTATTGTAACCGCCATTAATATGGTACTACCAAGACTTGAGAGAACCTGAGAGTCAAGAACATGTACAAGCATAAATAACATAGAAAAAACAATATTAGCAATAATTACACTTGATTTATTAACTACTTTTTTAAACAAATACCCTCTATAAAGTAACTCTTCAACAACTACATTTGGTATCAGGTAAAATATACCAATAAGTGCTAATTTATAATCGAATGAATGATTGAACTCAATACTTTGACCTGTAATGAGATTTTTCAACAATGTAGCAATACAATAGGTGAATAGACTAATAAATAAGCCCAATAAAATAAATTTGTAATTTCTAGAACTAAAGTTTAAACCCAGCTGATTTAGGTTTTGGTAATCAACTTTATACAAGACCCATGTTGCCAATAACAATAGAATCATGCCTGTAAACGGGAAATACTTTTTATACTGAAATATACCTTCAATAATTCCAGTTGAAATTAAAGCCAACGCAAAAAGAACAACTCCAAAAACTATTCGACTTGTGAAGTGATACTTTGTTAATAAATTATTCAACATGTTTTTTGACCCAAAATTTAACAAAAATCAATGTAATCAAAGCAGTAGCAACCCCTTTTGAGATTAAATAGAAGAAGCTCAAGTACCCTTCTCCTAAACCAATCCTAGAAACTTCTTTAAATACAAGTTCACCATAAGCTGAATTTTTAAAATACAAACTGTATATAAAGTTTGAACCTAAATGAAATCCCAATGGCATCATTATTGATTGGGTTTTAATGTATGCATAGGCCCATACATACCCTACAGATCCTGTAATGATAAAAACATACAACAAGGGAAATAATCTGAATTCTCCAGGAAGCAAGCCATATGAGAACCAATGGTATATTCCAAATACTAAGGCTGATAGTAAGGTTCCCCATCTTATGCCTAATTTTGACACTAAGATATAAAGTAATGCGCCACGAAATACTAAATCTTCGGTGATGGCTGATCTTAAATCTGTCTCTTATACACATCTGACGCTGCCGACGATCTACTCTGTGTAG